>Ga0257115_1000693_pt1 | contig 27146 bp, 18 predicted proteins | sample SI112_100mmetaG_FD_194465 | JGI IMG/M metagenome (GOLD analysis project Ga0257115, IMG submission 194465) | Marine microbial communities from Saanich Inlet, British Columbia, Canada - SI112_100m | ecosystem: Environmental > Aquatic > Marine > Inlet | place: Canada: British Columbia | collected...
TCTCATTTGCAAAAATCTTAGTGTTGGGTTATCGATACTAAATACTTGTACATTTGAATAACCTGCATTCATTGTGATATTTTGTATTTGTTCTGTTTCTAAATTTTCAATAATAAACTTGGATATAATGTTTGTAGATTTTCAGGTAAATTTTCAATTTTTGTTATTTGATTATTGGATAAATGTAATTCTTGTAATGAATCAGGTAGATTTTCAATTTTTGTTATTTGATTATTGGATAAATGTAATTCTTGTAATGAATCAGGTAGATTTTCAATTTTTGTTATTTGATTATTGGATAAATGTAATTCTTGTAATGAATCAGGTAGATTTTCAATTTTTGTTATTTCATTATATGACAAATTTAATTCAGTTACATCATTGGAAATGATAGGGATTTTTGTTAAATTTTGCTTTGATAAATCGAGTAAAACCATTTTATATTATAATATATGTTTAACAAATATTATATCAATTTTTTATTTTTTGAATAATGCAAGGGGTTTGAAATTCTCCGAATTTCAGTCGTCCCCTTTAAAAATTCTTCGAATTTTTATCCCTTTATTTTTGTGTCGAAGACACAAAAAGGGTTCATTTTTGACTTTATCAAAAATGACTTCGCAACGAATTATTCTTCCACAAATGTAAGCCATTCTTCGATAGTTTCGTTATCATATTCTCGTTCTTTCATTGCATCTCTAACTTGTTTGACTAATTCATCACCTTTATATTTTTCTTTTAACATGATAATAATATTGGAAATCTGTTCGTTAGATCCAATTTGAATATTAATGTCATTGTAGAATCCGTTAAGAACATTAACTAATCGTGTCATGCGTCCAGTGAAACACTTACATATGGTATCTTTAATTTCTTCGTTTAGGATTTTAAACATTTCTATTGATTCAGAATGCCTAACGATTCGAGAGATAACATATTGAAATACTTCATCAAATTTAACTAAATAAACGCCATGTTCTGTTTCATCATCACAATAGTTAAGTAATTCACGTTTAACAGGTTCTTCCAGTTCGTCACATTCGAGAATATGTTTTTTACATTCATCTAAAGTCATTTTATTTTTATCTTTTAGTAAATTACCGAGTGAATTTCCAAACGATTTTTGGATAGATGAATTATGTATATTTTGACCGTCCGAATAAACTTTATTATTATCACCAATTGTTCCACGATTACATCTTTCTAACCATCGTTCAACAAGTGGATGAATATTTTCGATTGGATTACCATGATAATTAAATTTGTCGAGACGCCTTAATTCTAACACTGATAATGGTAATTCTGTTATTCGATTATTATCTAAATATAAATTTTGTAAATTTTTGGGTAAATTTTCGATTTTTGTTATTTGATTATTGAATATCCATAACTTATGTAATCCAATAGGTAAATTTTCAATTTTTGTTATTCGATTATGACCTAACCATAATTCTTGCATCGAACTTGGTAAATTTTCAATTTTTGTTATTTGGTTATATAATAAATCTAATGTTTGTAATGGATTAGGTAAATTTTCAATTTTTGTTATTTGATTATTATCTAAACATAAAGTATGTAAATTTTCAGGTAAATTTTCAATTTTTGTTATTTTGTTACTATGTAAATATAATTCTCGTAATGAATCAGGTAAATTTTTAATTTTTGTTATTTGATTATTACCTAAATATAAAGCATGTAAATTTTCGGGTAAATTTTCAATTTTTGTTATTTTGTTAAATCCTAAACTTAATTTTTGTATTAAATCTGGTAAATTTTCAATTTTTGTTATTTGATTAACATATAACCATAATTCTTGAACCGAACTTGGTAAATTTTCAATTTTTGTTATTTGGTTATTTTTTAAATATAAAATATGTAATTTTTCAGGTAAATTTTCAATTTTTGTTATTTGATTATTATCTAAATATAAAGCATGTAAATTTTCGGGTAAATTTTCAATTTTTGTTATTTTGTTAAATCCTAAACCTAATTTTTGTATTAAATCAGGTAAATTTTCAATTTTTGTTATTTTGTTAAATCCTAAACCTAATTTTTGTATTAAATCAGGTAAATTTTCAATTTTTGTTATTTGGTTATCATGTAAACATAATTTTTGCACTGAACTTGGTAAATTTTCAATTTTTGTTATTTGGTTATCATGTAACCATAATTCTTGCACCGAACTTGGTAAATTTTCTATTTTTGTTATTTTGTTACTATATAAATTTAATGCTTGTAATGAATCAGGTAAATTTTCTATTTTTGTTATTTTGTTACTATGTAAATTTAATACTTGTAATGAATCAGATAAATTTTCTATTTTTGTTATTTTGTTACTATGTAAATTTAATACTTGTAATGAATCAGGTAAATTTTCTATTTTTGTTATTTGATTACAAGACAAATTTAATTTGGTTACGTCATTTGGTATAACGGGTATTTTTGTTAATTTTCGCTTTGATAAATCGAGTAAAACCATTTTGTAATAACAACATATAAATAATAATTATTTATGTTCAATTTTTTTATGTTCAATTTTTTTATTTCAAAGTTATGATGCAATTAATTAACATGTTTGATTAGCATTTATTTACCAAATTTTTTATAGTTTATTAAATTATTTATATCACGATATAATCGTGGTGTAACTCGCTTATAATAGCGTTATTACCAAGGGGACGACTGAAAATTCTTCGAATTTTTATCCCTTTATTTTTGGCTACGCCAAAAAAGGTTCATTTTTGATTTTGTCAAAAATGGCTTCGCAACAAAATTATTATTCTACAAATGTAAGCCATTCCTCAATAGTCTCTTCATCATATTCTCGTTCTTCCATCTCTTTTCTAACTTGTTCAACTAGTTCATTACCTTCATATTTTTCTTTTAACATAACAATAATGTTTGAAATCTGTTCGTTCGATCCGATCTGAATTGTGATGTCATCGTAGAATCCGTTAAGAACATTAACTAGACGTGTCATACGTCCAGTGAAACATTTACATATGGTATCTTTAATTTCTTCATTTAGAATTTTAAACATTTCTATTGATTCAGGATGTCCAACGATTCGACTAATAACATATTGAAATACCTCATCGAATTTAACTAAATAAACCGAGTGTTCTGTATCGTCATCACAATAGTTAAGTAATTCTCTTTTCGTTTGTTCTTCTAGTTCATTACATTCAAGAACATGTTTTTTACATTCTTCTAGTGATAAAGTATTTTTATCTTTTAGTAAATTACCAAGCGAATTTCTAAATGATTTTTGAATAGTAGAATTATGAATATTTTGTCCATCTGAATAGACTTTATTGTTACCGCCAATCGTTCCATGATTAAGTCTTTCTAACCACCGTTGAACAAGCGGATGGATGTTTTCAATTGGATTGTTGCAATAGTCGAATGCAGTGAGATGTCTTGATTCTAATAAGGATAACGGTATTTCTAATATTTGATTATTTTCCAAATATAATTCTTGTAATGAATCAGGTAATTTTTCAATTTTTGTTATTTGATTATTGAATAAATCTAACCTTTGTAGATTTTCAGGTAAATTTTCAATTTTTGTTATTTGATTAATACCTAAATCTAATTCTTGTAATGAATTAGGTAAATTTTCAATTTTTGTTATTTGATTATTAGATAAATCTAAATGTTGTAAATTTTCAGGTAAATTTTCAATTTTTGCTATTTGATTATTGTATAAATATAATTCTTGTAATAAATCAGGTAAATTTTCAATTTTTGTTATTTTATTATGGTGTGAATATAAAGTTTGTAGATTTTTAGGTAAATTTTTAATTTTTGTTATTTCATTACGAGACAAATTTAATTCGGTTACGTCATCAGGGATGATGGGTATTTTTGTTAATTTTCTATTTGATAAATCTAGTAAAACCATTTTATATAATAATATATGAATAACAAATATCATATCAATTTTTTATTTTTTGAATAGTGCAACAAGGGGTTTGAAATTATTTGAATTTTCAACCCCTTTAAAAATTCTTCGAATTTTTATCCCTTTATTTTTGTGTCTTCGACACAAAAAGAGTTCATTTTTGACATTGTCAAAAATGGCTTCGCAACAGGATATTATTCTACAAATGTAAGCCATTCTTCAATTGTTTCGTTATCATATTCACGTTCTTCCATGGCTAATCTAACTTGTTTAACTAATTCTTTATCTTCGTATTTTTCTTTTAACATGATAATAATATTGGAAATCTGTTCGTTAGATCCGATCTGAATAGTGATGTCATCGTAAAATCCGTTAAGAACATTTACTAACCGAGTCATTCTACCAGTGAAACATTTGCAAATAGTATCTTTTATTTCTTCATTTAGAATTTTGAAAATTTCGTTAGTGTTTGGATGCCTAACAATTCGGGAAATAACATATTGAAAAACTTCATCAAACTTGACCAAATAAACAGAATGTTCTGTATCATCATCACAATAGTTAAGTAATTCACGTTTCGTTTGTTCTTTCAACTTGTTACACTCAAGAACATGTTTTTTACATTCTTCTAGTGATAAAGTATTTTTATCTTTTAGTAGATTTTCGAGTGAATTTCTAAATGATTTTTGAATAGACGAGTTATGAATGTTTTGTCCATCTGAATAGACTTTGTTGTTATTATTTACTCTTTTGTTTAATCTGTTTAACCATCTATGAACAAGTGAATGAATATTTTCGATCGGATTACTGTGATGATGAAAATCACTAAGATGTTTTAATTCTAATAAACACAATGGTAGTTTGGTTATTCGGTTATTCCACACATGTAATTCACGCAATAAATCTGGTAAATTTTCAATTGTTGTTATTTGGTTATAAGTCAAATATAATCCATATAATAAATTTGGTAAATTTTCAATTTTTGTTATTTCATTATGGTGTAAATTTAAGGTTTGTAGATTTTCAGGTAAATTTTCAATTTTTGTTATTTTATTATAATCTAAACATAATTTTTGCAATGAATCTGGTAAATTTTCAATTTTTGTTATTTGGTTATCACATAACCATAATTCTTGCAATGAACTTGGTAAATTTGCTATTTTTGTTATTTGGTTATTCCCTAAAAATAATACTTGTAATGAATCAGATAAATTTTCAATTTTTGTTATTTTATTATGGTGTGAATATAAAGTTTGTAGATTTTCAGGTAAATTTTCAATTTTTGTTATTTGATTATAATTTAAATATAATTCTTGTACCGAACTTGGTAAGTTCGCAATTTTTGTTATTTGGTTATCACATAACCATAATTTTTGCATCGAACTTGGCAAGTTCGCAATTTTTGTTATTTTATTATGATCTAAACATAATTCTTGTAATGAATCAGGTAAATTTTCGATTTTTGTTATTTGATTAATTCCTAAATTTAAATATTGTAAAGAATTAGGTAAATTTTCAATTTTTGTTATTTGATTATAAGCCAAATTTAATTCGGTTACGTGATTAGGTATAACAGGTATTTTAGTTAAATTTTGCTTTGATAAATTGAGTGAAACCATTTAGTAATGACAATATATAAATAACAATTATTTATATTCAATTTTTTTCATAAAAATCCTAACCATTCCTCAATAGTTTCGTTATCATATTCTCTTTCTTCCATTTCCAACCTAACTTGTTTAACTAACTCATCGCCTTCGTATTTTTCTTTTAACATAATGATAATATTGCTAATCTGTTCGTTAGATCCAATATGGATCGTGATGTCATCATAAAATCCGTTAAGAACATTTACTAACCGAGTCATGCGTCCAGTGAAACATTTACAAATTGTATCTTTAATTTCTTCATTTAGAATTTTAAACATTTCTATTGATTCAGGATGTCCAACGATTCGACTAATAACATATTGAAAAACTTCATCAAATTTAACTAAATAAACCGAGTGTTCTGTATCATCATCACAATAGTTAAGTAATTCACGTTTCACTTGTTCTTCTAACTCGTTACATTCAAGAACATGTTTTTCACATTCATCCAAAGTAAGGATGTTTTTGTCTTTTAGTAAGTTACCAAGAGATTCTCTAAATGATTTTTGAATTGTGGAGTTATGTATATTTTGTCCATCTGAATAGACTTTGTTATTGTCATTTACTCTTCTATTAAGTCTTTGTAACCATCGTTCAACGAGTGGATTGATATTCTCAATCGGATTGTTATGATGATAAAATTCTCGAATATACCTTAATTCTAATAATAATGATGGTAGTTCTGTTATTTTGTTACACAACAAAGATACGAATTGTAAGCCATTAGGTAAATTTTCTATTTTTGTTATTTGATTATTTTCTAAAATTAAACATTGTGAAGAATCGGGTAAATTTTCAATTTTTGTTATTTGGTTATTTGTTAAACCTAATCCTTGTAATAAATTAGGTAAATTTTCTATTTTTGTTATTTTGTTAAATCCTAAATGTAATATTTGTAATGAATCAGGTAAATTTTCAATTTTTGTTATTTGATTATTATCTAACCGTAATTTTTGTAATGGATCAGGTAAATTTTCAATTTTTGTTATTTGATTACCTGATAAATATAATTTTTGTAATGAATCAGGTAAATCTTCAATTTTTGTTATTTTATTATTATCTAAATATAAATTTTGTATTAAATCAGGTAATTTTTTTATTTTTGTTATTTGGTTGTGTTCTATATATAATTCTTGTAAAGAATGAGGTAAATTTTCAATTTTTGTTATTCCATTATTATCTAAATATAAATTTTGTATTAAATCAGGTAAATTTTCAATTTTTGTTATTAGGTTATTCGCCAAACTTAATTCTTGTAATGAACTAGGTAAATTTTCAATTTTTGTTATTCTGTTATTTGATAAATATAATTTTTGAACCGAACTTGGTAAATTTTCAATTTTTGTTATATAGTTATTATGTAACCATAATTTTTGCACTGAACTAGGTAAGTTTGCAATTTTTGTTATTTGATTATAAGACAAATTTAATTCGGTCACGTGATTAGGTATAACAGGTATTTTAGTTAAATTTTGCTTTGATAAATTGAGTAAAACCATTTAGTAATAACAATATATTAATAACAATTATTTATATTCAATTTTTTTCATAAAAACCCTAACCATTCTTCAATAAGGGGACGACTGAAAATTCGAAGAATTTTCAACCCCTTTAAAACCCCTTTATTTTTTCGACAAAGTCGAAAAAAAGTTCATTTTTGACAAAGTCAAAAATGGCTTCGCAACAGGATATTATTCTTTTACATATGTAAGCCATTCCTCAATAGTAACCTCATCATATTCTCGTTCTTCCATAGCCAATCTAACTTGTTTAACTAATTCATCACCCTCATATTTTTCTTTTAATATAATAATAATATTACTAATCTGTTCATTAGATCCGATTTGGATCTTAATATCGTCATAAAAACCATTAAGAACATTAACTAGACGTGTCATGCGTCCAGTGAAGCATTTACAAATAGTATCTTTAATTTCTTCGTTTAGTATTTTGAACATTTCGTTTGAATCTGAATGTTTGACAATTCGACTAATAACATATTGAAAAACTTCTTCAAACTTAACTAAATAAACCGAGTGTTCTGTTTCATCATCGCAATAGTTAAGTAATTCACGTTTGACTTGTTCCTCTAACTCGTTACACTCAATAACATGTTTTTTACATTCATCCAAAGTAAGGATGTTTTTGTCTTTTAGTAAGTTACCAAGAGATTCTCTAAATGATTTTTGAATTGTGGAGTTATGTATATTTTGTCCATCTGAATAGACTTTGTTATTGTCATTTACTCTTCTATTAAGTCTTTGTAACCATCGTTCAACGAGTGGATTGATATTCTCAATTGGATTATTAAGATAATAAAAAATATTAATACGTCTTAATTCCAACAACGATAATGGTAATTCTAATATTTTATTATTTGGTAAATATAATTCTTGTATAGAACTTGACAAGTTCGCAATTTTTATTATTTGATTATACGACAAATCTAACATTTGTAAATTTTCATGTAAATTTTCAATTTTTGTTATTTGATTATTACTTAAACGCAAATTTCGTAACGAATTAGGTAAATTTTCAATTTTTGTTATTTGATTATAAGATAAATTTAACTCTTGTAATGAATCTGGTAAATTTTCGATTTTTGTTATTTGATTACAATATAAATATAAAGTTTGTAAATTTTCAGGTAAATTTTCTATTTTTGTTATTTTATTATTTCTTAAACATAAGTTTCGTAATGAATCAGATAAATTTTCAATTTTTGTTATCCGATTATTATCTAACCATAAAATTTGTAAATTTTCAGATAAATTTTCAATTTTTGTTATCCGATTATCATCTAACCATAAAATTTGTAAATTTTCAGATAAATTTTCAATTTTTGTTATTTGATTATAATTCAAATGGAGTATTTGTAATGAATCAGGTAAATTTTCAATTTTTATTATTTGATTATAACCTAACCATAATTCTTGTAATGAATCAGGTAAATTTTCAATTTTTGTTATTTGATTATTATCACAATATAAGTCTCGTAATTTATTAGGTAAATTTTCAATTTTTGTTATTTGATTGTAGTGTAAATATAATATTTGTAATGAATTGGGTAAATTTTCAATTTCCGTTATTTTGTTACTATGTAAATATAATTCTTGTAATGAATCTGGTAAATTTTCGATTTTTGTTATTTGATTATAATACAAATATAATTTTTGTAATGAATCAGGTAAATTTTCAATTTTTGTTATTTGATTATTACTCAAATTTAATCCAGTTATGTCATTTGGTATAACGGGTATTTTTGTTAATTTTTGCTTTGATAAATCGAGAAAAACCATTTTACATAATAATATATGCTTAACAAATATTATATCAATTTTTATTTTTGAATAATGCAACAAGGGGTTTGAAATTCTTCGAATTTCAGCCCCTTTAAAACCCCTTTTTTTTTCAACTTTGTCGAAAAAAAAGTTCATTTTTGACAAAGTCAAAAATGGCTTCGCAACGAGATATATTTATTATTATTATTTATTATTTTTTATTATTCTAAAAATGTTAGCCATTCCTCAATAGTTTCGTTATCATATTCTCGTTCTTTCATGGCTTCTCTAACTTGTTTAACTAATTCATCTCCTTCATATTTTTCTTTTAACATAATGATAATATTACTGATTTGTTCATTCGATCCGATCTGAATCGATATATCGTCATAAAAACCGTTAAGAACATTAACTAGACGTGTCATGCGTCCTGTAAAGCATTTACAAATAGTATCTTTAATTTCTTCATTTAGGATTTTGAACATTTCAGATGATTCAGGATGTTTGATGATTCGACTAATAACATATTGAAAAACTTCATCAAATTTAACTAAATAAACCGAATGTTCTGTTCCATCATCGCAATAGTTGAGTAATTCACGTTTAACAGGTTCTTCCAACTTGTCGCATTCGAGAACATATTTTTTACATTTATCCAAAGCAAGGATGTTTTTATCTTTTAGTAAATTACCAAGAGATTCTCTAAATGATTTTTGAATGCTAGAGGTATGGATATTTTGTTCATCTGAATAGACTTTGTTGTTACCACCGATCGTTCCACGATTAAGTCTTTTTAACCATCGTTGAACAAGTGGATGAATATTTTCGATTGGATTATCATAGTGTTCAAACATGGAGATCTGTCTTAATTCTAATAAGGATAATGGTAATTCTAATAGTTGATTATGTGACAGTTCTAACTTTTGTAGATTTTCAGGTAAATTTTCAATTTTTGTTATTTGATTATCATATAAATATAAAGTTTGTAGAGTTTCAGGTAAATTTTCAATTTTTGTTATTTGATTATTGTGTATATATAATTTTTGTAGATTTCCAGATAAATTTTCAATTTTTGTTATTTGATTATTATCTAACCATAATTCTTGTAATGAATCAGGTAAATTTTCAATTTTTGTTATTTGATTATATGATAAATTTAGTTTCACCAGTGAATCAGGTAAATTTTCAATTTTTGTTATTTGATTATTATTTAAATTTAAATATTGTAGATTTTCAGGCAGATTTTCAATTTTTGTTATTTCATTATTTTCTAAACATAATATTTGTAAATTTTCAGGTAAATTTTCAATTTTTGTTATTTCATTATTATCTATATATAAATTTTGTATTAAATCAGGTAAATTTTCAATTTTTGTTATTAGGTTATTCGACAAACTTAATTCTTGTAATGAACTAGGTAAATTTTCAATTTTTGTTATTCTGTTATTTGATAAATATAATTTTTGAACCGAACTTGGTAAATTTTCAATTTTTGTTATATAGTTATTATGTAACCATAATTTTTGCACTGAACTAGGTAAGTTTGCAATTTTTGTTATTTGATTATAAGACAAATTTAATTCGGTCACGTGATTAGGTATAACAGGTATTTTAGTTAAATTTTGCTTTGATAAATTGAGTAAAACCATTTAGTAATAACAATATATTAATAACAATTATTTATATTCAATTTTTTTCATAAAAACCCTAACCATTCTTCAATAAGGGGACGACTGAAAATTCGAAGAATTTTCAACCCCTTTAAAACCCCTTTATTTTTTCGACAAAGTCGAAAAAAAGTTCATTTTTGACAAAGTCAAAAATGGCTTCGCAACAGGATATATAGAATATTCATAAAAATCCTAACCATGTCTCAATAGTCTCTTCATCATATTCTCGTTCTTCCATTTCCAGTCTAACTTGTTTAACTAATTCATCACCTCCATATTTTTTTTGAAGTGTAATAATGATATTGCTTATTTGTTCGTTAGATCCGATCTGAATAGTTATATCATCGTAAAATCCATTAAGAACATTTACTAAACGAGTCATTCTACCTGTGAAACACTTGCAAATCGTATCTTTAATTTCTTCATTTAGAATTTTGAATATTTCATTTGAATCAGAATGTTTGATGATTCGAGAGATAACATATTTAAAGACTTCATCGAATTTAACTAAATAAACACTATGTTCTGTTTCATCATCACAATAATTAAGTAATTCACGTTTAGTTTGTTCTTCCAACTCATTACACTCAAGAACATGTTTTTTACATTCTTCTAGTGATAAAGTATTTTCGTCTTTTAGTAGATTACCAAGCGAATTTCTAAATGATTTTTGGATGGATGAATTATGTATATTTTGACTATCTGAATAAACTTTATTGTTACCACCAATTGTTCCACGTTCAAGTCTGTCTAGCCATCGTTCAATAAGTGGGTGGATGTTTTCAATTGGATTATCATGATGATTGAATGTATTGAGATGCCTTAATTCTAATAAGTATAATGGTAATTCTAATATTTGATTATTTTCTAAATATAATTCTTCCATCGAACTTGGTAGGTTCTCAATTTTTGTTATTTGATTATTGTATAAATCTAACTTTTGTAGATTTTCAGGTAAATTTTCAATTTTTGTTATTCGATTATTATGTAACCATAATTTTTGTAATGAATTGGGTAAATTTTCAATTTTTGTTATTTGGTTGTCATATAAACATAATTCTCGTATAGAACTTGACAAGTTCGCAATTTTTGTTATTTGGTTTTCTGCTAAATATAATTTTCGTAATGAATCAGGGAAATTTTCAATTTTTGTTATTTGATTGTCATGTAAATATAATCCTTGTAATTTTTCAGGTAAATTTTCAATTTTTGTTATTTGATTTTTGTATAAATGTAATTCTTGTAATGAACTAGGTAAATTTTCAATTTTTGTTATTTGGTTGTATCGTAAAAATAATTTTTGTAATGAATCAGGTAAATTTTCAATTTTTGTTATTTGATTACAGTTTAACACCAGTATTTGTAAATTAGATGGTATATTTTCAATTTTTGTTATTTGGTTATTATATAAATATAACTCTTGTAGATTTTCAGGTAAATTTTCGATTTTTGTTATTGTATTACTATCTAATTTTAATCGTCGTAATGAATTAGGTAAATTTTCAATTTTTGTTATTTGATTATTTTCTAATTTTAACCATTGTAATGAATCAGGTAAATTTTCAATTTTTATTATTTGATTACTACCTAAACATAAAGTTTGTAAATTTTCAGGTAAATTTTCAATTTTTGTTATTTGATTATTGTTTAAATATAATTCTTGTAATGAATCAGGCAAATTTTCAATTTTTGTTATTTGATTATGAGACAAATTTAACCCAGTTACATCATTGGAAATGATGGGTATTTTTGTTAATTTTTTATTTGATAAATCTAGTAAAACCATTTTATATAATAATATATGTTTAACAAATATTATATCAATTTTTATTTTTGAATAGTGCAACAAGGGGTTTGAAATTCTTCGAATTTCAGTCGCCCCCTTTAAAAATTCTTCGAATTTTTATCTCCTTATTTTTGGCTACGCCAAAAAGGGTTCATTTTTGACAAAGTCAAAAATGGCTTCGCAACGAATTATTCTTCTACATATGTAAGCCATTCTTCGATAGTAACCTTATCATAATCTCTTTCTTCCATTTCCAACCTAACTTGTTTCACAAGTTCATCACCCTCATATTTTTCTTTTAACATAATGATAATATTGCTAATCTGTTCATTCGATCCGATCTGAATCGATATATCCCCATAGAATCCATTAAGAACATTAACTATCCGTGTCATGCGTCCAGTAAAACATTTACATATGGTATCTTTAATTTCTTCATTTAGGATTTTAAATATTTCAGTTGAATCTGAATGTCCAACGATTCGAGAGACAACATATTTAAAAACTTCATCAAATTTAACTAAATAAACCGAGTGTTCTGTTTCATCATCACAATAGTTAAGTAATTCACGTTTTGTTTGTTCTTCCAACTTGTCACACTCAAGAACATGTTTTTTACATTCTTCTAGTGATAAAGTATTTTTATCTTTTAGTAGATTTTCGAGTGAATTTCTAAATGATTTTTGAATAGTCGAGTTATGAATGTTTTGTTTATCTGAATAGACTTTGTTGTTGTCATTCGTTCTTCTATTTAACCTATCTAACCATCGTTGAACAAGCGGATGGATGTTTTCAATTGGATTATCATAATGATTGAATCTGTTGAGGTGTCTTAATTCCAACAATGATAATGGTAATTCTAATATTTGATTATCAAATAAATATAGTGTATGTAAATTTTCAGATAAATTTTCAATTTTTGTAATTTGATTACTATGTAACCACAATATTTGTAATGAATTAGGTAAATTTTCAATTTTTGTTATTTGATTATCAAATAAATATAACGTTTGTAGATTTTCATGTAAATTTTCAATTTTTGTTATTTGATTTTCGTGTAAATATAAAGTTTGTATAGAATTTGACAAGTTTGCGATTTTTGTTATTTGATTATTAATTAATGATAATATTTGTAATGAATTAGATAAATTTTCTATTTTTGTTATTTGATTATGAATTAAATATAACTCTTGTAGATTTTCGGGTAAATTTTCAATTTTTGTTATTTCATTATTGCGTAAATGTAATTCTTGTAATGAATTAGGTAAATTTTCAATTTTTATAATTTGATTATCATTTAACCATAATTCTTGTATAGAACTTGTCAAGTTTTCAATTTTTGTTATTTGATTATCATCTAACCATAATTCTTGTAATGAATCAGGTAAATTTTCAATTTTTGTTATTTGGTTGTGAGACAAAATTAATTTAGTTACGTCATTAGGGATAATAGGTATTTTCGTCAAATTTTGATTTGATAAATTCAGTAAAACCATTTTACATAATAATATATGTTTAACAAATATTATATCAATTTTTTTTTTCCGACTTTGTCAAAAATGGATTCGAAACGAATTATTATTCTACAAATGTAAGCCATTCTTCAATAGTCTTGTTATCATATTCTCTTTCTTCCATTTCCAGTCTAACTTGTTTAACCAATTCATCACCTTCATATTTTTCTTTTAACATAATGATAATATTACTAATCTGTTCATTAGATCCGATCTGAATTGATATATCATCATAGAAACCATTAAGAACATTAACTAATCGTGTCATTCGTCCAGTGAAACATTTACATATGGTATCTTTAATTTCTTCGTTTAGGATTTTAAACATTTCTATTGATTCCGAATGTCCAACGATTCTAGAGATAACATATTGAAAAACTTCATCAAATTTAACTAAATAAACGGAATGTTCTGTATTATCATCGCAATAATTAAGTAATTCACGTTTAACTTGTTCATCTAGTTCGTTACATTCAAGTATATGCTTTTTACATTTATCTAGAGATAATACGTTTTTATCTTTTAGCAAATTACCAAGAGAATTTCTAAACGATTTTTGGATGGTAGAGTTATGAATATTTTGTCCATCTGAATAGACTTTGTTATTGTCATTTATTCTTCTATTTAACCTATCTAACCATCGTTCAATGAGTGGATGGATATTTTCGATCGGGTTATTGTGACATATAAGGTTATTAAGATGTCTTAATTCCAACAATAACAATGGTAATTCTGTTATTCGATTTTTCCACAAATGTAATGTTTCCAATGAATTTGGTAAATTTTCAATTTCTGTTATTTGGTTATGTTCTAAATATAAAGCCCGTAGATTTATAGGTAAATTTTCTATTTTTGTTATTTGGTTATTGAACAAATATAAAATCTGTAAAGAATTTGGTATATTTTTAATTTTTGTTATTTGGTTGCCGAACAAATATATAACCTGTAGGTTTTCAGGTAAATTTTCTATTTTTGTTATTTGATTATTTCCTATGGATAATTCTTGTAGCGAATTTGTTAAATTTTTAATTTTTGTTATTTGGTTTTTGAACAAATATAGAACCTGTAGGTTTTCAGGTAAATTTTCTATTTTTGTTATTTGGTTATTACCTAACCATAATGTTTGTAATGAACTAGGTAAATTTTCTATTTTTGTTATTTGGTTACTACCTAACAATAATGTTTGTAATGAACTAGGTAAATTTTCTATTTTAGTTATTTGGTTATTATTTAACCATAATTCTTGTGACGAATCTGGTAAATTTTCAATTTTTGTTATTTTGTTGTTTGCTAAATCTAAATATTGTAATGAACTAGGTAAATTTTCAATTTTTGTTATTTGATTATATGACAAAATTAATTCAGTTACATTATTGAAAATAATGGGTATTTTTGTTAATTTTTGATTTGATAAATCGAGTAAAACCATTTATATAATAATATATGTTTAACAAATATTATATTAATTTTAATTTTTGAATAATGCAAGGGGTTTGAAATTATTCGAATTTCAGTCGTCCCCTTTAAAAATTCTTCGAATTTTTATCCCTTTATTTTTTCGACAAAGTCGAAAAAATGGTTCATTTTTGACAAAGTCAAAAATGGCTTCGCAACAAGATTATTCTTCTACAAATGTAAGCCATTCTTCGATAGTTTCGTTATCATATTCACGTTCTTCCATAGCCAATCGAACTTGTTTAACTAGTTCATCACCTTCATATTTTTCTTTTAACATAACAATGATATTACTAATCTGTTCGTTAGAGCCAATTTGGATCGATATATCATCATAGAATCCATTAAGAACATTGACTAAACGTGTCATACGCCCAGTGAAACATTTACATATGGTATCTTTAATTTCTTCGTTTAGGATTTTAAACATTTCTATTGATTCAGAATGCCTAACGATTCGAGAGATAACATATTGAAATACTTCATCAAACTTGACTAAATAAACGCCATGTTCTGTATCATCATCATCGCAATAGTTAAGTAATTCACGTTTAACTTGTTCTTCAAGTTCGTTACATTCAAGTATATGTTTTTTGCATTCTTCAAGTGATAATACGTTTTTATCTTTTAGCAAATTACCAAGTGAATTTCTAAACGATTTTTGGATGGTGGAGTTATGAATGTTTTGTCCATCAGAATAGATTTCATTGTTATTATTTACTCTTCTATTGACTCTTTCCAACCATCGTTCGACGAGCGGATGGATATTCTCGATTGGATTGTCATGATAAAGAAGATAAATAATATGTCTTAATTCCAACAACGATAATGGTAATTCTGTTATTTGATTTTTGTGTATATATAACTTTTGTAGATTTTCAGGTAAATTTTCAATTTTTATTATTTGATTATTACATAAACGAAAATCTTGTAGATTTTCAGGTAAATTTTCAATTTTTGTTATTTGATTATTGTTTAAACATAATTCTTGTAATGAATCAGGTAAATTTTCAATCTTAGTTATTTTATTATTGTCCAAAATTAATATCTGAAGTGAATTTGGTAAATTTTCAATCTTATTTATATGATTATTGTGTAAATATAAAAGTTGTTGATTTTCAGGTAAATTTTCAATTTTTGTTATTTGATTATTGTGTATATATAATTTTTGTAGATTTCCAGATAAATTTTCAATTTTTGTTATTTGATTATTTTCTAACCATAATTCTTGTAATGAATTAGGTAAATTTTCAATTTTTGTTATTTGATTATATGATAAATTTAGTTTCACCAGTGAATCAGATAAATTTTCAATTTTTGTTATTTGATTATTATTTAAATTTAAATATTGTAGATTTTCAGGCAGATTTTCAATTTTTGTTATTTCATTATTTTCTAAACATAATATTTGTAGATTTTCAGGTAAATTTTCAATTTTTGCTATTTGATTATTGTTTAAATATAATTCTTGTAATGAATCAGGTAAATTTTCAATTTTTGATATTTGATTATGATACAAATATAATTCTTGTAATGAATCTGGTAAATTTTCAATTTTTGTTATTTGATTATTACCTAACCATAATTTTTGTAGTGAATCAGGTAAATTTTCAATTTTTGTTATTTGGTTATCGTATAAATATAACGTTTGTAGATTTTCAGGTAAATTTTCAATTTTTGTTATTTGATTATTGTATAAATATAATGTTTGTAGATTTTCAGGTAAATTTTCAATTTTTGTTATTTGATTATTGTATAAATATAATGTTTGTAGATTTTCAGGTAAATTTTCAATTTTTGTTATTTGATTATTACCTAACCATAATTTTTGTAATGAATTAGGTAAATTTTCAATTTTTGTTATTTTATTATTGTCCAAAATTAATATCTGAAGTGAATCAGGTAAATTTTCAATTTTTGTTATTTGGTTATAGGACAAATTTAATTCAGTCACATCATCGAGTATAACAGGTATTTTTGTTAAATTTTGATTTGATAAATCTAGTAAAACCATTTTATATAATAATATATGTTTAACAAATATTATATCAATTTTAATTTTTTGATGGTGTAAGGGGTTGAAAATTTGAAGAATTTTCACCCCCTTTAAAAATTCTTCGAATTTTTATCCCTTTATTTTTGTGTCTTCGACACAAAAAAGGTTCATTTTTGGCTATGCCAAAAATGGCTTCGCAACAGGATATATTTATTCTTCTACAAATGTAAGCCATTCCTCAATAGTCTCTTCATCATAATCTCTTTCTTCCATAGCCGATCTAACTTGTTTAACGAGTTCATCACCTTCGTATTTCTTTTGCATCGCTGTGATAATATTACTAATCTGTTCATTCGATCCGATCTGAATCGATATATCCCCATAGAATCCATTAAGAACATTAACTAGACGTGTCATACGTCCAGTAAAACATTTACATATGGTATCTTTAATTTCTTCATTTAAGATTTTAACCATCTCGTTTGAATCAGAATGTCCAATAATTCGGGAGATAACATATTGGAATACTTCATCAAACTTAACTAAATAAACGCTATGTTCTGTTTCATCATCACAATAATTAAGTAACTCACGTTTAACTTGTTCTTCAAGTTCATCACACTCGAGAACATGTTTTTTGCATTCTTCAAGTAATAAAGTGTTTTCGTCTTTTAACAAATTACCAAGTGAATTTTTAAATGATTTTTGAATGGTAGAGTTATGAATGTTTTGTCCGTCAGAATAGACTTTGTTGTTATCACCAATCGTTCCACGATTAAGTCTGTCTAACCATCGTTCAACAAGTGGATGAATGTTTTCGATTGGATTGCCACAATCGTCGAATGTAGTGAGATGTCTCAATTCTAATAATGACAATGGTAATTCTATTATTCGATTATTTTCTAAACATAAAGTTTGTAAATTTTTAGGTAAATTTTCAATTTTTGTTATTTTATTATTTTCTAAATCTAATTCATGTAATCCACTAGGTAAATTTTCAATTTTTGTTATTCTATTATTTTTTAAATATAATTTTTGTAATGAACTAGGTAAATTTTCAATTTTTGTTATATAATTATTTTCTAAATATAAAGTTTGTAAATTTTTAGGTAAATTTTCAATTTTTGTTATTTGATTATCTTCTAACCATAATTCTTGCAATAAACTAGGTAAATTTTTAATTTTTGTTATATGGTTACCATATAACCATAGTTTTTGTATAGAACTTGTCAAGTTCTCAATTTTTGTTATTTGATTATGAGTTAAATTTAATGTTTGTAGTGAATTAGGTAAAGTTTCAATTTCTGTTATTTGATTATTATCTAAATATAAAGCATGTAAATTTTCGGGTAAATTTTCAATTTTTGTTATTTTGTTAAATCCTAAACCTAATTTTTGTATTAAATCAGGTAAATTTTCAATTTTTATTATTTGATTAAAACTTAACCATAATTCTTGTAATAAACTTGGTAAATTTTCAATTTTCGTTATTTTATTAAAATACAAACCTAATTTTTGCAATGAATCAGGCAAATTTTCAATTTTTGTTATTTGATTATAAGACAAATATAAGTCTTGTAATTTATTAGGTAAATTTTCAATTTTTGTTATTTGATTATAATTCAATTTTAATTGTCGTAATGAATCAGGCAAATTTTCAATTTTTGTTATTTGATTGTAGTGTAAATATAATATTTGTAAATTTTCAGGTAAATTTTCAATTTTTGTTATTTGATTATTATATAAATATAAAGTTTGAAGATTTTTAGGTAAATTTTCAATTTTTGTTATTTGATTATTATATAAATATAAAGTTTGAAGATTTTTAGGTAAATTTTCAATTTTTGTTATTTGATTATAATTCAATTTTAATCGTTGTAATGAATCAGGCAAATTTTCAATTTTTGTTATTTGATTGTAGTGTAAATATAATATTTGTAAATTTTCAGGTAAATTTTCAATTTTTGTTATTTGATTATTATATAAATATAAAGTTTGAAGATTTTTAGGTAAATTTTCAATTTTTGTTATTTGATTATATGACAAAATTAATTCAGTTACATCATTGGAAATGATAGGTATTTTTGTTAATTTTTGCTTTGATAAATCGAGTAAAACCATTTTATATAATAATATTTGCTTAACAAATATTATATCAATTTTTTATTTTTTGAATAATGTGCAACTAATTAACGATATTGGATAAGCATTAATTTACCAATATTTTAATTTAGCCAATTCACATATATTTCATTATATCCATGGTTATTAAGATAATTTATTGTGTATTTATGGTATAAATTGCTTTGAAATAGCGTTGTTGTCTTGCTTTAACCGTTATGCGGTGCTTTGATAAGCACCGCGGCGATTTTAGCCTTTCTATGATGTGAGATGGAAAAAATCATAAAAATCCTAACCATTCTTCGATAGTTTCGTTATCATATTCTCGTTCTTCCATTTCTAGTCTAACTTGTTTAACCAACTCATCACCTTCATATTTATTTTGCAACATCAGTATGATGTTGCTAATTTGTTCATTAGATCCAATTTGGATCGTTATATCATCATAAAAACCGTTAAGAACATTAACTATCCGTGTCATGCGTCCAGTGAAACATTTACATATAGTATCTTTAATTTCTTCATTTAGGATCTTAAACATTTCTATTGATTCAGGATGTCCAACGATTCGAGATATAACATATTTAAAGACTTCATCAAATTTAACTAAATAAACACTATGTTCTGTATCATCATCACAGTAGTTAAGTAATTCTCGTTTAACTTGTTCTTCTAGTTCGTTACATTCAAGAACATGTTTTTTACATTCTTCTAGTGATAAAGTGTTTCCATCTTTTAACAAATTACCAAGAGAATTTCTAAATGATTTTTGAATAGATGAATTATGTATATTTTGTCCATCCGAATAGATTTTGTTGTTATTGGTTATTCTTCTGTTACGCCTTTCTAACCATCGTCCAATAAGCGGATGAATAAACTCGATTGGATTATTGTTGTAATAAAATTCACCCAGATGTCTTAGTTCTAACAAACACAATGAGAATTTAGTTACCAGATTGTCACGCATATCTAGATATTTCAATATGTTAGGTAAATTTTCGATTTTGGTTATTTGATTATTAGATAATATTAAACATCGTAAATAATCAGGTAAATTTTCAATTTTAATTATTCTGTTATGACTTAAATATAATCTTTGTAATGAATTGGGTAAATTTTCAATTTTTGTTATTTGGTTATCATACAAATTTAATATTTGTAATGCGTTGGGTAAATTTTCAATTTTAGATATTTGGTTATCAGATAAACCTAATTCTTGCACCGAACTTGGTAAGTTCGCAATTTTAGTTATTTGGTTATTAGATAAGCCTAAATCTTGTACCGAACTTGGTAAGTTCGCAATTTTGGTTATTCGATTATTAGATAAGCGTAATTTTTGCACTGAACTTGGTAAGTTCGTAATTTTTGTTATTTGGTTATCAGATAAATTTAAATCTTGTAATGAATTGTGTAAATTCTCAATTTTTGTTATTTGGTTATTTGATAAACTTAAATATTGTACCGAACTTGGTAAGTTCGCAATTTTAGTTATCTGGTTATTACACAAAATAAGTTTCTGTAAGGAATTAGGTAAATTAGCAATTTTTGTTATTTGATTATTGGATAATGATAAATATTGCACCGAACTTGGTAAGTTCGCAATTTTTATTATTTGATTACTACCTAAACATAAAGTTTGTAAATTTTTAGGTAAATTTTCGATTTTTGTTATTTTGTTACCATCTAAATTTAATATTTGTAATGAACTAGATAAATTTTCAATTTTTGTTATTTGATTTCCTGATAAATATAATTCAGTTACATCATTAGAGATGATGGGTATTTGTGTTAAATTTTTATACGATAAGCCAAGTAAAACCATTTTGTATTAATAATGTACAAATAATAATTATTTACATTCAATTTTTTTGTATTTAACAACATATTTTTTCGCAACAAAATTATTATTCTACAAATGTAAGCCATTCCTCAATAGTTTCGTTATCATATTCACGTTCTTCCATTTCCAACCGAACGTGTTTAGCCAACTCATCACCTTCATATTTTTCTTTTAACATCAGTATGATGTTACTGATTTGTTCGTTAGATCCGATTTGGATCGTAATGTCATCATAAAATCCGTTAAGAACATTGACTAAACGTGTCATGCGTCCTGTGAAGCATTTACATATGGTATCTTTAATTTCTTCGTTTAGGATTTTAAATATTTCAGTTGAATCTGAATGTCCAACGATTCGGGAGATAACATATTTGAAAACTTCATCAAATTTAACCAAATAAATTGAATGTTCTGTATCATCATCACAATAGTTAAGTAACTCACGTTTAACTTGTTCTTCCAACCCGTTACACTCAAGAACATGTTTTTTACATTCTTCAAGTGATAAAGTGTTTCTGTCTTTTAGTAAGTTACCAAGCGAATTTCTAAATGATTTTTGAATGCTAGAATCATGAATATTTTGTCCATCTGAATAGACTTTATAACGTGTTTCTTCATCTTCAAGTCTTTCTAACCATCGTACAACCAATGGATGTATATATTCGATTGGATTATCATCGTGTCGCATATTTTCATCAGGATTATTATAATAATGAAAATCATAAATATGTATTAATTCTAGTAAGGATATTGGTAATTCTTTTATTTTATTCATATATATTCTCAGAACATGCAACGAACTTGGCAAGTTCTCAATTTTTGTTATTTGGTTAAAAGATAAATTTAATTTCCATAACGAACTTGGTAAGTTCGCTATTTCCGTTATTTGATTTGAGGATAAATTTAATTTTCGTAACGAACTTGGTATGTTTTCTATTTTAGTTATTTGGTTAAAAGATAAATCTAGTTCTCGCAAGGAATCAGGCAGATTTTTTATTTTTGTAATTTTATTGTATCTCAGATCCAATACTTTTAGCGAACAATGTAAATTTTCTATTTTAGTTATTTGGTTATTAAATAATTTTAATTCTTGCAATGAACTTGGCAAGTTCTCAATTTTAGTTATTTGGTTGCACGTTAAGCATAGATCCGTCAATGAATCAGGTAAATTTTCTATTTTTGTTATTCGATTATTTCGCAACAGTAAATTTTCTATCGAACCAGATAAATTTTCTATTTTTGTTATCTTGTTATTATTTAACCATAAACATCGCAAAGAATTTGGTAAATTTTCTATTTTTTTTATTTGACCGCTGGATAAATTTAAATCCAAGACTGCATAATAAGAAGCCATAGGATATATTTTTCCTGAATTACCTCCTGATAAATCAACATAAACCATTATATTTAATAATATTTAATAATATTTAATAATATTTAATAAATGTTATATTGATATGTGTTAGTTGTAAATACAATAATTAACATATAATATTAGCATCCATTCACCAATATTTTTTCTAATATTTAGTAAATCATTTATATCACAATATAATCATGGTATAACTTGCTTATAATTGTGTTATTGTCAAGGGGTTGAAAATTTTTCGAATTTTCACCACCTTTAAAATTTTTTCGAATTTTTGTCCCTTTATTTTTTTGACTTTGTCAAAAATGGCTTCGCAACAAAATTATTATTCTACAAATGTAAGCCATTCTTCAATAGTTTCATTATCATACTCTCGTTCTTTCATGGCTTTTCTAACTTGTTCAACTAACTCATCGCCTTCATATTTTTCTTGTAACATAATTATAATGTTTGAAATCTGTTCGTTAGATCCGATATGAATCGTGATGTCATCATAAAAACCGTTAAGAACATTAACTAGACGTGTCATACGTCCTGTGAAGCATTTACATATGGTATCTTTAATTTCTTCGTTTAGGATTTTAAATATTTCAGTTGAATCTGAATGTCCAACGATTCGGGAAATAACATATTTAAAAACTTCGTCAAACTTAACTAAATAAACGCTATGTTCTGTAACACCATCACAATAGTTGAGTAACTCACGTTTAGTTTGTTCTTCCAACTCGCTACATTCAATAACATATTTTTTGCATTCTTCAAGTGATAAAAAGTTTTCATCTTTTAATAAATTACCAAGCGAATTTCTAAATGATTTTTGAATAGTCGAGTTATGAATGTTTTGTCCATCAGAATAAACTTTGTTGTTATCATTTACTCTTCTATTTAATCTGTCTAACCATCGTTGAACAAGTGGATGGATATTTTCGAGCGGGTTATTGTGACATATAAGGTCATTAAGATGTCTTAATTCTAACAATAACAATGGTAATTCTGTTATTCGATTTTTCCACAAATGTAATGTTACCAATGAATTTGGTAAATTTTCAATTTCTGTTATTTGATTATGTTCTAAATATAAAGATTGTAGATTTATAGGCAAATTTTCTATTTTTGTTATTTGGTTATTGAACAAATATAAAATCCGTAAAGAATTTGGTATATTTTTAATTTTTGTTATTTGGTTTTTGAACAAATATAGAACCTGTAGGTTTTCAGGTAAATTTTCTATTTTAGTTATTTGGTTATCTCCTATGGATAATTCTTGTAGCGAATTTGGTAAATTTTTAATTTTTGTTATTTGGTTTTTGAACAAATATAGAACCTGTAGGTTTTCAGGTAAATTTTCTATTTTAGTTATTTGATTATTACCTAACCATAATGTTTGTAATGAACTAGGTAAATTTTCTATTTTTGTTATTCGATTATTTTCTAAATTTAAATGTTGTAAATTTTCTGGTAAATTTTCTATTTTTGTTATTTGATTATCACCTAAATTTAACTCTGTTATGTTACTGGAAATAACGGGAATTTTTGTTAATTTTTTATTCGATAAATCTAGTAAAACCATTTAATATGATATACATATTACTAGTAATATTATTATATGTTTTTATAAAAATTTTATTTATACAAAAACATATGATAATATTATGATAATATAAAATGAGTATATTAAACGAAGTAGATTTCTACGATACTAAATATCGTCCTCTTGCAATAAATAAAAATTTAGTGTTTATGGGAAATTATTCACATGAATATGACGATATTATTGATCTTGATGATCGTAGCAATGATATGCTTGTATCAAGAAGTTCAAAATATAATGTAACATTTGACATAAATAATAATTATGTTGCTTATGTTATGTGTGGAAACAATTCTGATATTTTCATAACGTTTTGTGTGATGGATATAATCAAAAATAAAATAATTTTTGAGAAAGATGTAGATAATCTACCAAAACAAATTAAATGGTGTAACAGAAACAAAAGATTTGAGATTTATTTCAAGAAAAAAAAAGCAGTATTTCACCCAAAAACATTAATATATGACGAAATAGTTAATATGGATAATGATAAATTTAATGATGAACGAGGATATGAATGGGACACAAGTTACACAAGGATGATATGTTTTGAAAACGGTGATCGTAATACAATATTATTTGAATTGAAAAACAATAAATTAGAATTATTACATTCATTTATTGGTTCAGGGCGGTTATGGTGGAATAATGGCATGACAAAAATATTTCGCAGACATGATTCTGTTGAAGATGGTTTATTGAAATCTATTGAAATTTTCGATGTCGAAACAATGAAAGCAACCAATATACCCATTAATCTTTGTGGTATTGAAATAGTGTGGAATCCAAATGATGATTTCATATTATTATCATATATGGTTCATGACTACAGGGATCAACCACCATACACATATAAATTTAAAGTTTTGTGTGTTCAAACATTTAAAACTTTGTATGATTCAGAAGGAAGTAATCCATTGTGGAGTGATTGTGGAAAGTTTGTAGTATATTTTTCACATAAACAACATAAAGTAATAAAAATAAGTATATCTATGTCACGAACAAAATTAGATAACTTTATTGAGGATAATATCAAAATAAAATTTATTGATAATGGTAGCATGTCATATTTTAAAGAAACAGGATATTGTGATTACAGATGTGGGTGTGATTTATGTGGATCGGGGGATGCACGGGGTTTCAAAACCAACATATTAGATCTTGTGGATAATTCTCTGGATGGTTGGTTTTTCATCAATGATTTAGATGTTAAAATCAAAGATTCATGGTGCGAAAGTGAAGATTATATTTATTTGCGTACATTATATGAGACAAATGATAAAAATGTAATAAATAAAATAGGAAATATTTTTGATAAATTTAGTGGTATTTTTGATAATCAATCAGTTCCCCGTAAATATGAGTTATTGTCCGATAGACATAGTGATTCTAGTTTAACAGGTTGTTTCGATAATAATCAAAACAGAGATGAAATAAAAAATGTGAGATTATGTTCAAATTGCTATAAGTGGGTCGTCATGGATAATAACGAATATTGCGACAAATTTTCCTTGATTAACACATTTAAAATTTTTTGGGCGGACGTTATGAATGATTATTTATCTGATTTGATTGAATATGAAGATAAAAATATGAAAAAAATCGTTGAAAATCTTGATCCATAAAATAAAAATTGATGTAAAAAATATATTATTATAATATTATTATAATAATATTATGACAAATCACGAATGGTATTTACAAAAACATCGTTTTACTAATATGAATTTTCATAATATGAAAATTGGTAAAATAATATATGAAACAAGAGTATATGACGTGGAAAGCAGAAATATAAATATTGGTGATCAAATAAAATTATTGGATGAAGAACACTATTTAGACGAACCTTTTTCGTTTGTGGTTGTGGATATGAAAACATTTGGTAATTTTAGAAACGCATTGGGACATTTTGGTATTAGAAAATTTTTACCTTATGTTAAAACACTAGACAGTGGTGTTAAATTATACGAAAATTACCCATATAAAGAAGAAACATATAAAGATGGTGCAGTAACATTTGGTGTTGTGGTATTTAAGGTAGTAGTGAATAACACACCCAAAATCCACACAATTAATATGGAAAATCCAACTGAACGTTTAATGTTCGATTACATAAAGAATGAAACAAAAACTGTGATTGGAAAAAATTATAACGAAACATACAGATCTTATGTTGCGGGTGATAAAATAAAATTTGTGTGTGAGGATGAAGAAATAACGTCATTGATCACAAATATAAAAATGTATGAAAATGTGGAACATTATTTACGAACAGAAACTTTGAGAAATACACTACCACATATAAAAACAATTAAAAATGGTGTGGATATTTACAAGGATATGGTTTCATTTGAAGAACTTGACGAATTAATGGATGAATATTACTATGGATTTTTAGGCATTCGCATAAAAGTTATCAGTGAGTAGTTTTAATGAATAATTTAGGTTTTATAATAATTTGTTTATGATTATTTTTTCTGTACCTTATACTTTCAACGAAATTTATTTCATCTTTATCTGTAACTTTAGTTTGTTGTTTTGTGTCTTCTCCAAACTCTTTTTTGAATATTCCACTGTCAAAAAAACGATATGTAGGACGAAATAGGTTTTTGGTGTATTGAATAAAATGCAGATTACATTCACCACTTTCATTTAGTTCGCATATAAAATCATCATTATTTCTGAAATATTCAGTGATTTTTTTGTCGTTAATTATCGTATCTTTATTGAATAACAAAAATAAAATTATAATAAATTGAATTAAACATAAAATTAATAATAAATTATTCATTTTTGTATATATTTGTATTAGAAAATTTCCACAAATAATTTTCGTTAATCTTCTGAATCTTCTGAATCTTCTGAATCTTCTGAATCTTCTGAATCTTCTGAATCTTCTGAATCTTCTGAATCTTCTGAATCTTCTGAATCTTCTGAATCTTCTGAATCTTCTGAATCTTCTGAATC
>Ga0257115_1000713_pt1 | contig 26572 bp, 38 predicted proteins | sample SI112_100mmetaG_FD_194465 | JGI IMG/M metagenome (GOLD analysis project Ga0257115, IMG submission 194465) | Marine microbial communities from Saanich Inlet, British Columbia, Canada - SI112_100m | ecosystem: Environmental > Aquatic > Marine > Inlet | place: Canada: British Columbia | collected...
AAAGAATAGGATCAGGTAGAAAATCTAAAGCAGACGAGATAGATTTAATAGAGAAACTAACTCCATTAGAAGATGCTGCATATCAAGCATTAAAAGCAGGTGTAGAATCCGGAGACTTTAAATATGTTCAGATGTTTTATAACTATTATGCAGGAAAACCTACTGAGACTAAAAATATTAGTATAAACGAAGACACACCACTGTTTATTGACTAATGAGAGTCAAAAAGACTATAGCATTTGATAAATTATCAGTATTAAATAATAGAGTTAAGATAGTTAGAGGTGGAACCTCAGCTGGAAAGACTATTTGTATTTTATCTATTTTAATAGACAAAGCTATTAGGAATCCAGGTTTAGAGGTTAGTGTAGTATCAGAGTCCATCCCTCATTTACGTAGGGGTGCTCTAAAAGACTTTCTAAATATTCTTAAAGGTCTTAACAGGTATAGCGAAGAAAAGTACAATAGGAGCATTTTAAAATATACTTTTAGTAATGATAGTTATATTGAATTTTTCAGTACAGACCAACCTGATAAGTTAAGAGGTTCTAGAAGAACTGATTTATTTATTAATGAATGTAATAATGTTAACTTTGAAGCATATCAGCAACTATCAATTCGTACTTCAGGAGATATATGGTTAGATTATAACCCTACTAATTTGTTCTGGGTAGATAAAGAGTTAGTTAATACTGAAGATACTAATTTTATTACATTAACATATAAAGACAATGAACAACTACCTGAGTCTATAGTTAAAGAAATAGAGAAAGCAGAAATAAAAGCAAAGAAAAGTACATATTGGGCTAATTGGTGGAGAGTGTATGGGTTAGGTGAGATAGGTATATTAGAAGGAGCATGTATATCAGATTGGAAGAAAATTGAAGTAATACCACCACACGCTAGGTTATTATGTCATGGTTTGGACTTTGGTTATTCAGTAGATGAAGCATCAGTGATAGCTTTATATAAATTAGATGATGGATATATATTTGACGAAGTACTATATAGAAAAGGTATGCTAAACTCACATATAAGTCAATACCTAAAGAATAATCAAATATTAGGAAGTATTTGGGCAGACTCTGCAGAGCCTAAATCAATAGCAGAATTAAACACATACGGACATCAAGTGTTTCCAGTTAAAAAAGGAAGAGATAGTATAGTGTATGGAATTAATTTAATTAATCAAAATAAAATATACATCACTCAGAGATCTAAGAATCTAATAAAGGAATTACAAGGCTACGTTTGGATGAAAGACAAACAAGGTAATACACTACAAAAACCTAACCCTATGTCTGGAGATCACAGTATAGATGCAGCTAGATATGCTTTAACCTCTCAACTACAAGATCCTAATAAAGGCGAATACCATATTTGGTAATATGTTAAAATTTTGTTAAAATGATAATTGTTTACATTGGTTGTTAATAAATGTAGTATATTAGCTTTAACATTAAAACAATACAGATGCTGATAACCCGTAGTAACATAAAAACACTAAAACCGATATCAATCATGGATTATTATCCTAGTGAGGAATTTAGTAAGTCTAATGTGAATGGGCAGCATCTTTTTAAAAACAAACAAATGAAAAACAAAGAAATGATTAAATGGGCTTTTATTATCTACTTTGTAGTATTTAGTTTTTTAGGAATTATAGGAACATTAACTTATTATTTACCATAATGAAAACAATATACAAAGCAACACAACAAGATATTAATATGCCTGTAGATAAAAAACTACAGAGGATAATACTTAAAAACTTCTTTTGGGGTTTAGGTATCTGGACTGTAACAATGATTTTTACAATTAATTTTTTATTTTATGTCATTAGAGGATATTAAAAAGGAATTAGATAACATAGAGTGTAAAATATTTAGGAACCAAGATCTTTCCACGAATGAGTTAATTAAAATATGTTTACCATTAAGTAAATCAATAAATCAACTTGAAAAAAAAATTAAAAGTAAAGAAAAGTCTAAATCTGAAAACCAAAAAACAATACGAGAAGGAGATGATGATTTTCAAATGGTGTATTAAAAACGATATTAGAGTATATCCAAAACCTAATAGACCTGGAAGATTTCCAAAAGTGTTAATTGTTTTAGAGTATAAAGGACAAATTAAAGTAGGTGTTAAAGAATACTTTCAAAACTCTACTGAGTATCACCAAAAAGTATTAGAGATTTATGAGTGGGCTTATGATAATGCAAATGAAGCTATTAAAAGACAATTAAAAGTCAAGAGAGATAATAATCCTTAGACTTCTTTTTTCGTTAATTAGTTTTTATGTTTGGAATTAGGGAATCAGAAACGGTTCCCTTTTTCTATATACTTATATTATATTATATTATACAAATAATATATATTATTATTGTATATATATGAAAGTAAAGATAGAGGTTCCTGATTCACTTAGAGATGTTAGTTTAGGTCAATACCAAAAGTATCATAAAATTAATACTGAAGAAAACCAAAATTCTAATTTTTTATTACATAAGACTGTAGAGATTTTCTGCAACCTAAATTTACAAAATGTAATTAAAGTAGAATTTAACAGTGTTATGAAGGTTGTTAAAATAATAAATAAGTTATTTGAGCAAGAATCAAAGTTAGTTCCTACGTTTACTATGGATAACGTTTCATACGGTTTTATTCCTGATTTAGATAAAATTACATTAGGAGAATATATTGACTTAGATACAACAATTAGCGATTGGAGCAAGATGGATAAAGCAATGTCAATATTATATAGACCGATAAAGGACGTATATAAAGAAACATATATAGTAGAGGACTATAAAGGAACTACAGGTTATGAAAAATTTAAAAAGATGCCACTAGACATAGTTATGGGAAGCATACTTTTTTTTTACAATTTAAACAACGAGTTAGTGAAAACTATCCTGAAATCTTTGAACAAGGAAGCGACGAGGAATTCAACGTATCAGCAGAGAGAGGATTTACTAGGAAGTGGGGATGGTTTAACTCGATATATAGCTTGGGTGGAGGAGATGCAACCAAAATTGAATCTGTTACAGAATTAAATGTACATTCTGCATTTTTTTATTTAGCTTATCAAAAAGATAAACTAGAAATAGAAAAAAGAATACTTAAAAATAAAACACGATGATAGGATTTTATGAACTAACAAAAAAAATAAAAGAAGCTCTGGAAGCAGAACCATTCGTGAATAATGTCTCGTATGGTAGTTTCGATAATGTTGATCTAAACAAACAGACTTTATTTCCATTATCACATATCATGGTTAATCAATGTAGTATTAATTCTAAAGTTCTAACATTTAATATATCTGTGATGTGTATGGACATAGTAGATATAAGCAAAGAAAAAACAACAGACTTATTTAGAGGTAATGATAATGAGCAAGATGTACTAAATACACAATTAGGAGTGTTAGAAAGATTAATATCCCTACTTCAAAGAGGAGATCTATATTCCGATAAATATCAAGTTACCACGGATGTAGCATGTGAGCCATTTGTAGATAGATTCGAAAACAAATTAGCAGGTTGGGTAGCAACATTTGATATACAAATACAAAATGATATGACAATATGTTAACTAAGAATACAGAACAAGCATTAGAAGCATTTAAAGATTATGTTATTAGTCAATCAAGAGCAAACTTAACTAGAAAGAATAAGAATGTATCAGGTAACCTGTACAACTCTCTGAAAGGTATAGTAAAAAATATGCCTAACTCTATGAGTTTAAAGTTTGAGATGGAAGATTACGGTAAGTTCCAAGATCAAGGAGTTAAAGGAGCAAAAAGCACATACCCTGAATCAACTAATAGTCCATTTAAGTTTGGTACAGGAACAGGAAAAGAAGGTGGACTATCAGGAGGAATTAAGAAATGGGTTAAGGATAGGAGATTTCAATTTAAAGATAAAAAAGGAAAGTTTTTAAGCTATGAATCTACAGCATTTATAATATCAAGATCGATATGGAACAAAGGTATTAAAGCAAGTTTGTTTTTTACTAAACCTTTTGAAAAAGCATTTAGAGATCTACCTAAAGATTTAACAAAAGCTTATGGGTTGGATGTAGAAGAATTTTTAGAATTTACACAAAAAAAATAGAACATGGCAAATATATTACTAAGATCACCGTATTACGTTTATAAAACAAGAGCAGGAGCCTCATCAGCAAAATTAGAATTAGACATTGAAGGTACATTAAGATACACAATAATAAAAAACACCCCAACAGAGACAGTTACTTTTGAGATAGCTGATTTAGTTAGAGACTATTTAGATATCACATACACTGGTACTTATCAAAATCAAAAGGTTGTTGTCGCAGGTGAAATAAAATATTATGATGGAGTTAATGCTACAGGGAGTTTAATAGGTAACCCAGATACATTTACACATAATGCCTTTGATGGATATTGGGATTATTGGAATGATTCATCGACTAAAGATTATTGTTCTACGGGAGATTGTATGATGCAAGATAATACTACCGTGTACGTACCAGAAGGTCAAGGGGGATTCATACCTGTGTTAGCTGCTGGATCTATTATATATAATTCATTTACATCTTCAACTACATCTATAGCGGTAGGTAACCCAGCGGTAACGGTAACTATATCTAGAACACAATGTTCATATTATAATCCTATAAAAATTACTTTTGTAAATAAATATGGAGCATTACAAGATATATATTTTGATGCTAAAAGCACAGAGATATTAAATACAACACAAGAATCATACAAAAGTAGTAACATATCTACACAAGGAACATATTCAAAAACATCTCATCAGTATAAGACGTTAAGTAAATTAGGTAGAGAAGTAATGACATTAAATACAGGTTTTATAGATGAAGGAATGAATGAATCAATGAAGCAATTAATGTTATCAGAACAAGTATGGATGACTATGCAATCACAAGTGCATCCAGTAAATATAACAAGCCCATCCTTGCAGATGAAAACAAAAGTAAATGATAAATTAATTAATTATACAATTCAAGTAGAACATGCTCACGAACATATAGACAATGTTAGGTAATGAAGAACATACTACAACTATATATAGAAGGAAATAGAATAGACTTATTTGACGATGAATCAGTTAACATTATTCAATCGATTCAGAATGTTAAAGATATATCTAAAATATTTGTTGCATTTTCTAGAACCTTTAATGTTCCTGCATCAAAAGTAAATAACAAAGTATTTAAACACTATTATAATTATTCTATAGTTGATGGCTTTGACGCTAGACTTAAAAAAGATTCCCTATTAGAATTAAACTCTAGACCTTTTAAAACAGGAAAGATAAAGTTAAATGGAGTAGATTTGAAAGAAGGAGTACCTAATAACTATAGAATAACCTTTTTTGGTGACACAATAGATTTAAATGATTTATTAGGAGATGACAATTTAAGTTCTTTAGAGTTATCTGACTTTGATACAACTTATAATGCTTCAACTGTTAAGGATAGACTAAAGGGTGTTGGAACAAGTATTACATATTCACATCCTGATAGAACAACAGACGTAGTTTATCCAGCAGGTATTATTGCACCATTAATCTCACACACAACCAGATTATATTATCAAGACGCTGATTCAACAGATTATCCAGACTCAAATGGTGGTAATCTATATCCTAAATCTACTTCTCACCAAGGAGTTTATTATGGTGAATTAAAGTACGCTATAAAAATAGATGCTATAATAAAAGCAATAGAAGATAAATATGGCTTAACATTTAGTACGGATTTTTTTAATACTACTAACACACCTTATTATAATCTTTATTTATGGATGAATAGAAAAAAAGGTGAGGTATTTGAAGATACACAAGTAGAAAAAAGAATTAGTAATTTTTTAATAGACTACAACCAAGAATTACCTATTGTAACAAGTTATGGAGATAGGATAACAGTAGCTAACGCAACAAGTCAAGTTCAATTTTCAGTTACCATACAAGCTAACGCAGCTTTTACTGGGACTATATATATTAAAGAGAACGGGATAACAAGAGATGATTTAAGTATAAACGTAACTAATTCTACTCAAGGAACAATTACCGGTTATATGTCTAATGGTACCTATGAGGTTTGGGTTAAATCAGCAGAATCATCAATAACATTTAACACTAATTCACAATGGGACTTAGATGCTTTACAATATCCAGATGGATCAGCCACCTATCAAATGCAATCAGGAGGTTATGTGTTTAATAATACAAGAACTTTTATAATATCTGAACAAATGCCAGAAATGAAAGTTATAGACTTTTTAACTGGTATATTTAATGCGTTTAATCTTACAGCATACACTGATAATAATACAATCATAGTTAAAACATTAAATGATTATTATGAAGATTCAACTACAGTATGGGATATTACAAGTTATTTAGATACCAGTGAATCAAGTGTCAATAAAGCATTACCATATAAGGAGATAGAATTTAAATATTCAGGACTTGATACAAAACTAGCTAAACAACATGAGCAAATAAGTAATATATCTTGGGGAACAGAAGAGTATTCAGGTGATGATTATTACGACTCAAGTTCAGAAACATATACTATTGAAATTCCTTTCGAACACATGAAGTATGAGAGGCTAACAGGATCTGATATACAGGTTGGTTGGTTTGTAGATGATAATAATGAACCTTACTTCGGAAATCCACTTTTGTTTTATGCTTATAAACAAACAACATCAACAACAATAAGATTTTTAGAAACAGAAAATGTAGGGACCTATGACGACATAACAGATTACTATATACCATCTAATAGTGTGGATATAGATCCAACAGAAACAGAGGTAAATATAAATTTTAAGAACGAATTAAATGAATACACTAATACTAATGAGTTTGAAAATACATTGTTTAAGGTATATTATCAAGATTATATAACAAAAGTATTCAAGGAAAATAGAAGACTAACCATTGTATATGCTTATCTACCTATAAAAATATTACAGGAATTTATATTAGCAGACATAATAGCAATATTTGATCGCAATTACAATATTAACCAGATTGAAACAGATTTCACTACTGGAAGATCTAGAATAGAATTACTAAATGAAATTACATCCTCAATTGGAGGATCTACACCAGTAGAACCAACTACAACTGATCCAAATGAATGTTTAGAGTGTTCAGCAGACTCAACATTATGTACAGTAGATAAATTAACTCCTACTGCAGATAAAACTTGTGACATTGGTAGGTCTGTTACTATTGCTGGATTAACTACAGCAGAACAAAATACAGATATTGATCTTGAAGCAACACCAAATAATTTTATTGGAACTCCATCTTATTTGTGGTCCGGTGGTGATGCAGCAGGAAAAACAACTTCAAGTATCACCGTTAACGAGTCATCAACAGGAAATGTAACTTATACTTGTGATGTAACAGATGATAGTGATAGTGCTGTGTTTTCAGATTCACATATAGTTTTATGGACACCTAAGTTCTATACAATAACATTATCAATAACTAATCAAATACAGGGTCCTCCAGCAGGTTACAATATAACAGGAAATCAGACTGGAGATACTCAAGTATTAATAGAAGGATCTACGTACTCTTTTAATACAAACGTAAGCGCAAATGCAGGTTATACTTTTTCAACACTACCCGTAATATCAAACGCAACAGGTACAGTAGCAACAAGTAACCAAACAGTATATACAATTTTGACTGGTTCAATTCAATTATCACAATCCTATATAACAATATACGGACCAACTCAACAAACTATAAATTCTGATGCGCATTTAACCACTGTAGCAACAGGAATTACTCCAACAGCATATCAATGGTCTAGGTCTACAGATGGAGGATCAACTTATACTAATGTTAGTGGAGAGACTAATTCTCAATTTGATGCAAATGAATCTTCTGCAGGAACATATTGGTATAAAATTACAGCATCAGATTCAACAGATACAGTTGAAGATGTACATGAGGTTATATTTACAACTAGTTCGCTAATAACGTTAACATTAAACGTTGACACATCAAACATATCAGCTTCTGGCTATAGTCCTGTAGCTAATGGATTTACATTAGGAGGAAATCAAACCGGTGATACGTTAACCCAAAACTCTGGTACTGTGTTTTTGTTTAATACAACTATATCTTTAAATGCTGGATTTGAATGGGTAGGTAGTCCTACTAGTGTTAATAATGCTGGAGGAACATATACCACTAGCCAAACTGTAGACACTACTTTTACTACAGCAACAATTCAATTAATAGTTTATAATTATTATGTAGTTACAGGATGTGCTGGAGAGTCAGTAGCAGGAGATACAAAATATGTAAGAACGAGAGATACGTTCACAGTAGGGACAAGCGCAACAGGTAGTTATGTTACAATAGATAATCAATGTTGGTATACTTCATCCACAGCATTTGAAACAGATTGGGCAACTAACAATGGTATAACTATAGGAAATAAAGAAGGAACTGGATGTGCAACTTGTACAAACGTAACAACAACCGATCCTTGTCTAAATACTAAATCTTTATTTTATCTTAGATATTCTACTCAAAACGATGTTTGTGAAAATGAGCAATCAAAAGGGTATTATTATGTAGATGGTGCAAGTGTATCTCAATCATTAACTAATTTTTGTAATAGGACAAACATATATACTTATAATGATTGTACTGTTAATGCTCCAGCAGGTTATTACTCTTTAGATAGTGACAACACTGAAAGAAGATATTGGAACGGATCCAGTTTTAGCACTTGTGTAACATGTATTGATGCTAATGGATTATTCTATTTAGGTCAAGGTTGGAATCCAGCAAATCAATATTGTGATTGGTCTGGAAGAGTATTTGGGTATTATTATTTTGACAACAATGCTACATTAATTACAGCAACTAGTAACGATCACATGTATACTTCAGCAACTAATGTAGGAACACCAAATAGAGCTCTCGAAGGATTTTATACAGATGGAACAAATTATAGATATTACGAACCACCATCATTACAGGTTTGGGATCCATACGGGACATGTCCTCCAACTCCAACAACAAGTCCATGTAATACCATACCAACTAAACCAACTTTAACTAATTGGATGCAGTATGTAGATTGTGCTACGGGATTAGAACAAACATTAGTTGTTGGTCATAATGCTTCGACTGGTTTTCCTGCAGTTATACAAGTTAATACAAGTGGAGAATGTTTTAAAAATCCTACAGTAGTATCAGGAGCTCAGTCGGATGGATGGATAAATGGTCAAACTTGTGTTAGTAATACACCAGTAGATGATTATAATCATTACAACGATTGTACGTCTTGTACAGGTACTACGACAACATTACCACCTGCGACAACTACTGTTAGACCTGATAATGTGTTTGTAATGGAGAGACAGTCTGATGGGTTTAGCACATACGTTCAGTTAGATCAAACTCACCAAGTTGGAGACACCAATTTAACCATTTCAACAGGAGCAGGAGATTGTTACGATATACAAGGAGTTGCATCAGTGCCAACACCAACTAACTATGGTACTATAACAGGAACTTGTACAACAACAACAACTACTACTACCACAACTACTATAGCTTGTGGATCTCAACTATTATATAAATCTTCAGTAGACGCTTTAACAGCATGTTGTAATACCACTGTAGCAAAATTAGTTTATATGGATTCAAATAGTATAACTACAGCCACAGCAATATACACAAGTGATACTTGTGGAACATTATTAGGAACAACAACTTTCTTTACAGATGACTTTAGTAATTATTACCAATGGAATGCAACAACAAACTCATTAACAGGACCTACAACTTGTCCATCATGCCCATAATATGAAATATATATCAGCTCAACCAGAATCAAAATACTATGAATGGCAAGTAGATACCATGATAAATTCATATATTAAAAATGGAGTAAGTGAGTTAGATATAATAATATTGTTAGGTGATAATGGAGAATATAAATTTGATAAATTAAGATCTAAATATAAGGAAGTTAGCTTTATAAGTTACCCACATAAAACAGAATCTTATGCACCTGCTATTAAACCTTATTTAATGAGTAGATATTTTAGTAGTTGTGCGTGTACGCATGGAGAACAATATTATTATGCAGATGCAGATACAATTTTATTAAATCCTTTACCTAAATTCCCTAAAGACACAGTTTTTATGTCAAACACTAGAGGTTATATTGGTGTTAAATATATAGAATCTAAAGGTAAAGACATTTTAGATATTATGTGTAATGCAGCAAAGATAGATAAAAATATAGTAAAAGATAGAGATTTAGAAGCTGGAGGAGCTCAATTCATATTTTCAGGAACAGATGGCAAATTCTGGAGAGATGTATACGTTAACTCTAATGCATTATTTAGAGAGATGAGAAAGTATAATAACGAACACAAAGACAATTACACTGACAGTTATCCTATTCAAGCTTGGACTGCAGAGATGTGGGCAACTTTATGGCAATTTTGGAAAAAGGCATATAAAACAGAAATAACTCATCTTTTAGATTTTGTTTGGTCTACAGATCCAATCTCATCATTAGAGGGTAAAAATATTCTACACAATGCAGGAGTTACTACACAAGAAGGAATGTTTAGAAAATCTCAGTGGATGAGAGAATATCCACCAAAAGATCTCAATGTAACAAAAACCCATTGTAATTATTATTATTATAAGCAAGTATTAGAAGCAACATGTTAGGAAAAACTTTAGAATTATTAAGATTAGCAAAAGAAGAAGGAGTAAGAGGTGAGTATATAGATATAGCTCTCGGTAAAAACAAAATGCCTACTAGTTTAAAAGAAGTAATGATGAAATTTAAAAACAAAGAATAATGGCTCAAGAAATAGATATTGATATTAACGTAAAAACCAAAGGAGCTCAAAAGAATATTCAGAAGTTTGGTGTAGGTCTTGAAGGTATACAATCAGGAGCTAAAGCCGCAGGAAAGGCTATGTTCTCATTAAACAAAATATTTAAAGCTAATGTTGCTATAAAAGCATTCAATGCTGTGTTGGATATTCTTAAAGATACATTTATGTCTAATCAGAAAGTTGTAGACACATTTGCTACAGCTACTACAAGTTTACAAATAGTATTTAACGACTTATTTAAGTTTGTAGAAAATAATGTAGGTGTTATAACTGGTTTCTTTAAAGGAATATTTGAAGATCCAGTTGGTGCTATCGTAGATTTTGGAAATGCAATAAAAGATAACGTAATAGAAAGATTTAATAGTTGGATTGAAACTTTAGGTTTAGTAGGAAGTGCTATAGCTAAAGTATTTAAAGGAGATTTTGCAGGAGCATTAGAGGATGCAAAAAGCGCAGGTAAAGAACTTGTAGATGTATATACTGGAGTAGACGGATCTTTTGATAAAATAGCAGAAGCGTTACCAGAATTAATTAAGAAAACAAAAGAATATGCTGGAGAAGTTATTAATGAGGCTAAAAGTGTTACTAAATTAAATAAGCAAAGAGATAAAAGCATTGTACAAAACAATATTATTAAAGAGCAAAAAGATAGAGAAGCAGAATCATTAAGACAAATAAGAGATGAGGAAAGAAATACTATAAAAGAAAGAATACAAGCTAATAACGATCTTGCTTTAGTTTTAGAAGAGCAAGCGAAATTAATGTTAGCAAATAACCAATTAGTAATTGAAGCTGCCCAAGCACAAGTTGATTTAAATGCTAATCAAGAAAACGAAATAGCTTTACTAGAAGCAAAAGCAGAAAAAGCAGCAATATTAGCACAAATAGAAGGATTTAGATCTGAACAAAAAGCAAATGATTTTGCTTTAGATAAAGAAAGATTAGAGTTAGAACAAACAACCGCACAAGGTGCAATTGAAACTCAAAACATAATAAAGAAAGGACAAGCAGAGTTAATAGATAACGAAGTATTAAGGTTACAAAAGCAAAAACAAATTGCTGTAGAAGAAGAAAAAATAACAAAAGATTTACTTGAAAGTAAAAAAGCAAGTTATAAAGAAGGAACACAAGCCTTTATTGATGCAACTAATGAATTAAATAATTTTAATGCAGAAAGTGCTAATACACAAAAGAAACTAGATAAAGATATAGCAGATGCAAAGGTTTCAGCTATTACAGGAGCGTTAGGATCATTAGCTAGTTTAGTTGGTGAGAATAGTAGATTTGGAAAAGCAATAGCTATAACACAAGCAATAATAGACACTTATGCTGGTGCTACTAAAGCTTTTGGTCAAGGTGGAGTATTTGGATTCGTTGGAGCAGCATCAGTCCTTGCTGCAGGTTTTGCTAATATTAAAAAAATAACATCTACTAAAGAACCACCGTTACCAAGTTTTGCTAATGGAAGTTCAGGAGGTTCAATATCTACTCCAGCAGCAGTTACATCTAGCCCACCAAGTATAAATGTTGTAGGTGCATCAGCAGAAAGTCAATTAGCACAAACAATCGCAGGATCACAAACAAGACCAGTAAAAGCATACGTTGTAAGTACTGAGGTAAGTACTCAACAAGCATTAGACAGACAAACAGCAAACCAAGCAACATTAGGAAGAGCAAAAAGAGCTAGAGCAAATGTTCAAGGTGGTTTATAGAAATTAAAACAAAAAATCAAAAAAAATATTAATATATTATGGATATTATAGAACTTTTTATCGACGAAAATGACGAAGTATCAGGTATTGATGCAATTAGTATAGTAGAGAATCCTGCTATTGAAGAAGATTTTGTTTATTTAAAAAATCAAGAATTTAAATTAGCAGAAAAAGATTCAGAAAAAAAAATATTGTTAGGCCCAGCCTTAATTCCAAATAAACCAATATATAGAAAGAGTGGTGATAAAGAATATTATATATATTTTTCTAGAAACACTGTAAGAAAAGCAAGTGAACTATTTTTAAAGAGATTTAAGCAGAATAGATCTACACTTGAACATGAATTGCCATTAGAAGGATTAACGGTTGTTGAATCATGGATAGTAGAAGGAGAGAAAGATAAAACTAGAATATACGACATGGATGTTCCTATAGGTACTTGGATGGTTTCTATGAAAGTTGATAATGATGATGTTTGGGAAGATTTTATCAAATCAGGTAAAGTTAAAGGATTTTCAATAGAAGGTTATTTTGCTGATAAATTAGAAAGACCTAATGAGACTAATAAACTTTCAGTTTGTGATTGTGAAAATAAATTAGACTCATGTGATTGTGAAAGGCAAGCAGAAAATAAATTAAGTAAATTAAAAGATATTTTAAAGCAACAGTATGACTAGAAGAAGATATAATGTCCCTCATAAAGACCAAAGAGCTTGTTTGTGTAGAGATAGCGATACATATTCTATAGAGTGTTGTGACGATCAAGACTATATGAGACAGGGTATTGGAAACATTACCGGAACAGATAGTGAATAGTAGTAAAAAAACTATATTTTAAAAATATAACAAACGGAAATTAATTTAATTATAATAGTATGAAAGCGACAGAAATGTTAAATAAAGTGAAGAATCTTTTAGGTGTTGAAGCTAGTGAAGAAATCAAGGAACAAGAAACTCAGTTAGAGTCTCAAGAAATCCAAGAAGAAACATTAGCAGAAGATACTACAAAAGAAACATCTTCAAAGAAAGTTGAGCTAGAAACAGCTGAACTGGAAAATGGTACAATTGTCGAAGCAGACTCTTTTGAATCAGGTAACGAAGTGTTTATTGTTACTGATGATGAGAGAGTAGCTCTACCAGTTGGAGAATACATTCTCGTTAACGGTGATACTTTAATTGTTAAGGAAGAAGGTATAATTGAGAGTGTAGGTACTACAGAAGAATCTCCTGAAGAGGAAGTTCAAGCTGAGGAAGAAAAAGAAGTATCAAACTATGCTACCAAAGAAGAACTTGCAGAAGTAAAAAAAGCTGTAGACGAAATCGTTTCAATGATCGAGGAACTAAGCTATGGTAAAAAAGAAGAAATGACTTCTGAAGAAATAGATCAAAAAGAAAATTTATCTGAAGTTGAAAAAGTTAAACACAATCCAGAAAGTGAAGAAAAAACTCAATTAAAAATTCCTTCATCAAACGGAACTATGAATACTTTAGATAGAGTAATGCAAACAATATCAAATTTTAACTAAAAATAAACAAAAATGGCAGATAGTACAACATCGATAACTTCTACTTATGCAGGAGAATTTGCAGGCAAATATGTCTCTGCAGCTCTTTTAAGTGGAAATACATTAGCTAATAACTTAATAACAATTAAGCCAAATGTAAAATATAAAGAAGTAATGAAAAAAGTTGCTTCTACAAGTATTGTTAAAAACGGAGCATGTGACTTTACAGGACAAGCAGACGTATTAACTTTAACTGAAAGAATATTAACACCAGAAGAATTCCAAGTGAACTTAGAGCTTTGTAAAAAAGACTACGTATCAGACTGGGAAGCAATTCAAATGGGATATTCAACAATTAATGAAAATATGCCTCCTGCATTCTCTGATTTCTTATTAGGACATGTATCGGCTAAAGTTGCTCAAAAAATTGAAAATAATATTTGGACAGGAACTGATGCAACAGACGGAGAGTTTGCTGGATTCATTACTACTTTAGGTGCTGACGCAGACGTTAATGACGTTACAGGTACAGCATCAACTGCAGCAAACATTATAACGGAGCTTGGTAAGATAGCTGATGCTATCCCAACTGCAGCATATAGTTCTGAAGATATGACTATTTATCTACCAGCTAATATGTACAGAAACTACGTTAGAGCACTAGGAGGCTTTGGAGCATCTGGTTTAGGAGCTGCAGGGACAAATAATCAAGGTACTCAATGGTACTCAAAAGGAGCAGGTCTTCAATTTGATGGTATTCCAGTTGTATTAGCACAAGGTTTATCAAGCAATGACGCCGTAGCAGCTGAAAAATCAAACCTATTCTTTGGAACTGGTTTAATGTCAGACTACAACGAGGTAAAAGTATTAGACATGGCTGATCTAGATGGTTCTCAAAATGTAAGAATCGTAATGAGATTTACTGCTGGTATTCAGCACGCTATCGGATCTGACATTGTATTATACGCAACAGCGTAATTAAAGATTGTATAACATAAGAAAGGGTAGGTAGCTAAACTGCCTACCTTTTTTTTTAAAATAAAAATAATATGGCTTGTGATTTAACACTAGGAAGAAAAGAACCTTGTAAAGACGTAGTTGGAGGTATAAAAAAAGTATATTTTACTGATTTTGGTGATTTTGGAACTGTAACAGATTCAAATGAAGAAATTACTGATATGAGTGGAACTTTTACTGCCTTTGAATATGATTTAAAAGGGAATTCATCTTTCGAAACAACAGTAAATAGCTCAAGAGAAAATGGAACAACATTTTTTGAGCAAACACTAAACATAACATTAAAAAAATTATCTAAAGAGGATAACAAAGAATTAAAGCTGTTAGCTTATGGGAGACCACATATAGCAGTAGAAGATTATAATAGTAATGTTATGGTGATGGGATTAGAAAATGGAGCAGACGTAAGTGGAGGAACAATAGTAACAGGAGCAGCAATGGGAGACCTTTCAGGGTACACATTAACGTTCACTGCACAGGAAACTTCACCAGCTAAATTTTTAAATAGTCCTACAGCAGCAGATCCATACGCAGGTATGGCGTCAGCTACAGTAACAGTAACTGAAGGAACTAACTCTTAATAATTCCTTAATTTTAATAAAGAAGGCACTAATTGGTGCCTTTTTTTATGCTTAATAATTAACAAAAAAACATTTATTTTATTGTATTAGTATGATAATATTACAAAGCTCAACAAGTTCTCAAACAATTAACTTTATACCAAGAGAATATACAACGGCTGAAACTGACATTTATAACATATCAATTATAAATGAAACAACAAACAAATCAGTATATGATGAAGACACAAACGCTTTTACTTTGCTAGATTATTATTATACATACTCTGCAGCGTTTACAAGAGTGGTAAATTCAGCAACGGTATCCAGTTTTGATGAAGATACTTTTTACGTTTTAACAATTAAAAAAAGTGGAAGTATTATTTATAAAGATAAAATATTTTGTACTAATCAAACCACATCAGATTATACTGTTAATTATAATCAGTACGACGAGCAAGAAACAACCAACGAATTTATAGTATTATAATATGGATAATTTACACATAGTCACGTTAGCAGAATATAACAGACCTAAAATAAAAGAACAAAACAATAGAGATTGGGTGAGTTATGGGGACAATAACGATTATTATTCTTATTTGATTAAACTCTTTATAAATTCAGCTACTAATAATGCTATTATTCAAGGAGTATCACAAATGATTTATGGAAAAGGAATAGATGCGTTAGATAGCTCATCTAAACCTAACGAATATGCTGCAATGAGATCTATATTTAATGATAATGATTTAAGAAACGTAATTTTAGATTTAAAATTGTTAGGAGAAGGAAGTTTCCAAGTATTATACCAAGATAAAAAAGTAGTAAAAGCAGAACATTTTCCAAGACAAACATTAAGAGCAGAAAAATGTAATGATGATGGAGAGATCGAAGCATACTATTATTTTCATGATTGGACTAAGATAAAACCAAGTAGCAAACCAAAGAGAATATCAGCTTTTGGTTTTGGTAACGGGAAAGAACCAGAGATTAAAATAGTAAAAAGATACGTAAGTGGATATGATTATTATTGTCCAGTAGATTATCAAGGAGCATTAGCTTATGCGGAATTAGAATCCGAAATATCTGATTATTTAATTAATGATGTTCAAAATGGATTTTCAGGAACTAAAGTTGTTAATTTTAATAATGGAGTACCTGATAGAGAAAAACAATTGCAAGTTAAAGGCGATGTGATGAACAAGTTAACAGGTGCAAGAGGAGAAAAAGTAATTATAGCGTTTAACAATAATGCAGAGAGCAAAACAACAATAGATGACGTTCCTTTAACAGATGCACCAGCTCATTATCAGTATTTATCCAATGAGTGCTCTAATAAGCTAATTATAGGCCACAGAATAACGTCTCCATTACTTTTAGGTATAAGAACAGAGAATAATGGATTAGGTTCAAATGCAGAGGAAATCAAGACCGCATCTTTGTTATTCGATAATGTAACTATAAAGCCTTACCAAGATCTAATAACTGAGTGCATGAAAATGATTCTGAGTGTAAATGATATTAGTTTAAAGTTGTATTTTAAAACCCTTCAACCTCTTTCTTTTATTGAAACTGATAACGCAGTAACAGATGAAGCAAGAGAAGAAGAAACAGGAATAAAATTATCAGAAGAGCTATATAATGATGTTCCAAAAGAACATATTAATGAATTATTAGAAAAAGGTGAAAATGAAGAAGATTTAATTAAAGATGGTTGGGAGTTAGTAGATTCAAGACCTGTAGAATATGAACAAGAAGAAGGTTTGGACAAAATGGTAGGATTAGCGAGTACAGGTACTGCTAGACCAAACGCGAAATCAAAACAAGATGGCGAAAATGAAGAAGGATTTAGATTTAGAGTAAGATACCAATATTCACCATTAAAAACTACTAAAAGAAAAATTAAAGATAAAACAGTAGACGTTACAAGAGATTTTTGTGACAAAATGATCACTGCAAAAAAACTTTATAGAAAAGAAGACATACAACAAATGTCTAACAAACCTGTTAACGCGGGATTTGGAGTAAAGTCATCAGCAACATACGATATTTGGTTCTATAAAGGTGGAGCTAATTGCCATCATTTTTGGATGCGAAAAACATTTATGAGTAAAAAAGAAGGTTCAAATCCGGATGTTAAGAATCCAAACGCAGATATCTCGGTTAACAAGGCAAAAAAAGAAGGATTCAAACCAGAAAAAAATAATATAAAGGTGGCAAAGAGACCTATTGATATGCCAAATAACGGATATAAAAACCCTAGATAAAAATGGCACAAGCATTATTAATTAGTAGAAAAGACATAGTAAAATTCACGGCAATGAACGGTAATGTTGATACTGATAAATTTATTCAATTTATTAAAATAGCACAAGACATTCATATACAAAATTATCTAGGTACAGATCTATTAGATAAAATAGAAGCTGATATAATTGCAAGCAGTTTAACTGGAGATTATTTAACATTAGTTACTGACTACGTTAAACCAATGCTAATTCACTGGGCTATGGTTGAATATTTGCCATTCGCAGCATACACACTCGCAAACAAAGGTGTATATAAACATTCAAGCGAGAATGCTGTAAATGTAGACAAAGTGGAGATTGACTTTCTGATAGAAAAAGAAAGAAATCTAGCTCAGTACTATACTGATAGATTTATCAGCTATATGAGTTACAATAGTAGCTCCTTTACAGAGTATAATAGTAATTCTAATAGTGATGTGTATCCTGATAAAGATGCAAGTTTTGAGGGATGGGTATTATAAAGAAAAAATACAAACCTAAATCATATAATATAGCTAGACTAAAATCTTATATATTTGATAAGGTAAAGAATAACAAAAAATTAAAAAACTTATTGTAATAATATGAGTTTCGGTTCAATATATGACGTATCTTGGTGGGGATTAACAAATGAATCAAATGGTTGGGGTAATATATACCCTTTTGATGCAGATGGATCTAATTTTAGAGCAGATACAACATTAGTATTGGCAGACACAACAAATTATACAGGAGATCAAACAATATTTTAAAAAATGGCAAAACAAACAATTAATATAGGAACAACAGCAAATGATGGAACTGGTGATCCAATAAGATCCGCATTTGACAAATCAAATGACAACACCAACGAAATATATTCACTTTTTGGTGATGGCACAACACTTGCAGTAAGTGGAGACGCAACTGTTTCGGCAGGAGCTTTAACAATAGCAGCAGATGCAGTAGTAACTGCTAAAATATTAGATTCAAATGTAACTACAGCTAAACTAGCAGATGATTCTGTAAGTTTTGAAAAAGTAGACGCAGAGTTTACAACAAGTAGTGCGTTAAGTGCAGGTGCAACAGTTGCAGTAGATTTTGACGCAGCACAAGTATTTACGCTAACACCTAACGCTAATACAACATTTAACATAACAAACCCTAAAATAGGAGTTACTAAAACACTAATAGTAACAGGAGCAGGAAGTACATATACAGCAGATACTTGGACAGTAGGAGGAGGAGCTGGTACATTTAACAGAATAGCAGGAACTTATGATGATACAAGTTCAACTAAAAACTTTTATCAAATAACGTGTGTAAGTGCTACAGAATTTTGGTATAGTATTAGTCAAATAGCAAGTTAAAATATTAAATTAATATAGTATGTTTGGACAAGGTATAAATTTTGGAACTTTAGCAGCAGCACAAGTAGTAGCAGATTTTCTTGCAATAGCAGGAGGAGCAGGTGGTGGTGTCGGTGGTGGAGGTGCTGGTGGGTATAGAACATCTGCAGGAACATCAGGTGGAGGTGGAAGTGCTGAATCAAAAATTACATTAGTAGATGCAACAACTTATACATTTACTCTAGGTGCAGGTGGAACAGGAGTAGCAAATGGTAGTGGAGTAAAAAGTGGCAATGGTGTTGATTCATCTATTGCAGCAACTGGAATTACAACAATTACATCTGTTGGAGGAGGTGGTGCAGGAACTGGAGGTGCAATAGGAAGTTATAATAGTGGTGCAGATGGAGGTTCAAGTGCTGGTGCTGGAACTGCTAATCAAGGTTTTGCAGGAAGTAATGCAGAACAAGGAGGTGGTGCTGGTGGAGGTGCAGGTTCAGTAGGTGCAACTCCAAGTGCTTATTCAGGAGGTAACGGAGGTTCAGGTGTATCTTCTACTATAACAGGTTCTGCAGTATCAAGAGCAGGTGGTGGTGGAGGTTTAGGTTATGGTGCAGGAAGTGCAGGAACTGCAAGTAACGGAGGAGGAGCTGGAGGATATGGTTTCCCATCTACAGGAACAAGTGGAACAGCTAATACAGGTGGTGGAGCAGGTGGAGGTTCAACTACAGGCTCAAATGGTGGTTCAGGATTAATCATATTTAGATTACCAACTTCTGCTTATACAACAGGATATACAACAGGTTCGCCAACAGTTACAACAGATGGCACAGATTCAATATTAAAATATACAGGTTCAGGAACTTATAATCACGGACTGACAGCAGTAAATATGGACTTTTTAGTAATTGCTGGAGGAGGAGCAGGTGGAAACGCTTTAGGTGACGGTTCTGGAGGTATTGGTGGTGGAGGAGCAGGTGCAGGAGGATTGAGAACGTCTTATGGTTCTACATCTGGAGGTGGAGCAAGTGCAGAAGATAATATTATATTTTCATCAGGCACTTTTACAATCACAGTCGGTGCTGGAGGAGCGTCAGGTGTAGGAAATTCAACAGATAGTTCTATTGCCGCTACAGGTTTAACTACGATTACATCTTTAAAAGGTGGTTATGGTGGTTCGCGTGCAGGAAATGTTCTTGGACAAGGTGGAAATGGTACTGTTGGTTCAGCAGGGGCAACTGCTACTGATTCAGGAGGAGCTACTCCAGTTGGTACAACAGGACAAGGATATGCATCTGGAGCACCAGTTACTTCAGGGACAACAAGGTCAAGTTCAGGAGGTGGAGGTGCCGGTGGAGCTGGTGTTTCAGCAGGTTGGGATGGTCCTGGTGAAAACGGAGGTACTGGTGGTTTAGGATTATCAGTATCAATAACAGGTTCTTCTGTTGGTTATGCTGGCGGAGGTGGCGGTGGAGCTGGAAATACAAGTAGTGGTGTACCTGGAGGTGTAGGAACATCAGGAGGTGGTTCTGGAGGTTCTACTCACGGAAATAATGGTGGAAACGGAACAGCTAACACAGGCGGTGGAGCAGGAGGTGCTGGAGGTGGTTCATCTTACGGAAGTTCTGGAGCAGGAGGTTCAGGTGTGGTTATATTAAGATTACCGACAGCAGATTATTCAGGAAGTACAACAGGAAGTCCTACAGTAACAACATCAGGTAGTGATACAATAATGAAATTTACAGGTAGTGGTACATACGTACATAGTTAAAATTAAAATAAAATAAAATGGCACATTTTGCAGAAATAAACGATAATAACATAGTAACAAAAGTAATTGTTGTACATAACAACGAAATAACAGTTGATGGTCAAGAATTAGAATTTAAAGGTATAGATTTTTGTGAGGGATTATTTGGTCACAGGAATTGGGTTCAAACATCTTATAATGGAAATATAAGACATAATTTTGCAGGTCAAGGTTATACTTGGGATAGTGCTAATGATGCTTTTTATGCACCACAACCTTATGCAAGTTGGTCATTAAATGAAGATTATAAATGGGAAGCACCTGTACCTTATCCTGAAGATGCATCAGAAGATAAAGTATATGCTTGGGATGAAGAAAACCAAGAGTGGAAAATAGTTGAACTTACAATAGAATAATGTTATGGTATATTTAGATTTCAAACCCACATTAATTGGAATAGCAGTTTATATAATATCTATGACACAATTGAATGAAGTATTACAAGCATTATTAATAGTAGCAACGTTGGTTTATACAGTAATTAAGATCATACAACTTTTAGATAAATTCGATAAAAAATAAATTATGGTAAGAATATTAAGATACATAGCCATTAAATTAGAAAAATTTAATATTGCAGTCGCTAAAGGCTGGAATAGATGGCTTGGTAAAATAAAAATGTAATTTATGTCTAATGAAATCATATTTTAGATATAGTGAATTTGACTCGCCTGACTTTCCTGATAGTGGTTATAATATGGATCCAACCTTTTTACGCATGCTCAACTATGCACGTCAAATTGCAGGGATACCATTCAGGATTAATTCAGGATTCAGAACTACAGAACATAATGCAAAAGTGGGAGGATCGGAGAATTCATCACATTTACATGGATTCGCTGCCGATATACATGCAACATCCAGTACAGCAAGATACGAAATACTATCAGCACTTATCAAAGCTGGATTCTATAGGATAGGAATAGCAAACACATTTATACATGTAGATGCAGATCCTAATAAAATACAAAAAGTAATATGGACATATGATTAAGATATTAAAAGCTTTATTAGGATTAAGAGGTAATGGTGGGTCTGGTTTAGGACTAGAAATAAGAGAACTTATAAAGGGAAAAGAAATAGACCCACAGAAGTTAATTGAACTGCAAGGAGAAATCAACAAAGTAGAAGCTCAGCACAGAACAATCTTTGTAGCTGGTTGGAGACCTTTTATTGGATGGGTTTGTGGTGTAGCTTTAGCATACAACTTTGTATTAAGAGATTTACTAATATGGTTTATTGGACCTGAACAGGTACCTCCAGCATTACAGATGGAACATTTAATGACAGTATTAATAGGTATGTTAGGGCTAGGAGGAATGAGGACTTTTGAGAAACTAAAAGACAAAAGTAATTAACACACTGAGTGGCTAGAAATATTATATCTATATATAACTTTAAACCAAAGAAAAAAAGACCAGGGGTACACTCTAAGAATGCTAGTCGAGGTCAAACGGGTTATAAGAATAAGTATAGAGGTCAAGGACGTTAATTATATTGTAAATAACTTTGTTTAGTCGTTTATTTACTTTATCAAAAAAAGTGAGTAAATTTGGTGGGTAGTGGTATTATAAAAAATTATATATAATTAATTATAATGTAAAATGGAAGAAGTAATAAAAATTGCAAATAATATATATGATAGTAATATTACTATAAAATATAAAATAGACGACTTATTAAGGTTAGACGCGATACAATATACAAACCTCGGTAGAGAAAGTACGAAAGAAGAAAAACGAATCGTAAAAGAAAATAGTAAACACATATATAAGATCATTCAAGAGTTATCACCCGAAGTAGGTGACCAGTTAATAAAAGCTTTAGATGGCTAAAAAACTATCAAGAAAAAAATTAGTAAATAAATTAGACAGTGTATTTAGTTTATACGTTAGGCAAAGAGATTCCGACTCTAACGGTTATTGTAAATGTATTACGTGTGGAGAATCAAGTCATTGGAAAAAAATTCAAGCTGGCCATTTTATAAGCAGGAAACATTATGCAACTAGATGGGATGAAGAAAATGTTTATGCACAATGCATAGCGTGTAATGTGTTTAGATATGGTGAACAATATAAATATTCTTTATCTCTTGGTCAAAAACTGTCAAAAAGATTATTGAGTAAGTCAAGGGAAATTGTTAAATTTACTAATTATGAATTAGAAGACATGATAGAAAAGTATAAAAAGAAATTAAAATCTTTCGAAGGCTCTTAACTTCGATTGTTCTTTGTTTTTTTGAAAAGGAGGGATATTAATTTATCCCTTTTTTTTTATTTACATTTTTTTTATGTAATTTAGACTTATGATAGTACAACATTATATAGAATTAGTTCAAAAGCAACAAAAAGAAATTGAACAGTTAAGAACAACATTATTTGAAGTAATGATGATAGATAAGCTATCTAAAGTTAAAAAACAAATAATTATAGATAAATTTTTTACAAATGACACAGAACAATAATAACCCGAATAGAATTAATACAACACAAGATTCTATTAGTAAACAAGGAGCTGTAGATAGAGCTACCGAAATAGCACTTAATCCTATATGGAGAAATGCTACCGATGACGAGAAAACACGAATACTAGGAGATATAAGTCTTATAGGAAAGTACCTTTATTTCGAGAAGAACCTGTTACCAACAACAGATGATTATAAAACACTTTATAATCTAACAGATAAAAAAGAAAAATAAATAATATGAAAAATTAAATAATATGATACAAACCGGTGAAATTATAAACATACTTAATTCAGAAACCGTAGGGCAAGCACCTAAAACAATGACTATAAAAAAAATTATAGTAAAAACAAAAGGTGAATACCCTCAATCTGTTGCTATTGAATTTATGAATAAAAACATAGATAAATTAGCACAGTTTAAAATTGGAGATATAGTTGACGTAAATGTCGATTTAAGATCAAGAGAGTATAACAATAAATGGTACTCAAATATTATTGGATATGGAATACAAAGTGGTGCAGAAGCAGTACAAAGTTCGGATCAATTACCTGATTCTAATGACCTTCCTTTCTAAATGATATTAGATCCTTATATACTTTATAATAGACTATTAGATATAAAACATGGTCGTATAAAAGAAGGATTAAAAATAGATGTTCCAGAGATAGACGAATATTTAAGGTATAAACAAGGAAATTTTAACTTGTTGATTGGTCATGCAAATGTTGGTAAAACTACAGTTGTACTTTATTTATTCGTTCTTTGGGCTCTTAAACATAAGCTCAAGTTTTTAATTTGGTCTTCAGAAAATACTCCACAAGCTATACAAAGAAAAATTATAGAATTCAAAATGCAAAAGCCTTTAACTCGTGCAAATGACGAGGAAATAAAAACAGCTTTAGCTTGGTCAACATTACATTTTAAAATTATAGACGTTGAGGAACTTTACACATATACACAATTACTAGGAGAAGCAAAAGAAATTAAAGATGCGTGGGATTATGATGCAATACTAATAGATCCATACAACTCTTTAATAAAAGACAAAAAACTATATAAAGAGGTAGGAGGTCATGAATATGATTATCAAGTAGCTTCTGAATTTAGATTGTTTGCTAAAAAAAATAACATTACTGTTTTTTTAAATGCTCATGGAGTAACAGAAGCAATTAGAAGAACCCACATAAAAGGACATAACTACGAAGGATTATCAATGCCACTTAATATGGCAAGCGTTGAAGGAGGAGGAAAATGGGGAAATAGATGTGATGATCTGATTTGCATACACAGATACACTTCACATCCTACAGATTGGATTTACTCAATGATTAGTGTTTTAAAAATAAAAGAAATGGAGACAGGTGGAAGATGTACACCATTTGATAATCCAATAAAATTAAAGATGGAAAAAAACAACATAGGCTTTACGTTTATGGATAAAGATTTAATGAAAAAAAATAAAATAATAGAGTTTTGATACTACAAGCATTACTAATTACAGCATTACTCACATTAATTATAGGACAATTAAAAAACGCAGATATTTATATTGCGTTAATAAAAGGTTTTATGATTGGAGCACTTTTTCACAAAGAACAATATGATGACGGGTTTGATGAATACACCATACAGGTGTTAATTGGAATTGTTAATTTGACTGTGAAATGGGAAAGAGCGCACAATGGTTAGCGTTAGTAGCTAAACAACATCAAGAGTGGATTAAAGTCGTAAACGGGTTTGGTGAATATGATTACGCAGAGGATATAGTTCAGCAAAGTTATTTAATATTATATAAATATGCTAAACCAGAAAAGGTTATTGAAAACGGATACATAAGACGTGGTTACATGTACTTTACTTTACGAAGTACATACTATGCTTATTATAATCAAAAACGTAAAATTAGTAAAGTGTCTATAGACGATGGTTTCCTTCAATTAGAAGACAAAACAGATTTAAAAGAACAAGAAGCATACAACAAAATATGTATGAAAATTGATGAAGAAATTAATAACTGGCATTGGTATGATAGAAAATTGTTTATATTGTATAGAAACACGGATATGAGTATCAGAAAAATTGCAGCAGAGACAAAAATAAGTTGGGTAAGTATATTTAATACGTTAAAAAATGCAAAAAATATAATTAAAGATAAATTACAAGAAGATTACGAAGATTATAAAAATGAAGATTATGACAAAATATAGTAAATTTAAAGCTAATTTTCAATATCAACAGAAACAAGCAAATAAAGGATTTGGTGATACAATTGAAAAAATAACTAAAGCAACAGGAATAAAAAAGGTAGTAGACAAAGTGTCAGAAGCTATGGATGTTGATTGTGGATGTGATAAGAGAAAGAAGAAGTTAAATGATCTTTTCCCTTATAAGATGCCTGAGCTACTAACAGAAGATGAATTTGAATTTTTAGAATTTACATTTAATAATGAAAAAAATAAAATCAAAGATCCTGATAGAATACTAAAAATTTATAATAGAGTATTTAAAGAAAAAAAACAAATGACAAATTGTAGCCCCTGTTTTGTTGGATCAATTTACAATAAATTAAAAGCAATATACAATGAGTACAAATAAGTTAAGATTAATAGAGGAAATAGAGTATAATACAAACTTTAATAAAATAGGAGAAAAAATATTAGAGTGGTCTAATGACTCAGAAAATAAAGACCTTAAAATGTGTCGTGATTGTTTAGCACGAATAGGTGTTTATGTAGCAAAGTTAGAAACGGATCGTAGAAATTTTGATAAAGCATTAGAAGAATATCAATTAAGAATACATAAGCTCCAAAATCACGTATTTGACATGAAAAAACAAATCTCTGAACTTAAAAATAAAAGTACTAATATGGAAAAAGAAATACTAGATAGCTTTAGTGAATCGTTAAAAAAAGAGAATAATAATTAACAAGTTATTGAATTTTTTTGTAATTTAGTTAAAAATAGAA
>Ga0257115_1000721_pt1 | contig 26368 bp, 27 predicted proteins | sample SI112_100mmetaG_FD_194465 | JGI IMG/M metagenome (GOLD analysis project Ga0257115, IMG submission 194465) | Marine microbial communities from Saanich Inlet, British Columbia, Canada - SI112_100m | ecosystem: Environmental > Aquatic > Marine > Inlet | place: Canada: British Columbia | collected...
GTTTGTAGCGAGAAGTAAAAAAATTGAGATGATAGTTGTAGTAAATGGTTTGGGTCTTGGCGGGGTCATGGTGTCCTATATTTGTGGAGTTAAGATATTGTTCTACAAATCAATAGCTTAAAGATATATGTTTGATGTTTTGTTTGTGAATTTTAGGTGAAAAATGAACCACAATCTATTTATGGACTTATACTGAGGTAGAATTATTAATCAGGATTGAAGTCTTTTAGACTAATAAATAATTTTTGTTTACTTTTAAAAGAGGTTTTGTGACAAACGATCAGTTAGTTCAGATAGAAGATTTGAAGGAACTTTCTCACGAATTAGAGAAATTTTGGAAATCACGAGTGTACTCGAATATAACGCTTTATCAAAATTTTGATTTTAAGAAACTTAGTGAATCAAAGAAAAAGCAATATGACCTTCAGATTGAACGTGCTCCAAAAGAGATGAATAGGAATAATGGTAAAGATGAAATCAATTTTTTTGAAAAGTGGAAGATACAATTTTTTGTAACCGCTGAATGGATAGTTGCTGATTGGGCAAGAAGACACCATTTAAGCCATATCGATTACAATGAAGTGAATCCATATTCACCAATTGATTGTAGTATTGAAGGGGTTAATATTGATGTCAAGACAACTGTAGGGCTAGCTCGTTTAAAGGCAATTCCGCTCTATAGTCGCTTAAGAGATCATTATGAAATTCAAATTGCAATTATTTCTGAAAGTCTTTATCCGCGTACAAGTCTTCTCACAAATCATGCAATACAAGGCATTTTTGATCCATCTGAATATACGCATATTGATATTCCTCTTGAATATTTTCCAGTCAAAACAACTTACAAAAATTCCTGCTATTTTCAACCTCTTGAGAACTACTTTAATATCCATCAAATTAATGTAAAAACTAAAAAATTTGATATGGAAGTATTAGAACACTGGCTAAAAAATGAAGTAACTCCCTTAGATATTTATTCATTTAACTTCAACCTATGTACATATTTATATATATTAAGAAGTTCTCCAAAAAAACTTCATGATGCCTTGAGAAAGCTTCTTCCTAAAATTCATCATGACTTTATCCCGACAGTCATTGAACTTGCTAATAAGAAAAAAATAACACTTTTGCCTCACTATCTAGCAGATTATTTAGTAGCCAAGATAAAGGCATATGCAAAGATAGATGCTAATAGCTTCATTAATATTATATTTTCAATATATTATCCAAATAAGTTTCAAAGAGAATTTTTGTTAAGCCTTATAAAGCTAATTGATGTTCTACCTGAGGTACGCTGTAAATGGCACCCTGATGAGGGAATTAAAGACATGGGGTTTGGGTATGTTGATGGCTATATACCAACATATTATTTTAAATGTCAACAAAACCCTAAATTGCACACAACTATTTATAGCTATAGTTGGAAAACTCAAGAAACAGTTATTTATAAAATAAATCCATCATGCAATGATCTAAATTGTGGTGGATTAACTCACCAATGGGAAGACTTGAATGAGTGGTCTCTAAAATGGAAAACAATGTGTAAAAATAGCTGTGAAATCCATGGAAAAAAAGCGCAAAAAAAAATAACAGAGCAAGAAATTAGAGACTATTATTCAAATGATGACACTGATAATGATAAATATGATCCCGTTGATGACATACCTTTTTAAAGTGATTTAAAACTAAAGACTTGATCCATTTCATTATTGAATTTGAATCTAGTAATAGAAACTGCTATATTAAAATTTTTATACTATAAATACTTATGATTGAGCAATTTATAAATAAACTTCAGATTGAATTAAATCTTGATAAAGAAGGTCTAATATTTCCTAAAGAAAATATTAAAAGTTCAGTCAAAAACAAAGATTCTGTTTTTAAAAAAGATAACTTTATTGTATTAAGTGACAATCATTCTATATCTCATAAAAGCGATATTAGTCCTATTTTTTCTTTTAACCTAGATAATCCAGAAGAATCAAAAAAAATTCATGGTAGGTTAAGAGCAACAAGTTCATTTAAAAATTCAAAAGAATTTATATTTAATGGGGATAACTATTTAATTTCAAATGGCTTAAGTTTGATCTTCCAAAATATTGAGTCAATAGACCCTAATGGGTATTTGCTAGTTGTGTCTGAAGAGGATGACTTTAGTGAGCAAAATAATAGTTTAAGTGAAGATTATTTATTAAATAAAGGCTATAGTATTAATGCAGTTATTGGATTACCAGCATTTAAAAGTCGATTCAGACCAAGAAACTCTCTATACGTTATCTCAAAAAATAAAAAAGATTTATTTATAGCTGATATACATGAAGATAAATCTAACACAGATGATGTTATTGATAACTTTATAAATAATCTAACTAACTCAAAAATCTCCATGAAACAAGGTGATATTGAATTAGGATATTCAATTAATAGAGCAAGTTTCGTTAGTCTTTATCAAGAAAGATCGAAATCAAAAATTGCAAAAATTACCGCTTTTGATAAAGGCTACAAAAAATGTACTCTAAAGGAAATACTTAATTCAGTTAGTTCAGATAAAACTAGTCATGATCTGTTAAAAAAAACCCCCTTAGATAATTCTTTATTTATAAAAAATATCGATTCAACTAGTGACAATTTTAATGAAATTAATACAGAAGAAAAATGGGTTGAAAGCATAGCTACAATAGGGCCTCTAATGGATGATTATGACCATCATAAATATTTTTATATTTCTATTGATAAGAAGAAAGTTAAAGCAGAGTATCTTGTTATCTTTTTGCGTTCTTATCTTGGCCGTGAACTCTATAAGTTGGCTCCTAAATCCCAGGGACAATTTACAAATATACATGGAAAAACTAGAGCAAGTAGGTTGACAAAAGAAGATTTAAATCAAATTCAGATTTATTACCCTGATCTTAATACTCAAGATGAAATTATTGAAGCTGACTCAAAACTGAATAAACTGCAAGACTCTCTAAATGAGTTTAAAGATGGACTTTCAACTAATCCAAATAGACTAATTGGAGAATCTTCAGATCAAATTTTTGATCTATTAAGTACTGTCGGTAAATTAAACAATGCTGAAAGAATTCGAACCCATATAAGAAAAGTTGAACATGGGTATTCTGAGTTTAAAGAAACATGGATGACTCCTGTAGATACTGAAGGAAAAATACTTAAAGGCGATGGATTTGATCAACGCTCTAATGAAATTATGTACAAATTATTCAGAGTAATCAACTCTTTTGTGAATACATACGGGGGTGATTTAATGATTGGTATTGAAGATGGTTCACATGAAATAAGAGGAATTGAAAAAGAGATCAAACATTGGTGGCCTAAAATTAATTATGAAAAAACACCTTTTAGAGGTCAAGATAAGTATTTGGAAAAATTTAAAGTTCTACTTAAGAAAAGCTTTAAAGAAGATTTTATTGGAGATGAGAAAAATATTTTTTGGGATATAGTGCCAATGAATGGGAAGAACGTTTTTTTAATTAGATGCAGACAGTCTTCAAAGCGCTGTTATATTCAAAAAGGTGACGTTTTAGATTATCTAGGACATTCTTTTTACAAAAGATATGGAGATGACACTATCCCAATCGACAGTGTTGAAGATATTGATGCTTTTTGGTCACAAAGAATTGACAAGCCTAATCAAGTGTGAAATTTGAAGAATTTAGAAAATATTCACTATTTTAAAAGAGCACAAATTCTGACATATCAATCAAAAATGTAATTTTTAGATTTACATTGGACTAGAATAAAATTTATAACTAAATATATTTAAAATTAAATGAGAATAGAGGAAAAAATCGAACAATTAGTAACTGATTCAATATCAAGCTATCTCAATGGTAATTTGGTTTATTCAACGCAAGTTTTAGACTATATCTTCCCAAAAGAAAGGCGGATAAGAGCAATTATTGGAGGCCTTGAGACGTCATTAGGAACAAAACTATGGGAACAGCTTGCTAAATTACTTGCATCAGAAAATGGCTTTGAGGTATTGGATGAAAAAATATTTAATACAAATGTTCCTAAGCTACCTAAAAAATTAAATCATTTTATTTCAGATTTTAAAGAACGAAAGGATTTAGATCCACCCCTAACACATGAGAGCTATTACAATGATTTGATAGATTTTATTAATAATAATGATTTTTCAGATATTGAATATCAAAAGAAAATAAAAAAAGGTCAAGGTGTTGATGTTTGGTTGAGAAAAAATGGAGTTGAATATTTAATTGATATTAAAACCGTCCAACTGAATGCTGGTGCTGGCGATAAATGTAATGCAAACATGCTTCATTGGTATGCCTATAATATTCTCAGAAAATCAAAAAGCAAAACTAAATCTTTAACAGCATTTCCATACAATCCCCACTTACCAAAGGATTATTGGAAGGTTGAAAAAGGGAAAATATCTCCACTTATTCCTGGCAATGAAGCGTTGGTTGCTGATGAATTCTGGGATTTTATTTCTGGGCAGACTGAAACCACTAATTTAATTTTAGATGTATTTAAAAAATTAGGTAAAGATAATTTTGCCGACCAGTTTAAACATATTTTTAATTCTATAAATTAGCTTAATGAATTTATAAGATACAAGCCAAAAAAAATATTCTTTAAGAAGCTATTGATGAATGAATATATTCGTGAATAATTCTTGATTCATTAGATCAAAGACATAGCTAGCTGATGAATGCCCCGTTGGATAAGTCACGCCTCCTCTTTCAAAGAAACTATCTGAAGTTATATTTATAACTTTCCCATTACTTTTTAATAGTCTTGGTTCAAAATTGATTAGCTCATCACACCAATCCTTTAAATGAGACTGGTTTGGATCATATTCCTTTGGATGCCTAAAACGGTCATGGTACCAATGAATACTAGGTGGATTATTAGATTTCTCCAGGGCTCTTAGTTTTGAAAAACTGGTAACCCATATGCCTCGCATTGGCTCAACACTATAAGATTTTCTTGTCAAATGCATTTCATGTGCTTCCCATTTAACCCAAATAAAAATCTTTATATCTTCACCCCTTTTAAGCCATTTATCGTAGTTAAAGGAGTCTTTTAAATCCATTGTTAATGCGAATTGTGGACTTACGCCATATTTTTCTGCAATAAAAAGAGGCGAATTTTTAATCTTAGCTTCCCCAATATAAGTTTTATCGTTATGTTTAACAATCAGATCTGGATGATATGGATTATTTTCTTTTTCTGGATGAATATCAACGTGATAATCAGTATCAATTTTAGACATAACTTTGACAAATGCATACTCTTTATTTTCTCCATGATTACACCAAAAAGCCTTATTATCTAAGTCATTAAAACTTACTATTCTTCTAGGTGGATCTAATGGATCATTCTTATAAAGTGTAAACATATTTTTAATTCTTTTTTTCAGATAATAATATCATTCAAATTGGAGTTATGTATGGTATATTTTTGATAACCATGACCAATGTTTAATCTTATATGAGAATTCCAACTTACTATTCAATTGCTCAAGTCGCTGATATACTTGGCATGTCAAAAGAAACCCTTAGAAGATGGGATAGAAATGGCAAACTTGTACCTAAACGACACCCAAAAAATAAATATCGAGTCTATCATCGCTCTCAATTAGAACAATTTGAGCAAGCACAATTGTTATTTAATAGTAATTGGGCTGAAGAGTCTAAAGTAAAGCCGGTTAAACCCTTTACTCTGGTTGAGCTTTTTGCTGGTGCTGGCGGTCTGGCTATTGGTCTTGAAAAAGCTGGTTTCAAGTCAAAACTGCTTAATGAGATTGATAAAAAAGCTTGTGAGACGCTAAGACTTAATCGTCCTAAGTGGAATGTAGTTGAGGGTGATATTTCTAACATTGACTTTACTGAATACCTTAATAAGGTAGATGTTGTTTCGGGCGGCTTCCCATGCCAAGCATTTTCTTATGCTGGAAAGAAAAGAGGCTTTGAAGATGCTCGTGGAACACTTTTTTTTGAATTTGCTAGAACTGTTAAAGAAATCAACCCAAAGGTTTTGGTTGCTGAAAATGTAAGAGGCCTTCTAAAACATGATGATGGAAGAACACTAGATACAATAAAAGAGATTATTGATGAATTAGGTTATGACCTTGTTGAGCCAAGAGTATTAAAAGCTATCTTCTTCAGGGTGCCCCAAAAAAGAGAAAGGCTTATCTTGGTCGGGATACGAAAAGATATTTCAAAAAATGTGCAATTTAATTGGCCTGCCCCTTATAAACGAATTATGACTATGAAGGACGCCCTTCTAAAAGGCCCTCTCTTCAAGACAGATGTTCCAAAATCAGGAGGTCAAACATATCCTGAGAGAAAGGTTGAAATCTTATCTAAAGTCCCTGAAGGAGGCTATTGGAGAGATTTAGATGATGATCTACAAAGAGAGTATATGGGTGGCAGCTACTTCCTAGGTGGTGGTAAGACTGGCATGGCTAGAAGATTAGCATGGGATGAGCCAAGTTTGACTTTAACCACTGCTCCAGCACAAAAACAAACAGAGCGATGCCATCCAGCAGAAACTAGGCCTTTAACTGTCAGGGAATATGCTCGCATTCAAACCTTTCCAGATGATTGGGAATTTGCAGGCTCTATAACTTCTCAATACAAGCAAATTGGAAATGCAGTGCCTGTCAACCTTGCTCATGCCTTAGGCCGCTCATTAATCCGGTTATTAAATGACATTTATCAGCCCGAAAATATCAAAGCACAAAAAGCAAAAGATGCTAGCTTTGAGCAGATTGAATTATTGGCTTGAAGAATCTCTCTCGGTATTAAATTTTAATTTTGATAGCGATCAGTAATATGATTAACCATCTCCATTCCCTCTAATGAAATACTTTCAGATTTCTTTCTAACGAAATATTCTTTATTCTTAAGCTCTTCTGTAATCTTCTTCCCTCTACTCCCTTTTGTCACTTTTTTAACCAGGCAAGCCTTATCTGAAGGAGTACAGGTTACAAGATAAACAAAATCTTTACTCCCCTCAATATCTACAAACTCACTAGTAATATTTTTATCTTTCCCAATAAATTCTAATTCAAAATATGTTCTTAATGATTGGCCAAAGTCAAGATCGAATGCGTCTTTTTGCTTCTTGAGGGATTTGAATTTTTTTCCATAAAAAATCCTAAGTTCATCCTTTAATCCAATAATATCACGATCATCGTTAACGCCAATTATCAATCGACCTCCTCGAGTATTAATAAAGGAGCTAATAACTTTCAAAACCGTAGCTTCTGTTGCAATAGAGGTTGGTTCAAATTTTTCATCTTTTCTACTGCCAGGAGTGCCATCATTCATAATTGGTAATCTCCAACTAGCTTTAAATTCAGCATCACCTTTTTCATCTCCCCTTATGGTTGCAAAGACTATATCAGATTTATTTAATTTTCCAGCCACTTCAAGCATGTCATCCAGCATATCGAGTCTTTTACTAATCGTTCCTTTTGGATTTTGAGAAAATGATTTATGAAGATCACTAACTGATTTCTCCAATTGAGTTATTTTTTCATAGGCACTTATTGTTCCAAGCATTACCTCATTTTTTGGCACTAGTACTTTTAGATTAAGAACTTCATCTTTAGAAAACCTATTTCGACCTTTTGATAAAAATTTCATATTTGCTAAATACATCTGACGACCTATCTCTGTATTAAAGAAAACCTCTAAATACTTAGCCATACTTTGATTTTTGAAATAAAAATTATAGCCATCCAATAAACAAGAGGGATCATCACTCTTATTATCAAAATATACTGCAAGTTGATCGTCTAGAACAGTTTGAAGAAAAACTCTTCGTTTAATTGATAAAACCGCGCCTTTTTCTTTAGAATCTCGACGGAATATCCTGTCTAATTTCTTATCAAATGAAGAGTTATTGCCCTCATAAGCATCAACAAGATCACCTAATAGAGTTTCCTTATAGTCTTGGTAGAAAAAGAACTTATTTTTTTCAACCTCGCCCTGACTTCTTAACTGGTCAATATTATTAAAACTGTCACGCTTTATGAAATAGCCATTTTTTAGATTTTTCTCCTGCTCAAAGTTATTTTCACCTAAGAAAAAGTTTCTAATTAGTGGCTCTTTATATTTTGGATCCAAGTAGATAAAAACAGAATCTTTTGATCCAATTGTATTAGCAAGGCTATCATATGCCAAAACTCGAGGATGCCCTCTTAAAAGATAAAGTAATTGGGATTTTTTAAGCTTTGACTCTTTTTTTCTTGACTCGCTTTTAGATAATATTTTAATTAATAGAAAACAAGATTCATATCTTGTTGATGCATGAATTTCACTCAAAAGTTCATGGCATGATTCTTTTATACTTGAGTATTCCAAATCCACAGTCTTGAAAGTATCACCATTATGATCATCCCATAATTCTTCAGAATTACCTTTAAAATGCTTTTCCTTAATTGAATCAAACATTATTTTATATTTCTCTGATGAAGAGTCTCTGTAAAAACTCACAGAACCTTTTTCGTCACTTTTTGGCTCAGATAAGTATTTAATTGGCGCATTATCGTTTTGATCTATATCAGCGATATAAATTGAGTTATTCATAGTTTTAGAAATAACTAGAATTGTTTGCCTATGTTTTGAACTTGAAAAAGACTCTTGATAAATGGCGTTTATGTATAAACCTAGCTCATTTAATATTCCTTCAAAAGCTTCTTCATTAACATATTCACTTTTCGAACATAGAATTGAGTAGCCTTTTTTGTTTAGGTGTTTAGATGCTTGAACAAATGAAGTTATATCTGGACTAAAGTAATAACTCATATCTTGATATAAATATACAGATGACCCATCTTCCTCTGTCTGCTCTACGAAGCCAGATTTTGATTTCGAAGAAAATTTTTTCTTAGATTGACCCTCTTGAAAAGATTTGTCATAGCGAGTTCTTCTAATGCCGCCAATATTGGATGACATAAAAATTAGATCATAATTATTTAACTTCTTCTCAATAAAAGTTTTAAAAAAATATGTCTCTTTATCTGATGATTCACGATAATTTGGTCTGCCAGTCTGACTAATTTTTTTTCTAAAAGCTTTATCTTGAAGCTCAATCAAATCCATAAATTCCATATCAGGATTAGCATCTGAAACTGATGAGTTTATTTGATGCCTATAAGAACGAAGAACTTGGCTTCCAAGTAGAAGACTATTACTTGCAGTTCCATTAATCTCTTTAAAAGCATCGACAAACTGTAGCGTGAAATTTTCTACTATCTCTGATTGAGCCATTAGTTTTAAAAACTAAAAATAAAGGTATATTCTAACAAGGAAATTGATTTTTAATGTCATAATGAACTCAACATAATTTTTTATGGAGGTTTTCTTGTTATTGTGATTATGAAAATTTTAACTAATAAATGTATCCATAGAGCTATCAAATATAATTTCCTTTATGAGTAGTTCGCTAACAAAATCATCTTATCTTGATGGCTTAAATTGCAATAAATTTTTGTGGATTAGTAAATTTGCACAAAGCAAAATTACCCCGCCAAGTGCATTTGATCAAAATCTAATGGATGATGGTACTGCAGTTGGAGCTCTTGTTGCTCAGCTATATCCAAATGGAATTGAAATCCCAAATACTATTATCACTAGAGATGAGCGAATAGCTCTAACGAATAAGCTAATTAATGATGGTACTGAAGTTATTTATGAAGCTACATTCTTTGCTGATAATATTGAAATCAGAGTTGACGCCCTTTTAAAATCTAAAGATGGGTATGAAATAAGAGAATTAAAGGCTGTTAAATTCAAGAATAATATTCTCAATGATAAGAAGTTCCAGAAACATATCAATGATGTATCCATTCAATATTATGTATTAAATAAGTTAGGTTATAACATTACTAATTCATATGTAATGACTATTAATGGAGAATATATTCGTGATGATGATCTTAATGCTAAAGAGCTATTCAAAGAGGTGATGGTGACAAATGAGGTTCTAGATCTTCAAGATTCAATTCCTGAAATAGTCAAAGATTTAAATGAGATTCTTTCTGATAAGCAAAATGAACCAAATACTGATATTGACAAACATTGTCACAAAGATAGCCAAAAATGTAGTGCCAAGAAATACTGTTGGCAAGAGCAAAGAAATATTCCTGATTACTCAATTTTTGAAATATTCAATTTAGGTGATAAATCACTTAATTTGTATCGCGACAATATAGTTGATATTAAGGATATACCTGAAAATGTGAGACGAACTGAACTGCAAGAATTCTATATTGAACACTGGATTAATAAATCAACCTATATCAATCACGAAGAAATAGATAAATTTATCTCAGAATTGAGCTTTCCTTTATTTCACCTTGATTTTGAGTCTTATAACCCAGCTATTCCAAAATATAAGAACTCTCGACCTTATCAACAAATTCCCTTTCAATACTCGATTCACGTTGAACATAATGAAAATGAATATGAACATAGAGAATTCTTAGGTGACCCTAAAATTGATCCTAGGGAAGTATTAATTTGCCAGCTTCTAAGCGACATTAGAGGTCAATCTAGTGTTATTGTTTATTCGAGTTTTGAAGTAGATCGAATCGAAGAATTAGCAAGAGATTTTCCAAAATATCAAGATGATTTATTAGCAATTATTCCAAGGATAAAAGATTTTCAAGATTTATTTATCAAGAGACATTACTACTCTTATAAGCTTAAGAAAAAATACTCAATTAAGAAGGTTATGCAGCTTCTCGTTCCAAATATGGAGAGTCGCTATATTGATTTAAAAAATGCAGGAAAAGTGTCAAATGGAGAGGAAGCAATACTGGCATGTAAAGAGCTTTATATTGAAGAAGATCCAAATAGAATCAAACAGATTAGAAGAGAGCTGCTTGATTATTGTGAATTAGATACTCTCGCAACACTTGAGTCATTAAGAGCAATTAGAAATATGAATTTAACGAATGAGTAAAGGTGTTCAATGGAAAATCAAGATTTAGTTAACCAATTAAATGAAAGTGGTGAATACAGAGTTCTGAAAAAACTCGACTTGAGCCAGACCTACAATGAAGATGATGGTAGTGACAAAAAAATAGCTATTTTTTTAGACACAGAAACAACAGGTACGAATGTTGAGGAAGATCAAATCATAGAACTTGGAATGGTGGCTTTTGAATACAATCCCAACTCTGGAAAAATTTTTAGAATACTCAGAGAGTTTAATGAACTTGAAGAGCCAAGTATTGATATTCCTGAAGAGGCCACTAAGGTACATGGCATTAAAATGGAGATGCTTAAAGGAAAAAAAATAAATGATAATGATGTTAAAGAATATATTGACGACGCTGTAATTATTCTGGCACATAATGCGCCATTTGATAGACAAATGGTAGAAAAGAGATTTCCTTTTTTTAAAGATAAGCATTGGGGTTGTTCTATGAGAGATGTTTCATGGAAGGAAAATGGACATAAAATTCGAATTCTCGAATTTTTAGCTTATAAGTATGGTTACTTCTTTGAAGGCCATCGGGCAACAATAGACTGCTTTGCAGCAATACATCTCTTGTCTAAAAAACTTCCAGAGAGCGGTTTATTGGTTTTAAAAGATTTAATTGATAATGCTCGTCAAAGTACGAATCGAATAGTGGCAACAGATGCACATATATCAATTAAAGATAAACTTAAAGCTCATGGATATGAATGGAACCCTAAAGCAAGAATTTGGTATTTGGATGCTAGAGAAAATACTACTGAATCAGAATTAGAATGGCTTCTTAAAAACCATAGCATTGAAGGGAAAGTAATTGCATCATTTGGCGCAATAAAAAGGCACAGTAATCGCGTTTAAAAACTACTTATTTTTTTAAACCATAGGCCGCAAGAAATCCCAAGACAAGAACTCCAAGTCCAAACTGGACTAAAGCAGTGTAGAGCATGCCATCTACAAGACCGCCAAAATAATTCAAGACAGCATAGCCAATAAAAAATATTGGAATAAGCAGCATTGAAAAAATGGCAACCCAAAGCCCTCCCATAGGTTCAAGATAAGGGTATCCAGTTGACATTTTATCTTCGTGAGCATTCTTCCATAATGCAGCTACAGAGAATAGCCATAATGGAAAAGCTGCGAGAGAATAAGGAGAGATATAAGCCGCAATAAAAAGGATCGAAGAGAGAATCATTAGCCTGATGCACCATCTTATTGAGATGAGTGCGCTTTGCCCTTCAGATGAGTTTGGATTGAAGCCGCAACTCTCATTCTTCTCAATGATGCTCTTATAGTGAGCCTTAGTCCAATTATCCTCGCGCCTAAAGTACCAATTTGTTGATTGATTATTCATCAAGAGAGTCTATTGTAATGTTCACCATTTTAGATCCATTATCATCAAGATAGGTGTTGTATTGAAGGCGTCCATTATGGTGAAGCAGAACAGCATCTGTTATTCCCCTGTCATAGCACTTAGCTCCGTGCCTCCATGTCATAAAGGCGACTAATATTGCTGCAGTAACGAGTAGTGTAATAGTCATAATTTATAATGCGTAAATGATTAAAAAGACAAATGCGGAAAGCACTGTAGGTATGGAAATGAACATCATCACCCCTAAAGCATCAGTGTGCTCCATCATCGGCATGTGCTCTCTCTCCTCGCAGGATTTTTGGACTGCATAGTAACTACCAAAAAGCCATAGCGCGAAAACTAAAAAAGTCCAGCCACCAATCCAATTGAGCAGGATCGCTGGAACAACGATATACATTAAAGCGTAAATGATTAATATCATTATTTATCTCCTTATTTAGAGGTTTACAACTTTGCCTTTGAAGGCAATAGAATTAGGTTTAAGGCCGTTTTTAGCTAATCTTTGTGCAACCTTTGGAAAAGGCGTAATTCGCTCTTTTTCAAGAGATTTGAGGAGACCTGGGTGTAGCTCAAAAAGTTTTCGCTCAACGTTTCGTATGCCTTCATTGTTACTGAATGAAACCATCACGCAAGCATTACAAGACACGCCTGCATCAATAAGGTGCTTGAGTGCCTTAAATGGATATTCATAGCTCTCAGGAATAGCATCCGTTAACTCGTGGTATTCCTCTTGACTGGTGCCTTTAATGGAGACACGTACGTGAAGGTTTTTGTAGGGTGCTAATTGCTCAGCAAACGCCTTGTCATTTCCAAGCGTCATTCCATTCGTCTCCAGAATATAGATGTACTTCGACTCCTCAACCAGATCGAGCAGCTCAAAGAGGTGCTGCCTTCCAAGCGTACCTTCTGAAGCTGATGCTGAAATGAGTTTGTGTCCGTAACGATCAGCGCCTTTGGCTAATGCATCAAAGACTTGCCTGGGGGTATAAAACCGACCGGTTGACTGAGGCCTAAAAACTGGTTTGTCTGAAAAACAGAACTTACACCTTAGATTACAACCCACTTCTACAGCGGATGTTGTACCGCCATAGAATCGAAGTGGACGAGAGAGCTTTGCATACTTGCGCTTATTCCCGTCCACCACAATGGACTCCATCTTTTCAGTCAACTTGATAGGATCGTATCCTTTCATCGGCTTAGTGCTTAGACTTTGTGTCTGACTTGCCATACATTAGAGTGTTCTGAGTGTTCATGATAGTGCGCGTTATGCCCTTCTTGACATCACCCATGAATGTTTTGCCGCCATTCTTCTCAGCGTGATCCCATTCGTACTCAATCAGATCTTCTAGGAATGAGATTGGCGACGCGCCCTTCTCGTTCTCAACGCAAGCCCTGTGAAGACGTTTAATGGCTCTTGATTTGTCCTTATCACCGAGCTTCGATTTGTCGACTGATGTTTGCAGCATGTCGATCGTTTCATCCATCGCTTTGGTGTCAATCGGATGAGGTCTCCCATCCTTGCCGCCAATTGCGAATGAGAACCTTGCTGGATCCTCAAACCTTGATGCATCTCCATGAACAACTTCTGAGACCATCGCTAGAGATTTAAGGGTTCTTGGTCCCACTCCCTTCATCATGACGAGATCTTCAAAGTTGTCTATATCGCTGTTATAGGCCATGTTGAGAACTGAGCCCAGTCTAGTCATGTTGACGTCTTGCTCTCTCACATCGTGCCTATTCGGCATTACGATGTCCTTATAGTGTCCAAGCACCTCAGATGGCTTCTCTTTGGTGAGTCCAACCATATTGGTTCTGAGCATATCAGCCTTCGAGTCCGTCAGATTGAGAACGGGCTGACCCTTCTCTCCAACAATCCCTGTGTGCGGCGTCTCTACGAATGATTTGACGGTTGGTGAGTGCCAGTGATACCTGCGCGCTCTTCTTGTGTTTTTATTCATTCCCTGAGTGATGCTCGTCCACTCACCCTCATCAGTCACGATGAAGTATTGCTGGTAGAGGTTGTAGCCATCCTGAACGGCGTTATTGTCCACTCGAGAGGTAAGCTGTGATGACTTAGCGAGGTCATCTCCATTCAGGTTGTGCTTGTCTGATATACGCCTGACTTGATTTGGAACTGACCATCCATATTTACCCTTGCCTCCCAAAATGTAGAGTCCTAAATCATTCGCTTTAGGATTGATCTGAGGTTTGAGTGAGCCTAGAACAGCAGCTGTAACTCCTGACGAATTCCACTGCATTCCCATGACTGCGCCGAGCGCTTGAAACCAGTTTGGATCACTCATCCTTGTGAGCACTTCTGATTTTCCATAATTGTCGACAACCGACTCAACTATTGCGTTTCCCATAAGCCCCATGCGCTCTGTGAACCATGATGGCATTTTGCCAAAATGTAGCGGTAGACCCATTGATCCTGCATTAATCATATTTTTTCCTCCGTATTGTTGTTATTTGATTAGCTTCTTAAGCCTTCTATACAGCCTAGTTAGATAGGCGGGTATTCCGTTGTTAATGCCCTCTGGCATTAAACTTTTTTGATAGCTGATACCTGTAATGAGACCCATACCAATCAGCCTGTTGGTCATCGCTGTCAAAGAGACATTACTGAACGATCCAGAATCGATCACACGTTTAGCAATCGATCCAAGCATATAGCGCTTCTTAAAATCCATCTCAAAGACCGTATCGTCATCACCAAAGACCTTAGTAAAGGCCTTCATGACTTGATTTTTAGGCATCAATAAATAAGCCGCAAAGAGGTCAGCTTGCCTCTCAGCAACCGGCTTCTCGCCTGCATCTCTACACATGATTTCATCAGCAGAACTCATCTCATGAAAAACCTCTCTGTGAAGGCAGTGATGCCCAAGCTCGTGAGCAAGGGTAAAACTGAACCTACCATCATGATCCTCAATCGATCCGTTGATCTGAATGAGTTTGTCATTGAAATGAATGCCTCCCAGAAAGTCTGGGTCTTCAAAGATTCCCTCGTCTGTAATCTCGATGTCATAACCTAGATGACTTTGGGCGATCCTCTCAACAGGAACCGGCATCTCATCACTCCAGTCTGACTCGTTCTGGTAACTCAAAATAAGCTCGTTTGCCTTCTTTTCGATGACCTCATCTAGTAGGTCTGGAAAGTTGTCTAAATCAACCATATAAACTCCTATTTTTTAGCCTTTGTCATCTTGATTGCTGCCTTCTCTAACTCTTCCCATTGCTCCTTTGTAAGTCCTTTTGCAGACCTTAAGAAGCTAGGAACCGCTGAAGGACTATCCTTGATGACATTGATGACCTCAGGATCAACCTGGTTGGCCTTAGCGAGAAGCTTGTCGACATCAACCTTCAGAACCACTGCTATCTTTCTGAGAAGTTCTGGAGAAGGGGTATTTTTATCCTTCTCAATACTTGATATATGAACCCCTGATACGTCAACCGTCCTTCCAAGCTCTCTAACGCCAATACCATTTTTATTTCGTAGGCTTCTGATATATTCGCCTAATGTTGTTTTAGCCATAATTTATCCTTATTTAAAGTGTTCGAGAATGACACAAGTGCAGTCAATAATCCGCCACATACAATGATTCTCATAGAAATTCAGGGTCCTCTACGCACGAGAAATACAACTTTAAAGCTCCTGTGTCATTCGCAAACATTCTATTGATTCTCAATAAGCAACTTAATGCGGCTCATGAGCTCCTTCTTCTCTGAATCGCTTGACTCTGTGAACTTCTCGTAACCTTTCATGAGAATCATCACGTCATCCAGCGTTAGTCCAAACTCCTCCATTGCAGAAGTTATCGTATCTTTATTGGTATTCATGTTTATCATATTGCTCCTGTTTTATTGTAATGTGTAAACTATCAGTTAACATTTATTGCGTCATTGTAAACTGTCAGTTAACAGTTGTCAATAATAATTACAAAAAAAATATTTATACACATTAAAAAAGGTGAAGCTATGAATAATTTTTGACAATACTTTTTTATGTTCAGGTTTATATTAATTATAACTAGCGATAAATTTTTACAATATTTTTTTGTGTTGTTTTTATATAAATATAACTTTTGTGCTGATTTTTTATAATGATGGGCATATAATATTTTTTAAACTAAAATTTACTGAAAATATCTAATTATTCAATCTTTAAAATATTTAAATATATGACATATACTGTTGGTAGTCTTTTTGCTGGAATTGGTGGAATTTGCCTAGGATTTAAACAAGCTAAGTGCAATGTTGTTTGGGCTAATGAATATAATTCTAAAGCATGTGAAACATACGCACTTAACTTTCCCAAACCTAAACTTTATTGTGACGATATTCATAATCTTGACAAGCCAAAAGATCTAGGTCAAGTAGATATAATTACATCAGGGTTTCCATGTCAGGCTTTCTCAGTTGCTGGCTATAGAAAAGGTTTTAATGATCATAGGGGTAATTTATTTTTTGAAACAGCTCGCTTTATTGACGAAATAAAGCCAAAAGCTTTTCTACTAGAAAATGTAAAAAATCTTAATGGTCATGATAATGGAAATACTATCAAAGTAATTGAAAAAACAATTACTGAAGAGCTTGGCTATTCATTCATCCCTTTTATTCTGAATTCCAAAAAATATGGCAATATTCCTCAAACAAGAGAAAGAATCTATATTGTAGGTTTTAGAGACGAGTTTACTGAAAATAACTTATGCACTGATAATTTTACAAAACCTCATGAAATACCTTTAAAAACTAAAATCAGAGACTTAATAGACAAGGAAAAGCAGGATGTAAAATTTTATTATGACAAAGATCATAATTATTTTCCTTTACTCAAAGCAGCAATGCAAAGCTCAAAAACAGTTTATCAATGGCGTAGGCATTATGTCAGAGAAAATAAAAGCAATGTTTGCCCTACATTAACCGCAAATATGGGAACTGGAGGACATAATGTCCCCCTTATTACAGATGCCTTTGGAATAAGAAAACTTACTCCCAAAGAATGTTCAAGATTTCAAGGATTTCCTGAAGAGTTTAAGTTCCCATCAGAAATGGCTAACTCCCATTGTTATAAACAGGCAGGTAATTCTGTCGTAGTTCCTGTAATCAAAAGAATTGCAACTGAGATAGTAAGGGTATTAGACTTAAAATACAATACACAGCTAGAGTTCAGCTCTTTTTAATTATTCTATTTAAAATTAATTTAAATTAATAAATTACCCTCATAAACAGGTTTTCCAGAGCATTTATAGCCAGGAGAAACGTAAGTATCATAAAGTGAAAACCTTGGTCTTCTTCCCTGATTAATTTGATCTTGATAGGTTTGAAGATTATTTACCTTTGCATCCGCTAGCTCTTTATGAGTTATATTTATTCGAAATATTTTATATTTGCCATCCAATGAAGAAAAATCTACAAAATACAAAACATCAAAATATGGTCCTGGGCTCCAGGTAGTAAGGTCAGGGAAAATAGAACATCCTTTTACCTCAATCACTTCATTGGTTATTTCGTTATAGCAGTCAAACTTTGATTTTCCATGATTATTTTTTAGTGATTTTTTGTATCGAAATACTCCCTCAATATCTTTGGCAACAACACCTTCTGTAAGTCCTTCCGGGAGATTTACTCTTTGACTAAAAAACTCACCTGCAGCTTTAAATTTTAGCCATCCGTCAAATAACGCTAAAAATTTTGGATCATCTATTTTTTCATATCTATGGGCTAAAAATTTTAGTTCTCCATAATTAAACCCTTCTTTAATACCTTTTGGAGAGGGTTCTGTTCGTATTTCAAATATTTTTTCGATCATAGCTTAATTATATTTTTTTTATGATTTCATCAATACACTTTTTTGTTTGTCGAAGCGATCCATTTTTCAAAATTTCATCTAATCTCTTTTTAGAAAACCAGTAATCATCAATACTCTTAAAAATATCTTTACTGCCCCTTTTTCCCAATTTATTTTTAAAATGAAATTTATAGGTATTGCCAACATCAAGAATATATTCGCCAAAAACGTTACTTGACATTTTTGTTAGCGAATTTGCAAAAATATATTCTTTGCCAGTTTTATCTTCTAGAATCTGAAATTTACCATTTACATTCCAATTTTCAAAAGTTAGCTTATCTTTTTTATTTTCCCATCGCATTTTTAATCTATGATCTCCTTGATATTTTTTTAAATTTACATAACGCTTGGATAGTGAACCATCTTTTTTATAAGCGACGGCAGATATGGGAAACTCAGTTTCAGGAATAATATTTCCACTTTCAAAAAAATGACCTTTGCTCATAAGATCTTCAAATGAATATACATACTCTATTTTTGCTTCAAGATCACTAAATTTTGAAAAATCACTTAAGTCATAAATACTCTTATTTATTAATTCTTGCAAAACAGATGCAGTTATATCTTGTTGTTTTTTATTATTTTGATCGTTGAACCCTATTGAAGCATGAATCATATATCCTTCAGCTTTATCCTTGATTTGATGTTTTCTTGGGCCTAACCATTTGGCATCAGGATCAAGTCTTTTTATCTCAACAAAAACCTTAGGATCTCTCTTTGATCCATTATGATCATGAACTTCAGTAATATCTGGATCAGATTTATCTCCAACCTCTTTATTCGAATAGATCTCAAAATCTGGGAAAAGTTTTTTTGTGCTATTGTGTCTTTCCAATATTCTGCAAACAGCAATTTCTAATAACTTTCCGGGCATCCATTCATCCAACTCTCCACCAAAGCCCCTTTTGCCTTGATTGGTTCTTCCCCTTAAACCTTTAGTGGGATTAAGATGATAATTTTTGATAAATTTAAGTATTTCATTTAAATCCTCTTTTGTAAATTTATAAATAGTGTTATTTAAAGTCATAATATTAGACGGAGTTATCAATAAGATGATTCAAAAGAATGCCGCCTGGATACTTTTCAAACTCTCTATCAACCTTATAAATTAGATTTTGTTTAAATTTATCTATGCTTTCAGCACCATAGTTTGCATCTAACCAGGATTTGGTATCTGCAATTAATATATCAAATATATTTTTTACAGACCTCCAATCAACTTGATCAAGCATAGCAAAATTATCGGAAAACCAAGACGGTGGATGCTGATGAGGAGATGGATGACCATGAAGTCCAGGATATTTAAATTTATACTTAAACTCATCATGAATTTGAAAATCAATACATTGATCAATCAAAATACCCACCATAAGAAATGATCGCATCTGTTTTGGATCTTTACACCTTTTGATAAATTGTTCAGTACCACACTGACAAAATTCACCATCTTGATCAACATAATTAAGTCTTTTAAGCCTTTCTGCTTCACTCCAGAAATTATTAATTAAAGTTAATGTATTATTCATTTTATTAATCTTTTTGAACTATAAATTATTCTACCAGCTTAAGAAACTAATAACAAAAAAGCAAAACATATAACTTTTTAATCACCGGTGATTTTTATTTTGTCACCGATGACAAGGTTTGGATTGCTTAGAAATTTATTTTTTCTTTTTTAAAGCCTCTTTCCCATTCTCATATTGTTTTATCTTTTGAGATTGGTTTTTAACCGTTGAAAATATCCATCCTGCTTGAAAAATTGGATGATCCTTTGGTAACTCTTTATAGATAACTTTACCCATCTTATACCTCCGTTTTAGTGCTTTAAGGGAAATCCTAGGGCGACAATAGGAACAAATGCCCGGTTCGTTAAGCGAGCCAATCTTTATAGTTATAATTGAACGTTGAAGAAATATGGATCCAATCCGACTTAATAGTATTTTTAAAATAATCTCCAAGCTGTCTTAGCATTTGATCATTAAACTTTAGAATGGATATTGGATTGCCTGAAAGGTCTTGAATAAACTCTTCATAAATCATAACAACAGGAAAAGTTTTTCCATCATTGTTGGTAAAGCCATGAAAAGGCTTAGCTAGACGCACTTCTTCTCCAAGAAGATTTGTTAAGGCTGTATCAATAGGGCTTTTGTAGTCAGGCTCAAACTGCATAGTGCCAATATCAAAAGTTCTTAATACATACTCAACCCAAACTTCCTCTTCAGTCCTACATTCATCAAATGCGGTTTCTGAAACCTTGGTTTGGAATTTTTCATCAGGATTACCTATAACAACCGTTATATGGTTTTGGTAAGGGTGTGACATAATAACCTCCGTTTTAGTACTTTAAGGGAAATCCTAGGGCGACAATAGGAACAAATGCCCAGTTCGTGAGGTGAACCAATCCTTAAATTCTTAGTGAATTGTTACTTTTCTTATGGAGTCTCCACCACTAGTATTTCTATGGCCATCGAAAAAATAATCCATATTAATTAATTGATTAATAGATTGAATAAATCGATTGATATTTTCTGGAAAATCATTTGACCCTCCAGAGTATAGCTCTTTGGAGTCTGAAATAATAGTGAGGCCCCACTGAACACCATCCATAATATGGCTATTATTATAGTGCTCCTTCCAATCCCATACATTCAGGTCATCAAGATTTTTAGAGAATTCTGCCAACTCTGAACTTGAAGGGATAATAATGCCAGGAAATTCTTGGAACGAAAAAGCATCTGGCGCCGGAAAAGAAATTTCATCATTTTCAAGAACTAACTTCTTGTGACGTTTCCAACCGCCAATATAAAATTCCATCTCTAAAATCTTAGAGGAATCATTTGAATCAGATTGGTTTTGTTTTGACACAACTTACTCCGTTTTAGTCTTTTAAGGGAAATCCTGGGGCGACAATAGGAACAAATACCCGGTTCGTAAAGTGAACAATTCTTAATTCAAATTAAACTATACACTTACTTGATTTACTTATCAATAGTCAATAATCAATCTTCACTAAAGTTTCATTATATTGATTCATCTCTTTCAGATAATGACTTGCCTAACTTCTCAACAACGCCAACAACAAGGGCGTTTCCCATAAAGAATGCTCTTTTAGTATCTGAAACCTTATCATGTTTGGTGTGAGTTCCTGAAAATCCATTTAGCTTTTCTAATTCAAATGGTGTTAGTCTTCTATACACGCCAGGTTTTGGTTCAATAACATGTTTAAACCTTGAAGCACCTTTACCACCTTCACCAGTAACAATAGTTCTAGAAGGCTTATCCAAATTATCTGGAAATGTAACTGGTCCTTCGCTGTAGTTGTAAGTAAAGCCGGACTTATGCGTTCTTTCTTCTTTCTTTGCTCCTTTCAAATAGCTCCACTTTTCAAGCTCACTTGTAGAAATATAAAACTCTTTTGATACATCTTTTTCTTTCTGCAATATGTTTCTAAGAGTCTTAATTTTACTTTTTGGAAGTTTAGGTGGAATACCCGTAGCTGAAATAACTTGCCTATCTATCATTACTCCTGCATTTGCAAATGGACGACGTTTAGCATCATAGTCTTTAGTATTTTCTGAAATCTCATCCAGTGCGCCCTCAAGATTGAAAGAGTGAGCATCACTATTTTCAAAACTCATTGGAAAAGCATCATTCATAACGCCACTATCTGAAACCCAATCAAAAGCTCTGCCTTTTTTAGCCAGCTTTTTAATTGCTTTATTCATTACTGTGCCATCTCTGTAAGCCATAATATAGACACGTTTTCGTCTTTGAGAGAAGCCATACTCAGCAGCATTGATAACTCGCCATTCAACGGCATACCCTAAACTAGAAAGCGAGGCCAGCATAATAGCAAAATCTCTTCCTCTTTGATTTGAAGGAGACTTTAAAAGTCTATCGACATTTTCAAGCATTAGGTACTTAGGAGCCTCTTTACCTTTCTTGGCTAAAATGGCATGTATTGACCACCATAAAACACCTTTCTTGCCTCTAATACCGCCTGCATTATTTAGAGTTCTAGCAACTGAATAATCTTGACAAGGGAATCCACCAACTAGCAAATCATGAGGAGGAATATCACCAAAGTTGTTCTCTATGACCTTCGCTATATCTTCTGAACTGTGTTTACAGTCTTTGAATTTATTCTCATAAACAATCGAGGCATGCTGAATATTTGTTGAAGGCTCCCATTGATTGCTCCATACTACTTCGAACAACTGTTTCTTTGCCTTTTTATTGACTTCTTTCAAGCCCAAATGGAAGCCACCTACACCAGCAAATAATTCTATCGTTTTAATCATCAGGCAATTATAAACAAAAGTCGTGAATCATAAAAAATACAAGTGAATGAATTATTCATTTAATGAATCTATAACAAGTTTTTTTACAAACTTCTTATTAAGCCAGAAGGATTGCTTAATTACTGATGTCCCAAAGTTGTCTTCATCTCTGTCTTTACTGTTTTGACCATGAGGTCTAATATGAATTATTTTTGTTTCCTTTTCATTAGATAAGTTTGTAATTTGTTCAATATATCCTTTTTTATTTTTAAAAGGCTTTTCATAGATTATTAATTTTTCACTAGCTTGGCTTTTATACATTTCCCACTCATCAATAATCAATTCAAGCTGAGAAGTTGATGGGGACCAAAAAAAAGGTTTTTCTAAAACTCTATCTTTTATATCGACACTTTTTTTCTCCCTACTAACTGGAACAAAAAGGATTCGATTGATGTAATTGGAAAATGTTGATTCATCCCAATTTTCCTTAGTAAATTCTTTAATCAGAAACTTTGGAAAAGAGATTGACTCAAACAGTGAATTGTCACTTGTTTTGATTGGAATAGTTTTAACCAATATTCCTAATTGCTCAAACTCCTTAATCTTAGATTTGACACTTTTAAAGCCAATCATTTTTTTAACTATTGTTGCTACAGCTGACTTTGAGCTAGGTATAGGAATTGCAAAATGCCTTACAATCTCTCCAATATTTTTTCCTACATATGGGCTAAAAGATTTTATTAGTTCCTCTTCGAAATTAGCTACTTCAGAGATTTTTAGCGTCTCAACAATTGATTCAAAACTTTTAGGTTTTTTGTATTCATCCCAAAACTGCCTTGTAAAGCCTGATTTAAGTGAGAAGGCACGTTTTTTAGCATAAGTCTTGAAGTTGGTGTTTGGCTGCTTAACCATATCTTTTTCACCATCTATGATTGCTCCTCCAGTAGTCCTACTTGTACTTAAAATATCAAAGAAAGTTTCACTAAGATGATGTGACATTCCATGAATATTAACGTTATAAGCTATATGCCAATCACTTACAATTGTATCCAACCTATCTTGTTTTGACAGCTCCCATAATGCAGCTCCAAGTATTTTTTTATCGTATAAATCTTCATGCTCCTCCTTGCGTTGATAAAAAATAAAAAGGACTTTATTTAATTTATTCTTTACATGAGAGGACTCCCAGGTTTCATCATATAACTTGAAAAAGTCTATAGAGCATATTTTTGTTCTTTGGTCAGTAATAAGAGTTCCAGATGAACGCCTAATTGGGCAAACTTTTAATTCAATCCCAGCTTCTTCAAAATCTGGTGCTGGGTTTGAATTATTTAAAATGCCAAACCAATGTTTTTCAATGAAATTTCCAATATTTCCTTTATTGCTTTTTTTAAAAGCCTCTTCTTCGTAGGGTGAATTTTCAGAAATATAGCCAAGCGTTTTGCCTTTAAGCATTTTTGCTCTTGCCATGATTGACTCTTCATCCGTATGGTCATAATGGAAGCATTCTTTAATATCTAGTTCTTTCACTTTAAGAAGGATAGTTTTATGATTATTTTGTCCATTTAAATGTGCTTTTCTTTCTTCTATTATTAACCAAGAAAGAGCGTTCAAACTTTAACGTTAGCATTATGCTTTCAATTTCACTTCGAGTAACCTCCTTTTTATTAAGTAAAGCTAATTCTATTGATGATAATGGCATCCAGTAGGTCCACGTTGGTTCATCATCCTGCCACCATCCTGAACTACCTTCATCCCCATATTCCTCTAGAAAAGGCTGTTTACATTGACAACACTCACTTATAAAAAAAGCACTATCGCTTCTGTCACACAAAGTTTTTATGTTTTTGTATGGCAAGCTGTCGAAATCAGTGTCAGTCTCAGGAGTTGCGCGACACTTAGCGCAGCCAAAAGTTTGAGAAAATTCTTTCATAAGGGTTAAAAATGAATACTACAAAAATAGTAATTATTAGTTTTTTCATTAATTTACTTTAAACGTAAATATCAGCTGCTCATTAAACACAGAGTCGTCAGGAGCCAAAGGAAGAGGAGATGCTTTATAAACTGCTCTTTCAATTGAATTTATGAAAGTTTTGGCTTTATTGCTATCGCCAACATTAGTATTTCTTATATCAACGGCAAGTACAGTGCCATCCCTATCTTGAGCAACATATACCTCTGCAGTCCAGTCATAACCAGCTCCTTGAAAACGCCAATGAGTTCTTACTTTTGCAGCTATGTTATTTATATATGCAGACCTCAATGCACTCTCTTTTTCTATTGCAAGTATCATTTCATCAATTGGGTCTGTTTCATCAACTAAATCTGTTTGGTCTAATGTAAGTTTTTGAGAAACAAGATAACCATCTTTATAAATTTCATTAAACTCTTTAATGATAGGAACAAAACTGTTCGTAATATTTGTTATTATTTTAGGTTCTCCATAATATGTATTTACTGCTGCTCCATCTAGTTTTCCATTAATGTAATTCGCATCAAGACCTCGGTCTTTATAAATAACATTCCAAGAACCTTCTCTTTTTCCATTAATTATTTCTCCACCATTATCAAAGGTAGCTAATACATCACTATTTTCTTTATCGCACCTATTGAGGGCAGTTAAAGGCTCGCCATATTCATCATAATAAGTCTCATTCTCAAAAAAATCTAATAAATCATCTCTACAAACTATAGGTACAACCTTCCTATCAATATAATAGGTTTCAAGCCAAACTTCTCCATTCTTCGTCCAGCCAGTCCATAGACCATCAAAATAGCCTTTAACCAAATTTCCTTTGGACGCATATTGTTCAAATGCATCTTTGTAGACACATATACTTGTTGCAGTAATACCAACTGACTGATTGGGAAGATAATAAACACCATTTCTATTTTGAACATTAGGCTGCTCGTAGCAAAATTCACTTAAAGTAAAATCTCTTAAATGATGATTATCAGCAAGTGTTAAAAAACTCAAGGCTAGCGTAGAGAAGAGTAGGAGTAGTTTTTTCATAAAGAACTAGAAACTTCTTCTTACATAAATTCCTGTTTCAGTCCAATCAGAGTTATATGAGCTTGCCGGCTTAGCATCGTGACGCAAAACTCTAATACCAATAGCAAGAGTATCGCTGAAATGTTTCATTAACTCTAATTCAATCTCATTTGATTTAGACTTTAGTTTTCCAGCACGCCAAATGTTTAATTTTAGGTTTGTCTGTATACCCGAGTTACTTAGATTTCTAACCCCAACACTAGCAATATAAGTGTTAGTTTTAGAGGAGGTATGATTTGTCGTTGAAGAGGAATCATATTTTTGAGTTTGCTTTAAATCATAGTCAAGATAGGATAGTGATGAAGTAACGCTAGTATTAGTATCAAGTTCAAAAGTTTTGCCAATACCAATTGTTGTTCCAGTATATGTTGAAGTTTCGTACTCTAAAGGGTCTCTCCAATCACCAGTTTCCCGAGCATATCTTCCAAGGATTGAAAAGTTATTTCCAATTTCTACTGAACCTTCTATATCCATAATTTCATCTACGAACTTATAATTACTAGTTGAATAACCTACTTGTAAGTAATTATCATTAAATCCCTCTGCTAAGATATTTGAAGAAAATAGCATAGGTATAGTCATTAGAGCCATAGTAATTATTTTTTTCATTTTTGCTTCCTTAAAATGTTTTCTTCATTGTAGTTTATTTTGATACTAAATACCACCCATCACTCGATTAATAAGGCTCGACTTATGTTCTATACACAGGTGAGCATAACGCTTAGTGACACTAATCTGTTTATGTCCTAGAACATCTGCTATCTCAAGCAGAGATGCCCCAGATTGAGCCAAATATGATGCACAGGAATGACGAAGGTCGTGGAATCTAAAGT
>Ga0257115_1000742_pt1 | contig 25845 bp, 17 predicted proteins | sample SI112_100mmetaG_FD_194465 | JGI IMG/M metagenome (GOLD analysis project Ga0257115, IMG submission 194465) | Marine microbial communities from Saanich Inlet, British Columbia, Canada - SI112_100m | ecosystem: Environmental > Aquatic > Marine > Inlet | place: Canada: British Columbia | collected...
ATGTCTGACTTTTAAATAAGTTAATCTAAACTATCTTGTTGTTCATGATTCAAATATGTAAGTTTTGGGCACAATCGTACCATTTTCAAAGTAAGAGAATGGTGGCGATTGTGCCTTTTTTATTGCATTAATAACTTATTGGTTTTGGAATTTCAGGATTACGTCGGGTATAGAAACCCGACCTACAAGGAATTTTGGTATCATGTAGGGCGCGTTTCCATACGCGCCGATCAACTATTTGTGATGGGTATGAGAGCGAAATATGAGTTGATATTTGCCCTTTGTGTCTGTGCTCCATGTGGGAATAAATGTCTAAAAAATGATCTGATTGTAGAGAAATAAATTCCGATTACTTCATTAATAAATGAATAATCTCTGTAAAACAGTAACACTCAAGAAATATTTCAGAGATTAATTTTATGCGTAAAAACAAAAATAGTTAAAATTGTTTTTTATGGTAAGCTGCGATTCAATAGGAAGTTACTAATTGTGTGTTGAACCTATACTATATTATTGTTGATTGTTAATTTTGTCTTGTGCAGTCAGGGAAGATGTCTATGTCATAAGAAACAGTTTTTGGCAACCGGTTTGCGAAATTTTTTCGATTGTTACAAGATTCTAATATTTTTAAATTAATTACTAAAGTTTTGTAAAGATGTTCCGATACTAATAATAATAAAATTTATATGCAAAACAATTGACTACTGTCAATTGATATAATTAAAAACTAAAGATGGCCTGCAAGTGATTGTGGGCCGCCTTAACGGGCAGAGCTAAAGTCCTCTGTAAGTTGAAGGCGCAATTGGATCGTTCTCTTTGAGACGAATTCCGATTGCGCCTTTTTTTTTTGGTTTTTTGCACTTAAGTTGTTATGCAGTGAGCATTTTTTTTGTAATTTATAATTTAGTATGGAATGGAGGGTATTAGGATGTTTAAGAATATGTCGATAGGTGTAAAGATGTCAGTGGGGTTTGGAATAATTACTTTAGTACTAGTAGCAGCGGTAATGACTACCGTATGGCAGGTTGGTAAGTCAAATACTGTAACAAGCAGGGTGATTGAGTTGCGTGCGCCAACTGCTCAGACAAGTCTATCAATGCAGAATGGAGTTAACCACTCACTGGCTGCACTTCGTGGTTGGATTATACTTGGTAAGGATAAGTTTAAGGACGAGCGTGCAAAGGCGTGGTCTGAAGAGTTGGACAAATCATTAGTTGATATGAAGAGATATGCTACCAACTGGACTAACCCTAAGAACATTGAAAGGCTCAATATCATTGAGAAAAACTTAAAAGATTTTAAATTGTATCAGCAGCAGATTGAAGATATAGCGCAAAAGATGGACAATACTCCTGCCGTCAAGATACTGTTTGAAGATGCAGCACCCAGGGCAGCTATAATGGTATCAAGTATTACTAAGCTGATAGATCTGGAAGCTGGACAGGCTGCGACTGCTGACAGGAAAGCATTGCTTGGTATGATGGCAGACGTACGTGGTACTACAGGTCTTGCTCTTGCAAACATACGTGCATATTTACTCTCAGGAGATGAGAAGTTCAAGACTAAATTTGATAAATTATGGGCTAAGAATGTAAGAAGATTCGGTGACCTTTCAGATAATGCGGTACTTTTGACAGCTGAGCAAGCTGAGGCATTTGCTGCTTTCAGCAGCGCCAGGGAAGAATTCAGCCCACTGCCGCCAAAGATGTTTGAGATTAGGGGAGGCAAGGCGTGGAACATGGCTAACCTGTGGCTTGGGACTAAGGCTGCACCGACCGCTAGTGCAATTATGACGCAGCTTGATGGTATGGTTGCAAATCAACAGCAATTGATGGCAGCCGATGCAATGGAAGCTAAAACTCTTTCAGCCGCACTTATGAATCTGGAATGGATACTGCTTGCAGTCGGTTTAACTATTTCCATAATAATTACTGTATTCCTGCCAAAGAATATAACTCGTCAGATCACAGAGCCGATCAAGAAAGTGGTCATGGAGTTGACATCTGCATTTTCACAACTTTCGGCTGCAGCCGGGCAGATATCTGGATCAAGCCAGAGTCTCTCTGAGGGTTCTTCAGAACAGGCATCCTCTCTGGAGGAGACATCGGCCACTATGGAAGAGATGGCATCCGTTACGAGACAGAATGCCAATAACGCAGGAGAGGCAGCCAAACTCGTTGAAATGTGTAGTATCTCTGCAGATGATGGCAGCAAGGCTGTTGATAAGATGAATACATCGATGGATGATATCAACACGAGTAGTAAGAAGATAGCAGAGATTACGAAGGTAATAGACGGTATTGCATTCCAGACTAACCTCCTTGCGCTGAATGCAGCAGTAGAAGCCGCCAGGGCAGGTGAGCACGGAAAAGGCTTTGCAGTTGTTGCGGAGGAAGTACGCAATCTGGCTCAGCGTAGTGCGAATGCGGCAAAGGACACTACCGATCTGATTGATGATTGTGTCACCAAGGCAGGTGAAGGAGCTACGCTTACTGGTAAATGTAAAGATGCATTACAGGAGATAGTGGTTAATGTAAAGAAGGCGACAGACTTGACAACTGAGATTAACAATGCGTCTACAGAGCAATCTGATGGTATAGATCAGGTGAACAATGCAGTGCAACAGATGGATCAGGTTACACAGCAGAATGCTGCTAATGCAGAGGAGGCGGCGTCTGCCAGTGAGGAGATGATGGCACAGGCACAATCATTGAAGGAGCAGGTTGATGTTTTGTCGAAACTGGTAGGTTACAACGTTGAAGAAGAATTACAAAGCAGCCGGAATAGTAGCTCTCAAACCTATCATGAGCAATATCAGCCTTCAGCGGTAAGATCAAACGGTAACGGTAATGGTAAAAGTTTTAAAAGCACTCCTTCCAATGCCGAGCTTGAGGCAGCAATTCCGATGGGAGAAAACAGGATTATTGAACAGAATGACAGTATGAGTGACTTTTAGTCACAGGTCTGCATGAAACGGATGAAAATCTGTTTGATGTAGATAATGCCCCTCACTCTCTTTCCCATTCCAGAGTGGGGGGCATCAATTGGAAAGTAAACTAGAATAAGTACAAAACTTTCTTATTGTAAATTTCTGACAATTCGTTTCAAAAATATAAATAAGATAAAGGAGAGATAAAATGGAAGCTGTAGCAGATAAGAAAAATCAGGATCAAGAGGGAAAGTATCTGACGTTTGTTTTAGGTAGTGAAGAGTACGGTATTGCAATACTTAGAGTCAGGGAGATTATTGGCCTTATGGATATTACAACCGTACCTCAGACACCGGAATATATGAAAGGTGTTATCAACCTGAGAGGGAAGGTTATTCCTGTAATAGACCTGAGATTGAAGTTTTCAATGCAGGAAGAGGAACATACCCAGGAAACATGTGTAATTGTTACAGAAGTTAATAGTACATCAATAGGGATTATTGTTGATAGTGTATCTGAAGTGCTGGATATAAAAAGTGGAGAGATAGAAGATACACCAAGTTTCGGGCAGGGGATAGACACTGACTTTATAATGGGTCTAGGCAAGGTAAAAGAAAAGATCGTAATTATGCTGGATATTGAAGAGGTCCTGTCCTCTGAAGATTTAGAGATAGCTAAACAGCACGAGGACACATAACCATAAGAGATATTTATAACAATTAACAATTTTATTTTAATAATTGAGGAGATTAAAAGTATGAAGATGGGGATGGGTACAAAGGTAATTATTCTGTTTTTAGTAGCCGGCTTAGTACCACTTGGTGTAATAGGGGTTCTCAGTAACCACTCATCCAGTAAGGCACTAAAACAGCAGGCATTTAATCAACTGGTTTCTGTAAGAGAAACAAAAAAGAAACAGATAGAGGACTATTTCTCTACTATCAGAAAGCAGGTGCGTACATTTTCCGGAAACGGGATGGTTGTAGACGCAATGAAAGGTTTCAAGACTGCCTTTAAAGATGTAAGAAAAGAGAATGATATAACAGACGCAAAGTTGGAAGAATATAGTACCGCTTTGAAGACATACTATACGAGTGATTTTACTAATGAATATAAACAGCAAAATAACGGACAGGGAGCTGATGCAGTTGGTTATTTTAACCAGCTTGATGCTGATTCCCTGGCGTTGCAGTATTACTATATAAAAGCAAATTATAATCAACTGGGTGAAAAACATAATCTGGACGCTGCTGATGAGAAATCTTCTTACAGTAAACTCCACGCCAAATACCATCCTGCTATCAGGGATTTCCTGGAACAGTTCGGTTACTATGACATATTCCTTGTTGATCCTGAGAGTGGAGACATAGTCTACTCTGTTTACAAGGAGCTGGATTACACTACATCTCTAAAAGACGGTCCTTACGCAAGTACAAATTTTGGTGAGGTCTTCCGTGATGCAAACAATAGTAGTGATCCTAATTATGTAAAGATGATTGATTTTGAGCCTTACTCACCATCATACGAAGGAGCTGCGAGTTTTATTGCATCACCTATATTTGATGGTTCTGAAAAAGTGGGAGTTTTGCTGTTCCAGATGCCGATTGATGCGATTAACGCTGTTATGACATCTGATAGTGACTGGAAGAATGTTGGACTTGGTGATAGTGGAGAGACATATCTTATAGGTCACGATCTTGCCATGAGGAGTCAGTCACGTTTTCTCATTGAAGATAAAGATGGCTATAATGCGCTGATGAAGGGTCTGGGCACTGATCAAGACGTACTGGACAAGATTAATGCAAAGGACAGTACAATACTTCTTCAGAAGGTTGAGACTAAGGGGACACGGGCAGCTATTGCAGGGAATACCAATGTAGAGATTTTTCCTGATTATCGTAACGTTCCCGTTCTCAGCGCCTACTCACCGGTAGGTATTGAAGATGTGGAATGGGCTATAATGTCAGAAATAGATGAAGCAGAGGCACTCAGTGCTGTAGCAGTATTAAAAGCAAATATGTTTAAATTAGCAGGCGGAATGTTGGTTCTTATTGTAGGAATAGGCTACCTGGTTACGAGGATCACCGGTAATGTTACTAATGTGATCAAGGACATGATTGAAAGTCTTACGGATTGTTCATCGCAGATAGCATCAGCATCAGGGCAGGTATCGTCATCAAGTCAGAGCCTTGCAGAGGGTTCTTCAGAACAGGCATCCTCGCTAGAGGAGACATCGGCTTCTATGGAAGAGATGTCGGCAGTAACAAAGCAGAATGCGGCTAATGCTGAGGAAGCAGCCAAGCTGGTAGACATGTGCAGTGTTTCTGCAGAGACTGGTAATAGTACGGTTGAAGAGATGAACACTGCTATGGGCGAGATAAATACTGGTAGTAAGAAGATAGCGGAGATTACTAAGGTGATAGACGGTATAGCATTCCAGACTAATCTTCTGGCGCTTAATGCGGCTGTAGAGGCGGCAAGAGCAGGAGAGCATGGTAAGGGTTTTGCCGTAGTTGCCGAAGAGGTGAGAAATCTTGCACAGAGGAGTGCTGCTGCTGCGAAAGACACAACTGATCTTATAGAAGACGGTCTATCAAAGGCTGACAATGGAGCGAAGCTTGCGAGTAAGTGCGGTGACGCTTTAGAGGACATTGTGAAGAATGTCATGAAAGCAACTGACCTGACGAAGGAGATAAAGAATGCATCGGTGGAGCAGTCAGAGGGAATAGGTCAGGTGAACAACGCAATACAGCAGATGGATCAGATAACACAGCAGAACGCGGCTAGTGCAGAAGAGACAGCATCTGCGAGTGAAGAGATGTCTGCTCAGACGGAAAATCTAATGGATCAGATTAAGACTCTGGCATTACTGGTTGGAGGTACAGGTGATGGAGTAGCTCATGCTATTGATGAGGGATCAATCAGGAGTACATCTTCTCAAAATGTTCCAAGAGCCAGGAAAGTGGAACAGGTACGCAATGTTAAGCCGAATGGTAATGGTTATGGTAAAAAGAATAGAGACCTTGACGCTGTGATTCCAATGGGTGAAAACAGGATTATTGAACACAATGAAAACATAAGTGATTTTTAGTGATGATTTTGAGATAAAATAGTTATTCACAGTATTATGTGTGCATAGCAGTTAGCAGGTATTATTTGTTAAGTTCCTCATCCAAATTGACCCTCCTGTGGGTGCGGAATAGTTTTTGATAAGCCCCGGTTTGATCCCCGCACGGATCTACCGGGCTTGTTGAAACAATAAGGTTTTTCTATCAATTTATATTGAATATTCAGAGATATAATGTTATTCTGTAAACGTAGATTTAGCAACAGTTGACGGGAGTTAATTGTTACAATTTAAAACTAATAATGGCCTACAAGCGATTGTGGGCCGCCTTAGCGGGCAGAGCATCAGTCCTCTGTAAGTTGAAGGCGCAATCGAAAATTTCTCTTTTTGAGACGTATTTCGATTGCGCCTTTTTTTTTTGGTCTGAACTTATCTAACTGTTTTCATAAATGAATAATTTGAAGGATAAACTACAGATGAAAAACGGTAAAATCCTGGTGATGGATGATAGTGCAGATATAAGATTTATATTCACAAAAATGCTGAATCGACTTGGGTATGAGGTGGAGATTGCCAGAGATGGCAGTGAGGCAATATTACAATTCAAGAACGCAATTGAGGTAGAGAATCCTTTTGATGCCGTAATAATGGATTTGAAAATAGCTGACGGGATGGGAGGAGAGGAGGCAATAAAATTATTATTAGAATTAGATCCAGAAGCAAAAATAATTTTATGTAGTGGCAGTGTCACAGATGTGGTGATGATTGGATACAGGGAGTACGGTATAAGTGCTGTTATTCGTAAGCCATTTAAGATGGTCGATTTGGTTAATGCATTACAGATAGTGAATTCAGATAGTAGTAAACAAGTGAATGCGCAATAAATAAAACTTGTTGTATGGCGGGATCATATTTTTTTGAAATCTAAGTACAGTATGAATGTAAACTATCAGTTATACAGTATTTGTCATTCTGTTTTTATAAAGGAGGAAATAAGATATGTTTGATATGGAAGATGTTGGAAAAGAGCATGATAGAGAGAATATTGTCCGTGATCTTATGGATGCTGTGCAAAGCATGACTACATGTGAAAATGATGTTAAGGAAGCAACTGAGAAGATAGAAAAGTCGTTTGGTGTACAGGGAACGATAGGAGAGGATCATAAGTCTCTCTTGTTGACTAAGATAGAGGGTCTTAAAAGGTTGGCAGGGTTGTATAGGGTAGCATCAGAAAAGTATGAATGTGCGGCGGAGAGAGTTGCTGGTGGTGTTTCGGAGGAAGAGGTGCTGGCAGAATTGCTTCCGTATAACATTTCCTTAAATGATCAGATGAGTTCTGAAATAAATTGTTATGAAAAAATCCTAATCATGCTTAAAGCTTAATTGAATATGTGTCGCATAATGTATTAGTAATTAAGTTATATCTTTTTGCTTTTAATATCCGGAGTCAAAGAAAATGATTAAATGGGAAAACAGATTTAGTGTTAATGTGTCAATAATTGATGAACAGCACAAGTTTTTCATATTGATAATGAACAAGGTTGTTGTTGCAAAAAATGAAGAGAATAAACACGAAAAAATTTCAGATGCATTAAATGAGATGACAGCGTACGCCCTTTCTCATTTTAAGTCTGAGGAAGCATATATGTTAGACCTTGACTATCCTGAATACCAGCAACACAAAGAAGAACATAAAGAATTCTTAAAGACAACTGTAGGCTTTTGTAGAAGAGTTATGAACAAAGAGAATAATATTATTGATGATTTGTGCGAATTCCTGGAACAGTGGCTTGTAGAACATATACAGGGAACAGATAAAAGATTTACTGAATGTTTCAATGAAAATGGAATTGTTTAAATGTCCAGAAGTGTCATTCCGGATTTACAGACTATATCACAATTGTCATTCCTGTTTAAGAGATTACGGGAAAGATATTTTGTGTTTGTAGCTTTTGTCGTTATGGCTTCTGCCTTTTATGGTGGACCGACTCAAACCTGAAGGTTTGAGTTACATTCGTAACTCAAGGCTTCAGCCTTGATTAATTCCTTAAGTAGTTTCTGTTACGGAGTACGTTTTGTCATCCTGAACTCGTTTCAGGATCCCTTTACATATCGATACGTATAGATTCTAAATAAATGAAGATAAATAATAAAATACTGTTCTGGTTTCTTGTAATTGCAATAATACCGACAGGAATTACAGGTTTTTTTGCTTATTTAATAGGTCAGGAGACACTGAAGAAATATGTATACAATCAACTCTCAACAACTGCTGATGGCGTTCATAGCAGGATACATGAGTTTCTTGAAATAAAAAGGGAAAGAATAGTAGATTTTAGTTCTGATGGATTTATAAGAGACAGTGCTGAAGAGATAGGTTATTACGGAGACATAAGAAACAGGGCGTATGAACTGAGTAATCATTTATCAGGAAACAAAATGCCACTTGATTCTGATATCCTGGAAACATTTGTTACGGATATGTATGGCGTTATAGTGGCTTCCTCTACTCAGCAACATATTGGACTAAATAGACCGGAAGAAGATTATTTTACAGGTGCAAAAAGAAAAGGTATTCATGTAACTGATCTGCATCAATCTATTGATTCAGATGAGCTTGTAATAGAGGTGTCACGGCTCCTAAGCAGTAGAAAAGAAGGAGTGAATCGACCTGTAGGCATAATAGTTAACAGGATTAAGGGCTCCTCTATTGCTGGCTTATTGGTAAAAGGCATAGGTAATGATGATGAATATTTTGTGCCAGATTCAAAATTGGTAACCTATGTTGTTAACAGGGAAAATCAAATTATAGCCGGTTCAAATGTCCAAAATGGAAAAATGCCGCAGATGGAAATTCACACTGAGCCAATAATTAAATTTAATGAAACGGGAGAAGAGATTATTGGTGTCTATCAGGACAACCTGGGCAATAGGGTTTTTGGTGTATCAATATATGATCCACATATGGATTGGTTAATCATTGTTGAAGAAGATGTAGATATAGTATTTGCTGACATGAAATATTTACGCAACTTTGTCATTACAATGGCATTTATCACAATTTGTGTCGTTAGCCTCCTTGCCATCTGCATCTCAAGAACTCTTACTTCTCCAATTAAGAGTCTTCTGGAAGGTACAAAAAAACTTGGAGAAGGAGTGTTAGGTCACAGAATAAATATTGTGCACAAAGATGAGGTTGGTGAATTGGCAGATTCATTTAACACGATGGCAGATTCTATTCAGGAGAGGACAAATTCTCTAAACAAGACGAAAGATTATATGGAGAATATTCTTGATAATACACAGGATATGGTCATAACGACTGATACTAATGGGTGTGTTGTTGAGTTCAACACCGGTGCGGAGCAGATACTTGGATATACGAGGAGAGAAGTAGTTGGCAGATCCGCGGAGATGTTCTATTTGGATAGACATATAAAGAGGAAATTGATAGAAAAAATTAAGAACAACGGCGCAGTCAAGAATTATGAAACAAAACTCAGGACAAAACAAGGTAGCGATTTACACATGGTAATCACCGTCTCGCAATTGAAAGATAACTCAGGAGATATTATTGGTGCTGTTGAAGTCGGAAAGGATATTACTGAAAAAAATAGAAGGGATGAGGAGCTGGCAAAAACTAATAAGAAGCTTGAATCAGAAATTATAGAACGCAAGATTGTAGAGATTGAGCTGAATGCGGCAAAAGAGTCTGCAGAAGGGGCCAACAGGGCTAAGAGTGAATTCCTGGCCAATATGAGCCACGAGGTGCGTACGCCAATGAGCGGTGTAATAGGTATGACAGATCTGTTGTTGGATACTCATTTGACACCGGAACAGTACGAATATGCAGATACAATTCGTTCAAGTGCTGACTCTCTTCTTAACATTATAAATGACATACTGGATTTCTCTAAAATAGAAGCTGGTAAACTGGTGATGGAGGATATTGACTTTGAGTTACACGTTACAGTGGATAGCCTTTTAGATGTATTCGCCGTTAAGGCTGATGAGAAGGAGCTAGAGTTTTCCTGTTTTATTGAGCAAGGAGCATCGACTCTCTTACGAGGAGATCCTGGCAGGCTCAGGCAGATTCTTATTAATTTTGTAAGTAATGCCATTAAATTTACTAAATACGGTCAAGTAGATCTCAGTGTAAGCCAGATCAGAGAAACAGATACGCATACTACTTTACAGTTTACTGTTCGTGACACAGGAATTGGCATTCCTGCCGATCGCGTTAAAAGGCTGTTTCAATCGTTTACCCAGGTAGATTCATCTACTACAAGAGAGTACGGCGGGACTGGATTGGGATTGGCGATTTCAAAACAGATTTCTGAATTAATGGGTGGCCAGATCGGTGTAGATAGCGAGGAGGGCAAAGGCTCAACATTCTGGTTCACTGTAGAGCTTGAGAAGCAGCCTTTTGACAGACAAGAGACGATTGAACTGGGTGGAATCGATAGTATGAGAGTGTTGGTAGTTGATGATAACCGAGCGAAGCGTCATGTGCTGAGAAGGTTTCTAGAATCCTGGCGTTGTCGTGTTGAAGAGGCTGGTTCGGCAGTGGAGGCAATGAAGATGCTTCGCGCTAATAGTAACGGTATCAATCAATTTAAGGTTGTTCTGATCGATTATTGCATGCCTGAGATGGACGGAGAGTCACTTGGCAAGGAGATCAAGGCGGATTCACGACTTAAAGACTTGGCACTTGTGATGCTAACCTCTTCTGGTCAGCGTGGAGATGCTGACCGTCTGAGAAACCTTGGATTTGCGGCATTTCTACCAAGGCCGATCAAACAGTCACAACTGTTTGACTGTCTTCAGATCATTACCGGTAAAAGAGTAATGATAGAAAAAAATTCTGCCGGACAGATAGTTACACGTTATTCTATATCAGAGGATCGTAAGCGGCGAGCCAGAATATTGCTGGCCGAGGATAGTATTATTAATCAGAAAATAGCTTTACATATTCTGGAAAAGAAACTTGGGTTCCATGCCGATGTCGTTAATAATGGCAGGGAGGCTATCGATTCTCTGAAAAGAACTGATTACGACATGATTCTAATGGATTGCCAGATGCCCGAAATGGATGGTTATGAGGCAACGCAGATCATCCGTGATTCGCTTTCAACCGTACGGAATCATAACATTCCTATAATTGCCATGACTGCTAATGCCATGAATGGTGATCGTGAAAAGTGTATTGATGCCGGGATGGACGATTATGTTAGCAAGCCTATCAGTGTAAACAAACTCTTCGAATCAATTGAACGCCATCTGCCTGAGGAACTCATGTGTAAAGTTAAAGCGTAAATATTATTCTGATTCCTGCTTCTTTTTAATGAAAAGGAGAAAAAATGCCGGAAGAGAAAAGTATTATACTTGTAGAAGATGACCCTGATCATGCTGAATTAATTATTGCTGCTTTTGTAGATCAGGGTATTGAACAGAATATTGTTCTGGTGCGGGATGGACAGGCCGCCATAGATTATTTTCGGGAAATGGAGTTAGAATGCAGAGGTGTGTTGGATGACAAGATCACTATGATTTTATTAGATCTTAATCTGCCTAAAATATGTGGAATGGACGTAATAAAGTTTATAAGGAAGCAGTCAGGATATAGGCATATTCCTATGGTAGTGATGTCAACAAGTTCTGATATAAATACAATCGACGAATCGTATGAGAATGGTGCTGACCACTATGTTACAAAACCCATCTCTTATGACGAATTTGTAGCAAGCCTGGAAACATTGAAAGTATATTGTTGAGTTTTATTTCATACCCAATATCTGCAGGAACTCCTGGAACCATCTCAAAATATATGGTTTAAGACACAGCCCACCGTTGTTGGTCGTTAACACGCAAGACTCTAATATCACAAGGTCTAAATCTCATTTCTATACCATCCTGAATACTCTCTCACTTTAATATTGCATTAATACTGTAATAAAATTATAATTGTCTCCAGTATGAAGTTATTCAAAAGTACTAAGTAAGTATGTGAAAAGGAAATCTATATATTTTTAATCCAATAAGAGGGTCTGGGGGGGGGAACTATTCCTGTTCCTGAATTATAATGAAACATCACAATATAAACATTCTCATAATCGATGATGACAAAGATATCTGCGAATCCTTAAAGAAAGTATTTGCTCTTGATGGTTATAAAGTTAAAACGATATCAAATCCAAAAACAGCGCTCTGTGAGTTAGAGAAAAACATATATCATCTTATTATCCTCGATCTCAAGATGCCTGAAATAAGAGGAGAAGAGCTGTTAAGTGAAATCAGAAAGATTGATGAGGATATATCTGTTATTGTCCTCACCGCTTATCCCTCCGTTGATTCAGCGGTAGAGGCACTGCAGAATCAAGTCTTTGACTACATCAAAAAACCGTTTAAGAATAATGAGCTCAGAGACAAAGTAAGAAGAGCCTTGAGGTCAAAGAGTCTGATTCTTGAACCCGATGAAGAGCTGAATATCAAAATAGGGCATAGGGTGAGAGAGTTCAGGAGTAAAAAAGGGCTTACATTGAAGCAACTTGCGGAGAGGACAGGCCTCTCTGTAAGTCTGATATCACAGATAGAACGTGCAGAAAGTGCAGCGTCAATATCAACATTAAACAAGGTTGTAACTGCCCTGAATGTAAAACTGACTGTTTTGTTCCAGGATATTTGAAGGGGAGTCAATTGTGTCGTCCTGTTATGCTGATCGCTAGTGTGTCATGATAAGCTCAAAAATGTCATCCTGAATTCATTTCAGGATCTCTTATTTCTATATCTGCCTTTTATGTGGTCCGATGGAGCTGAAACAGTATTATGTTTATATCCTTACAAATAAAACAGATAAAGTGCTTTACGTTGGAGTTACAAATAATCTCATGCGCAGAGTTTATGAACACAAGAACAAATTAGTAGATGGATTCACGAAAAAGTATAACCTCACGAAATTGGTACATTTCGAATCAACAAACGACATACATAGTGCGCTGGTAAGAGAGAAACAATTAAAGAATTGGCATAGGGATTGGAAGCTAAACCTGATAAATGAACATAATCCTGATTGGCGGGATTTAAGTGAAGATTGGGATGATTAGTAGATTTGATAAATACAGTTCCTGAAATGAATTCAGGATGACAGGAGGAGTACACGACTTGTCATTCCGAACCCTGTTTTGGTTAAAGGGAATGCTTATCTCGGAACCTCAATGTATTCTAAGTAAATAAGTCTTAGAATAATCCTGAAACAATCCTGAAACAAGTTCAGCAAGAGGTCCAGGATGACAAATTCTACGCCACATTGTCATGCTGAATTTATTTTCAGCATCTCTGCTCCCGTTTCAGTGCGTTTTCATATAGCAGAAACGAGATATTGAAACCGAAGGCCCTGGATTTTGTTCAGGATCTATTCTAGATGTCAAATTCTGTACCTTATTGTCATGCTTGTCGTTAAAGTGTCATGCTGAATAGTGGTAAGGCATATAGGGCTGCTTACCCTCCTGAATGAGGGAGTCGGGCAAGTTCCAGAATCTAATACGTCAGCTATAGTTGTACTTTTATGGTAATACAAAAAATGAATTATGAAAAAATAGCAAAAGCTAATTATATTGTAAGAAGGCCTTTCAGTTTTTCAGAGTTTGCTAAGATTATAGATAAGGTGTTTGGGCTATTAAATATGAATATTGAAAAGACAAAATACTAGTGTTTTACAAAGGCACCAGTTTGATTTAACAGAGTTAACAAAACATATAATGATGATTAGTAATAAAAAAAATCTAGCAACAACACTGTGGTGGATAATAGGAGTTAGCCTTACTATTCATCTTTTAAGTTTCATTGCCGGAAAAACAGTATTACAGAACTGGCAGTTTATTCATGAGGCGCTTCATTCATCAATTGAGATGAGCGGATCTGTCATTGCTGTATTGGTCGCCATTTTTCTTGTAATCTATGAACATGGCAACCGTGGTACTAATTTTAATATACAAATTGCAGCTGCATTGATATCAATGGGATTGTTGGATGGTATTCATGCGTGTGTACAAACGGGAAATACTTTAGTCTGGGTTCATAGCATAGCCACTTTTATAGGAGGTTTTTTCTTTGTTTTAATATGGCTTCCAAAAAACGGGAAATTCTTCCAATCTTTTAAGTGGTTTTTGGTAGCTTTAATAATATCTCTGGGTATCGGGATCTATTCTATATTGTTTCCAGATACGTTGCCGTTAATGGTACAACATGGACAGTTTAGTTTATATGCCAGATTACTTAATATTTCGGGTGGAATACTACTGTTCTTTTCTGCTTTACGCATAGTTCAAGAATACTTTCATTCACGGAATCCAGATGATCTCCTCTTTTGTTTGCATTGTACATTATTTGGCATTGCGGCGATTATGTTTGAATATTCCGTCCTTTGGGATGCGCCATGGTGGAGCTGGCATCTTCTACGATTTGCAGCTTATATAGTTGCTTTATGGTTTATTATCCTATCTGAAAGGAGAACGTTTTCTGAATTATTAAAAGAAAGCTTCGAACGTAAACAGGTAGAAAGCAAATTAAAATTATTTAATAAATCGCTGGAACAACGTGTGTTAGAGCGTACTGAAGAGTTGTCTAGAGCAAATAATGAAATAGTAGATAGTGAATATCGTTTCAGATTAATGGCAGAGGCTATCCCTGAGGTATTCTGGATGACTTCACCGGATTTCAAAAAGATGATTTATGTTAGTCCGTCTTATGAGATTATTTGGGACCGTACATGCAAAAGTCTGTATGAGCACCCAAAATCCTGGATGGAAAATATTGATCCGGATGATCGTGATAGAATAATTTCAGCTATTGATGATTGTGTCAATGGTAAAGCTGGTTTTGTAGAAGAGTATCGAATCATTCGTCCGGATGGATCTACCCGGTGGATATTGGATCGGGCTTTTTCTACAAAGAAACATTCAGGATCAGTTAATTATATTATTGGTATTGCACGCGATGTTACTACCCAAAAGAAGAATGAGGAACGCATTTCTAAAAAGAATTCGTACCTGAAGCTGCTTCAAGTTGCGGCTGTAGCAGCCAATGAAGCAGAAGATATTAAAGATGCATTTCTGCCAGTATTGAAAGAAATATGCGACTATACCGGTTGGGAGATTGGTCACGCCTATGTTATTGCAGAAGATAATCCTGATTTGCTGATTCCCACTGAGGTTTGGTGCATTGAAGATCAGAAACAGTTTATGGAGTTCTGCAATGTTACTAAAGAAGTTGTTTTTGCCAGAGATGTTGGGCTCCCAGGCAGGGTACTTTCAAGTAGTAAACCACATTGGATAGTGGATGTTACAAGGGACAATAATTTTTACAGGAAAGAAATTGCATTAGATCTAAACATAAAATCTGGTATCGCTTTTCCTGTGATGGTTGGGGTCAGTGTAGTCGCAGTACTTGAGTTTTTTACGACAAAGATTCAAGAACCGGATCAACGGTTCATGGATATTATGGCCGATGTGGGTACTCAGCTTGGACGTGTTTTCGAACGCAAGCAGGCGGAAGAAGCACTGCGCGAATCATTTGAACTCAATAAGAAAATCCTTAGTGAATCGCCCATTGGTTTGGTGATCTATGATCAGACAGGTAAGTGCATTGAGGCAAATATGTCGATTGCAGAGATGATCAACGCCACGCAAGAACAAGTGCTTGCACAAAACTACAATAATATAAAGTCTTGGAAGGAAAGCGGCCTTCTTGATGCGGCAAATAGAAGTATGCGTTTGCAAGTAAATGAGCGAGCTGAATTTAAAGTGATAACTACATTTGGCAGGCACGCATTTTTTGATTGTACCTTTGTGCCTTTTGTGTCTAATGGCCAACCGCATCTGCTTCTAATATTTGATGAAATTACCAAACGAAAACAGATGGAAGTGGCACTTGTTCAATCAGAAAAAATGAAGGCCATGGGCATAATGGCCTCAGGGGTTGCACACGAGTTCAATAACATACTTGCGGTTATCTCCAGTAATGCTCAATTGCTAGAAGAGACTCATAGCGGTGATAATGAGCTGATGAGCTCACTTCGTACTATCTGCAGAATGTCTGATGACGGTGCTGAAATAGTTAACAGGATGTATGAATTTACTAACATCCGAAAGGATACGTCACACTATATAAATATTGATTTCCGCGATTTAATAGAGCAGGTAATTAGTTTTACGATGCCCAGATGGAAGGATATTGCGCAGGCCAATGGAATTAATTATAAAATAGGCTGGAATGCTGACAAGACGTTGCCATCCGTGTTGGGAAATCAAACAGAGTTAAGAGAGGTAGTCTTAAACATCATAAATAATGCACTGGACGCAATGCCTGGCGGTGGTACTGTTACAGTGGAAACACATTATATCTGGATAGATGCGTTTGGATTTGATAAAGATAAAGATAAAGATAAAGATAAAGATAAAGATAAAGATAAAGATAAAGATAAAGATAAAGATAAAGATAAAGATAAAGATAAAGATAAAGATAAAGATAAAGATAAAGATAAAGATAAAGGGCTCTATACTCAAAATTCGAGATCTAAAAGCAAATTCGTAGAAATTATTTTTAAAGATAATGGTAGTGGCATGACTGATGAAATAAAAAACAGGATGTTTGACCCATTCTTTACAACGAAAGGTACTAAAGGAACAGGATTGGGTATGAGTATCTCCTATGGAATAATCACGAGACATGGTGGTGAGATTGTTGTGCAAAGCAAACCAGGTTTTGGCACCAAAATTAAGCTGAGACTGCCAATATCAGTCAACCATGTCAATGAGGTTGTAGAAAGCAAACATAACGATAAACTAAAATTTGATAGTTTAAATGTTTTGGTTGTTGACGACAGCAAAGAGATGTGTGATTCGCTTAGTGAACTATTCACAGATGAGGGGCAGAGAGTGCTCAGTGTTGATAACGGTGCTGAAGCAGTCAAGTTGTTGAAAGAAAACAGTTATGATCTTCTTCTTTGTGATCTTGTCATGCCTGATATCAACGGTAAAGATGTAGTGAATGCAATAAATAAGATGAAGAAAAAGACTAAAGTAGGAATGATTACCGGTTGGGACTATAGTATGGAGGATGCGGAAAAAGACGGTCTGCAAGTAGATTTTATAGCAAGAAAACCATTTGACTTGTCTGTATTACGAAGAAATATTAATGATTTGTGGAGTTAGGGGGGGTAGGATTTAAACACAGTTGTCATCCTGAACCAGGTTCAGAGCCTGAGACATCAGCCAGGGATAAGGTCTGAGGGGGGAGGTAATAATGTGTATACCTCAATTGTAAAACATGAAATGAAGATTATTGTGTTACTATATTAATCGGCAGATCTATTGTAAAAGTAGTTCCTTTGCCTTCTTCACTAACACAGTCAATAGAACCTCCCATTGATTCAATAATAACTTTTGTAGTTGAAAGTCCGAGCCCTAATCCACCCTCAGAATATTTACTCTTTGTGGTAAAAAACGGGTCAAATATCTTCTGTCTAACCTCATCAGACATTCCTTCTCCCAAATCAGAAACTATTACGCTCAACCTGTCGTTATTTATCTTTGCTTTGATTTCAATCCTGCTGTTTTCAGGGGACGCTTCTATGCCATTTTTAATAATGTTATATAAGACCTGTCTGAAGTGGTCTTCGGACATAGTAACTTTTGCTATATCATTGTCGATATTTATAGTCTCAAAGACGCACTGTTCACTGGCGATCATGGTTATTACATCACGTATGACAGAGATTGCATTAAAATCACAAATTTTACCCTGGTATGGTCTGCTCAGGTTGAACATTTGTTTGACGATACGTGCGATACGGTCTACCTCTTTGTCTATCATGCCCAAATAATCGTAATATTTACTATCTTTGGGGAAGGAGTCCTTAATTAATACAAAGCCACCTTTGATGGCTGACAGTGGATTGTTTATCTCGTGTGCGACTGTAGCAGCCATTTGACCAGTCGCCGCCAGCTTCTCACTCTGCATTCGCTGACGCTCAAGTTCTATGATTCGGGTGGTACGCTCCTCAACAACTGTCTCCAGCTCTTCATTATGCAAAATAAGCTGGTCTTCAGCCCACATTCGCTTAATTTCTGATCCGGCCTTTGCTGTTATTATCTCCATTATATCTATTGTACGTGGAGGCAGTACGAGCTTTTTTCTGGATACAGCCCAGAGCAAACCGATGATTTCACCGTGTTCATCCGGAATAGACATTCCAAAAAATCCCTCTGCATCAATATTTGTATACTGCTTAAAGCAATCCGGAAGTAGACTGGTGGAACCTTTCGGATGATGGCAAAAGCCCTCTTTTATAACGGTTTCAAATAGTGTATCTTTTATTTGATGCGTATAATCATCTTTAGTCTCTCCATCAAATATCATTGATAATGCAATAGCATTATTATTATCTATTGTTTGTCCCAGACAGACTAAATCGGTGTCTAACCACTCTTTTACGCTTGAAACAATCTTATGGAAGGCATCTTCACCGGTTTTTATAACTGTACTTTTCACCAGAGTTTGAATCGCTTCTTCCATCCGTTTAAGCTCTTGTCGATTCTTAAATTCTTCTAACTCGCGCTTTACAGCAGAGGAGAGTCGTGAAAGATTATCCTTCAAGATATAATCATTGGCACCGGCCTTCATTGCATTAACCGCTACATCTTCGCCTATAGTACCTGAAACAAGGATAAAAGGCATATCATTGCCTCTTGCCTGCATCAACTTGAGAGCCCTGATCCCATCGAAATTCGGCATTGCGTAATCGGAGATGACGATATCCCATTTCTTATCTACCAAGGCCTCCTCCATGGCCTCACGACTGTCAACTCGTTCATATTCGAGTTCATATCCGTAATTACGTAATTCACGCAATACAATAATTGTGTCATCTTCTGAATCTTCAACAATTAATACACGTAATTTATTACCCGCTATTTTGTTCAATATATTTATCTCAATTCTGGTTTTGTAAATTTGCCATGTTGAGCAAAAATAAATTTAGACAGCTCCGGATTCTTAGACTGCTTAGTGTGCCATTACCCTGTACTGCCACCGTTTGGCGGTGCTTCATTTAGCAGCAACCAGTACACTTTTAGCTGCTGTATTGCTTTACTGAAACTGTCAAAGCCTACCGGTTTTCTGATATAGCTGTTAGCACCATTACTATAGCACTGGACCAGATCCTGTTCTTCGTCAGATGTTGTAAGGACAACTACTGGTATCATTTTTGTTCGGTCATCATCACGCAGACGTTTCAAGACTTCATGACCGTCAACTTTTGGCAGCTTTAAGTCTAACAGAACCAGAACCGGCATCTCTTCGACATCACGTTGAGCATATGCTCCGGTACAAAAAAGGTATTCCAGCGCTTCAGCCCCATCTCCTACAACTGCTATCTCATTTACGACATTGTTTTTTTTAAGTCCGCGAATGGTCAGCTCAACATCATCAGGATTGTCTTCTACCAATAAGATGATCCTCTTTTTAGCTTCTTTTGTATCCGTTGGCATAATAACCTCTCTTCTTGTTAAATCAATTACTTGATTGATTGGATCATTCAAGTATTAATGTCAAATTTTCAATTATCAAATTACTACAATGTAAAACAAAACTTTGCACCTTGTCCAATTTCTCCTTCTGCCCATATATTACCACCGTGGCGTTGAATAATTCGATTTACGGTTGCAAGGCCAATACCAGTGCCTTCAAATTCAGTTATAGAATGCAGGCGCTGAAAAGCGCCAAAGAGTTTGTCGGCATAGGTCATATCAAAACCGACACCGTCGTCACTTATAAAGTAGACACTTTCTCCGTCTTGTAACGATATACCAAACTCTATCCTCGCCTGAGAGTGTTTTCCAGTAAACTTCCATGCGTTATCCATCAGATTATCTATCGCTATTTTCAGCAGTTTCGTATCACCGTCAGTACAGTCCCCTTCGGCAATAACAAACTCTACCTGACGTTCCGGTTCAGTTTCCTGGAGTTCCAGTGCCTTGCTTTTGACAAGAGCGCTCAGGTCAACTTTCTCATGTTTCATTTTACTGCGTGTTATGCGTGACAGATCCAGCAAATCAGTAATTAAATTATCCATTTTGTGGCTTGCAGTACATATACGCCTTAAGTAATCCTTACCCTGCAAATCAAATTTGTCAGCATAATCTTCTTCCAGAGCTCTGCTGAATCCCTCAATACCTCTCAATGGTGCACGTAGATCATGAGAAACTGAGTAGCAAAATGCTTCAAGTTCTTTGTTTAATCCAGTAAGTCTCGCTTCAGCCTTCTCATGCTCGTTTATTTCATGCGTGAGCTTACTTGTCATATTGTTGAAACTGACAGCCAATGCACCAATCTCGTCATGCCGATCTATTTCTACGCTATAGTCATAATTACCGTTTGATATTTTTTTTGCCGCAGCGGTAAGTCTGTTTATAGGCCTTGATGTTGAAATTGAGAAGGAAATCCCAACAAGGATGACGGCGATAGAAGATACTCCACCCAAAACAATTGCGATATTTCTCAGTACTGTCAAGGGGCCAAAGGCTTCTGCCTTGTCCATTTTTGCTACCAATCCCCATCCTATTGAAGGGATATATCGGTAAGCAGCTATAACATTTATATCCCTGTAATCATGGCCAATTATTGTTCCATATTTCCCTTCCAGGGCCAACCGCATTGGCTCTGCAGCTTCATCATTTAATGGAATCTTTAATGTGGTGGTAGCACCAGGTGTATACTTCAGAGTGTTTATGAATTGAATAGTGCCATCTTCTTTCAATCCTATCACTATCTCGCCACTATTACCCATTCCTTCACGGTTGCTTGTTATATCATTAATAATTTCCTGATTATAGGCGTTAATAATTATCCCAATAGTCTGGCCACTCTCCATAGAAGTAACGGGTGCTGCTACTTCCATAGTACTATGATTTAGATACTGCTGGAAATGCGGACGGTGAGTGAATACCTCTTTTTTGTTTTTACTTACAATGTGTACAAACTCTTCATGATTTGAGAAATCGTTACCAATTATTGATTTAATAGTGGATGCTACTACCGTACCTGTCGTGTTCAATACCGTTATTGAAGCAATATCCGGGTCAAGCGGCATTTTATTGTTTTTCAGATGTGAACTCAGGTCAACGACTGCATCCTGTTCAAGAAGCACTTTCTGGTTTATTATATCCAGCTTGTCTCTTATGTACCCGTCAGAACAGAAGTCTATCGTCCTGCCCCTGATTGTCTTCAGAAATGCCTCGATATGAAGTGCTTTAGACTCAGCGACTGCAATCATTTTCTGGTTTATCTGTTTCTCTACACTCCCTCTGGCAGATAGATAAAACAGTATAGTAATGACGAGTATCGGTATGAGAGATATGCAGAGTGCGAAGATCAGCAATTTACGTTTAATTGACCAGAATGTTTTCATCTGTTTGTTCTACTCCATATACATCCGGTTATTGTATAAATGCTTTAGTAAAACTATTTTCTAATACTTTTAGCGGTAATGTTATTTTACATCTTTGACAATTGTATCCAGCTTATCCCTGAGCCTTGCAAGATCCTTCGATTTAAATGACTCTCTTGTTTTCTTCAGTACTTCCATCGTCTCTGTCAGCCCACCCTTCATCTTTGTCAAACTGGGGCAGTTGAGCAGATTGCACGCGTACTGTTTATTGCTGTTAGAGTCAAGTCCTTCAATCAAGTGTTCCAAATCCAATAGAGATTCTGCAATGTTCCGAAATGTAAGTTTAAAGAATGTATTTACAGGTACTGGAGAGGCGGTATCTAATGCATTACTTACTGCCTCCTTAATACTATCCAGATCTTTCTGCCACTCCTGTAAACGTTCACTTGTATTTTGAACAGAGCGATAGGTTCTGTAATTAGTAATAGAACTCTTTATATGCTTTAGCAGCAACTCAAAATCGAGAGGCTTAGACATGTAGGCCGCAACCGGAAGATCTATAGATTTTGTTGCAGTTTCGACAGAGGGGCTGCCCGTGATCAGAATAACCGGCATCCCTTCCGCAATTCCGCTAAGCTCTTTAATAAGCTCTAGCTCTGAATTACCCGGCATATGAATATCAGATATTAATAGATCAAATTCGGAACCGTTCAGTGTTTCTAAAGCAGATTCCGCACTGTCTGCCTGGTAACATTCATACCCCTCCTTACTCAATAATTCTGCTGTTGTGCGACGCAGTAACTCCTCATCGTCGGCAATAAGTATTCGTCCATTAGTTGGCATTCTGTGTTATCCTTTATTATGCATTGTATGTCTATCCCTAGAGACATAACAAACGTTATAGATGGTAAACAATTTTAAGTGATATGCAAGCAAAAATTATGATATTCATGTTGTGGTTACATGAATACTGTAATGGCAGTATGTGGAAATTCCTAGGTAAGATGGTTTGGAAGATGCATAAAAAAGCGTTATATTTTCTGTTATCTTTATTCTGACAATATAGAAAGTGTGTAGGTTATCTGCCGGTATTTTCTTTCAACTTTAATGTCCTTTCAGACATTAAATATTGATGTACACCTGCTGCAGCCTGTCTACCACTGTAAATAGCACTTACAACAAGGCTTGCGCCAAGCTCAGCATCACCGGCAGCAAAGATTCCAGGGAGACACGTCATCTTATTCTCATCTATTTTTACCCTGCCTCTTTTATCAAGTTCAAGCTTCAGGTCCATAAGGAGAGGGCCGTGTTCACAATGCTGAAAACCTATTGAAATAAACACAAGATCTGCTGGAATAACTTTTTCGGAGCCAGGTATTTCAGAATAAGTGCCGCGTGAACCATCTGCAGGTCTCGTCCAATCGAGTTCAGTCACTTTCAGCCCGGTCAGATTGCCATCTTCTCCAACAAACTCTTTAGTCTGATATTTCCAGAATCTTTCACAACCTTCTTCCTGAGAGGAGCTGGTCTTGAATGTCTTAGGCCATTCAGGCCACGGATTACAGGCCGGTCGATCTTTAGGAGGAACATCTTGATAATAGATGTGAGTGACACTGGCTGCTTCCTGACGGATGCTGGTCCCAATACAATCTGATCCTGTGTCGCCTCCACCAATAACTATGACGTTCTTACCTTTGGCGGTAATTACTTCATTTTCCGGGATGATATCGCCTGCTATTCTCCGGTTCTGTTGAGTCAGAAATGGCATTGCAAAATGTACGCCATTTAAGCCCCTTCCGGGAATTGTCAGATTTCTTGGTGTCTGTGCTCCAACACTTATAACTACCGCATCAAATGTTCGCGACAAATACATCCCTGAAATATCAACTCCCGCATTGACCTGAGTTTCAAAAGAGACACCCTCTTCTTTAAGCTGATCCAGCCTTCTATCAAGGACGCTGCGGTCTATTTTATAATCGGGTATGCCGTAACGTAACATGCCGCCAACCCTGTCATCTTTTTCAAATACAGTTACGTCATGTCCTTTTCTAACTAATTGTTGTGCCGCTGCAAGTCCGGCAGGTCCGGAACCAATGATTGCTACACGTTTGCCCGTCTTGTTTTCAGCAGGCTGAGGCAGTATCCAACCCTCTTTCCAGCCACGTTCTGCAATCTGTTTTTCAATCTGTTTTATAGTTACAGGTCTCCTGTTAATTGATAATGTACAGGACGCTTCACAAGTAGCCGGACATACCCGTCCGGTAAATTCAGGGAAGTTGTTAGTCGAATGTAATAGATCCAGAGCCCGTTTCCAATGGCCTTTGTAGATAAGATCATTCCAATCCGGAATTCTGTTTTTTACCCCGCATCCGTATGCATGGCACGATGGAACTCCACAATCCATACAACGGCTTGCCTGTTCTTCCAATACACTGTCAGACACATTGCCTTCAAATTCTTTACAATTTTTTATTCGTTCTTCGACCGGTTGTTTTACACCTGCCTGTCGATCAGTTTCCAGGAATCCTGACGGTTTACCCACTAAACACCTCCTCTGTTGCTAAGACTAGCTCATCGTCACGGTGTTCTTCCTGCCTGATCCGTTCCAGTGATTGCTTATATTCCATTGCCATAACTTTAACAAACAGCGGCAGACGGCTGTCCCAATTATCAAGTATATCTTTTGCCCTGACACTCTGAGTATATTCAAAATGTTTTGTTATTAATGCGTGCAGGAGATCCTTATCTTCGTCCTCCCATACGCTCTCCAGATCAACCATGTCCAGGTTGCATTTCATGCCGAACCATTCGTGCTCGTCGTATACGTAGGCAACACCTCCACTCATTCCAGCTCCAAAGTTGTTACCGGTCTGTCCGATAACTACCACTGTGCCTCCTGTCATATATTCACATCCATGGTCACCAACTCCTTCAACGACTGCCGTTGCACCGCTATTACGTACTGCAAAACGTTCTCCTGCCATACCGTGAAGGTATACTTCGCCCCCGGTAGCACCATAGAGGATTACGTTTCCAGCAATAATATTCTGATACGGTTTGAATGTTGACTCTTTAAAAGGGTTTACTATAATTTTGCCTCCGGACATTCCCTTTCCGACATAGTCGTTTGCATCACCTTCCACACGTATTGTAATGCCGGGAACCATGAACGCGCCAAGGCTTTGACCTGCATATCCTTTGAAATTCAACTGGATCGTATCTTCCGGTAGTCCCGCAGATCCATACTTTCTGGTGACTTCACTGCTGAGTATTGTACCCACAGTTCTATCAATATTACGTATCGGGAAGTCAATTACGACTGGTTCTTTTTTTGTTAATGCATTTTCAGCTAATTTTAACAATTCATAATCAAGCGAGTCAGATAATTCATGGTCCTGCTTCTTGGTACAGTGTAAGACCGTTTTGCCATCAGGATCAGGGTTCGTTAAAAGCGCACTGAAATCCAGCTTCTTAGCTTTCCAATGGTTAATTGCCTTTCTCACCTCAAGTCTGTCTACACGGCCAACCATCTCATCGACTGTTTTAAAACCAAGCTCAGCCATGTATTCACGCATCTCTTGAGCAAGGAATTTGAAGAAGCATTCAACAAATTCAGCTTGCCCGTTAAAATTAGCGCGTAATTCAGGATTCTGAGTTGCTACACCTACCGGACAAGTATTCAGATGACATTTTCTCATCAGGACACAACCTAGCGTAACCAGTACTGATGTGCCAAAGCAGTACTCTTCAGCGCCAAGCAGTGCGGCAATGACTAAATCTCTTCCTGTTTTTAATTGTCCATCCGTTTGTACGATAATTCTGTCACGGAGTTGGTTGGCTACCAGTGTTTGCTGTGTATCAGCCAGTCCAAGTTCCCATGGCAATCCAGCATGCATAATACTTGACCATGGGGCAGCTCCGGTACCTCCATCATATCCACTGATCAGCACTTGATCAGCCTTGGCCTTGGAAACTCCTGCAGCAACGGTGCCGACACCTGTAGCCGCAACCAGTTTTATACACACCTTTGCTTTAGTGTTAGCACAATGCAGGTCGTATATTATCTGCTTCAAGTCCTCTATAGAGTATATATCATGATGAGGTGGCGGAGAAATCAACGATACTCCAGGTGTTGTATGCCGCACCTTTGCAATTTCAGGGCTTACTTTATGTCCGGGCAATTGGCCGCCTTCGCCGGGTTTGGCTCCCTGAGCCATCTTAACCTGGATCTCATCCGCACTTACCAGGTACTCGCTGGTCACGCCAAAGCGGCCGGACGCAACTTGTTTTATTTTGGAAATCTTCCAATCGCCATTTGGAAGCTTCTTAAATCGCTCAGGGTCTTCTCCTCCTTCTCCTGAGTTGCTTCTGCCTCCAATTCTATTCATTGCAATCGCAATAGAT
>Ga0257115_1000753_pt1 | contig 25625 bp, 29 predicted proteins | sample SI112_100mmetaG_FD_194465 | JGI IMG/M metagenome (GOLD analysis project Ga0257115, IMG submission 194465) | Marine microbial communities from Saanich Inlet, British Columbia, Canada - SI112_100m | ecosystem: Environmental > Aquatic > Marine > Inlet | place: Canada: British Columbia | collected...
GCCTATGCGCAAAAATGAAAATAAATAATTGTTAAAAAGTGTGACAAGTGTCACACTTTCTTTTAAAATTAATTAAAGAGTAAAATACCTTATTAAGATTACAACCATTGGAATTAGTGGCCTTATAACATTTTTGATTTCATGAGGATTACCATCATGGGTTGGCAAAATATTCATTGTTAATGAAAGATTATAAAGAAAAGCTAAAACAGTGAAAATAAATAAAGCTCCAAATACTTCATTGGCCGATGTTACCCCTCCAACCTGAAACAAAGCTGCTGCTGCCATTAAAACTAATCCCATCATTAAAAAACCTAATGGTCTACCCATATATGTAGCCTGAATATTTTCGTATCCAATACTTTTTTGAACAAAACCTTTATTAAATGCAAAGTTCAAACCAAAGAAACCCCCAAATAAAATTAAAAATACATGACATAAAAAAGGTATCATGCCCCCTGCTGTCTCAATCATAAAAAACTCCTATATTTAATAATTATTTAATATCATTAAATTTTAAGATTCTCGATATTTTTAAAAGTCTGGCATTTTGCAAAGGTAATAAATCGGTATTAAGAAATGCCAGACTAAGAGTGTTATTATAAGATTTTAATTACATTTCTATTAACTTTAATTTAAGGCTTATATTAATAGAAATAATATTGCTAAATTAGAGAATCGAATAAAATATGATTAAAATTTATTATAGTCACACACCCTTCTGGAGGGCAGAAGTACTAAGAGTATCCTTATACATAAGCGGAATACCTTTTGAAGATATTAGAATTTCAAGAGAAGAATTTATTAATATGATCAAAACAGGTTTTTTACCTAATGGCAAAAAAGTGCCATTTCATCAATTACCAGTTTTAGAAATAGACGATAAGATTATTGGTCAAACAGGGGCAATAGCACGGTATTGTGGTAAAATTTCCAATCTTTATTCAAATGATGATTTTAATGCTGCAAAAATTGATCAAATTATAGATACTGCAACAGACATCACAAATTTAGTAAGCCCAACTATTCGAGAAAAAAATGAGCAAAAAAAAATTGAGGATCGAAAAAATCTTACAAATAAGCTTTTACCTAGATGGTTTAAGTATTTAGAAAATCTCTTATCTGAAGAAAATTCTGAATGGTTTGTTGAAAATAAAATGACAATTGCAGATATTGCAATGTGGCGATTACTCGGTTGGCTGAACTCTGGAATCATTGATGGGATACCAACAACAATTGTTAACGACTTCCCAAAATTAAAAAAAGTTCATTATAATGTTCATCACCATCCAAAAGTTAAAGAATGGATGATGAAAACTTATAGTAAAGAAATATAATAAATGACTGCTCTCAGTATTAATGTCAACAAATTTGCCCTTATACGAAATGCTAGAGGAGCTGATATGCCAAACTTAGTTAATATTAGTAAGAAATGTATTGATTATGGAGCCGATGGAATTACAGTTCATCCAAGGCCCGATGAAAGGCATGTTAAATACACTGATTTACATGAAATTAAAGATCTTACTAATGACTTCAAAAAAATAGAATTTAATATTGAGGGGTATCCATCAGATGATTTTATTAATAGAGTTCTTGATGTATTACCTGATCAAGTAACTTTAGTACCAGATCCCCCAGAGGCACTTACTTCATCATTTGGTTGGGACTGTGAAAAGTATCAAGAATTTTTAACAGATGTTATCAATAGATTTAAAAAAAATAATATTCGTGTTTCAATTTTTATTAACCCTTCAATTAAAACATTATCTAATTTAGAGATTATAAAACCAGATAGAGTAGAATTATATACATATGATTACGCTAGAAATTATGCTGTTAATAAAACAAAAGCTTTAGCTTCATATATTGAGGTAACAGAGTATTTAAGAAAAGAATTTTCTCAAATATCTTTTAATGCAGGACATGATTTAAATTTAGATAACTTAGAATATTTATTAAAAAACATCCCTACTATTGAAGAGGTTTCCATTGGCCATGCTTTAGTATGCGATAGTATTGATTTAGGACTTAAACAAACTGTAGAAAAATACAAAAAGATAACTAAAAAATAATATGGTAAATTGGTTTTGGTTACAATTTGCAGCAATTTGCATTGTTGGAGCTATGTCTCCTGGACCGTCAATGGCTTTAATAATTAGAAACTCTATAAAGTTTGGAAGAGTCTCAGGTTTGTTAAGTTCAATTGGCCATGCAATTGGCATTGGAATTTATGCAGCTATATCAATTGCAGGCTTACAGCTAATACTGATTAGTAATATTATTATTTTTAATACTATTCAGTTTTGTGGAAGTATCTTTTTACTTATTTTAGGAATATTATTTTTAAAAAAATCAGGTGAAAGATTTTCAATTGAAGATGATCAGAAGAGTTTAAATTCATTTTTTCAAGGATTTGCAATTTCTATTTTAAACCCCAAAATTCTTATTTGGTTCGCTGCTATTTTTTCTCAATTCATAGAAGTTTCATCAACAGGTTTAACTAAATTTATGATGGTTTTTATTGCATCTTCTATTGATGGGATTTGGTATATAATATTAACTATAATAGTAACTAGTTTTGGATTAAAAAAATTAATAGAAAGCAATACAAAAACTATTCAAAATATATCTGGTTTAGTTTTAATTTTAATATCACTTATTATATTGTACAAAACACTAAAACCATATCTCTTCTAAAACTCTCAAAATATTTTCCCCCATAATTTTTTCTATCTCCTGTAAGGAATACCCTCTTTTATCTAATTGTTCTGCAATTAGCATATGATCCATACAAGTATTCCATCCTTTGGGTAGACAATCAAGACCATCATAATCACTTCCTATACCAACAAAATCAATTCCTATCATTTTGATAACATACTCAATATGATCAATAAAAATATCCATATCTGGGCAAACAGACGATAGTTTATTTTGAAGAAAATGCTGCTTTGCAATCCATTTACCAGCGGTAGTATTTTGTTTTTCACCAATTTGATTGAGCTTCTGTCTATGCATGTTTCTTATTTTTTCTTCTCTTGCTTTGAACGTTGGATCGATGAAAAAAGGATAAGGATTTAAACCTATTAAACCATTTGTTTTTTTTATAGCTTCAATTTGATCATCTTTAAGGTTTCTAAAATGAGGACATAGCTTGTGCACACTTGAATGCGAAGCTATAATAGGTTTTGTTGAAGTTGTAATTATATCCCAAAAACTTTTCTCACCTATGTGAGAAACATCAATTAAAACTCTGTTTTCTTGACAGATATTTATTACTTCAGTTCCAAATTTATTTAAACCCAAGCTTTTTAGTGTTGATTTCTTATGTGTCTCTCCATAACCAGAGCTTACCCAGTCAAGAGAATGATTCCAAGTAGGGCCAAAATAAAAAAGACCTTTATTAATAAAAAATTCTAAATTTTCTATTTTATTTTCTAACGCTTCACCACCTTCCATGGCAATAGGTAAGGACAATTGGTTATTTTTTTTTGCTAATTTTATTTCTTCTAGATTTATAGGGATAGAAACTCCATCGACATCTTCTAATGCTTTAAGCTTTTCATACATGCGAGATGCGAATTCAAAGTAGCTTACATTAGATTCTTTCTCTGAAGCCCAGACAATCATTACTTCTAAATCAATAGAAGAATTTTTTAATCTTTCTATATCAGTGTGACCGGAGGATGTATTTTGTATTACATCCTCACCAATCATAATTCGTTGCACAAGATCATTATGCAAATCAGCAACAAACATATTTACTCTGTGATAATTTCCATTTTAATAATTTTATCTGGATCTGCAGCAGGCTCTCCTCTTTTTATATTATCAACTAATTCCATGCCTTCTACCACTTGACCCCATACAGTATATTGACCATCTAAAAAACTTGCATCATTAAAAACAATAAAAAACTGACTATTTGCACTATTAGGGTCTTGAGCTCTAGCCATAGAAAGTGCACCCCTTCCATGATTTGCATCTGAGAATTCAGCTGGTAAATTAGGAAGGTTGGAGCCACCTGTGCCAGCTCTCGATATATTAAACTTATCATTAGTAGAATTACCAAACTCTACATCACCAGTTTGTGCCATAAATCCATCAATAACTCGGTGAAATACAACGCCATCATAGTGGCCTTCACTTATTAATTGCTTAATTTGTGCTACATGCTTTGGTGCTAAATCTGGACGTGTTTCAATTTTCACCACACCATCTTTTAATGTCAAATGTATAATATCTTTTTCTTCAGCCATAACTGGTCCTCCATTGATAAAAATTGAGATTACCAGGCATAGAAATAAAGATTTTATTTTTTTAATCATATTTGTCCCCTTTACCTTCCCTCAAAAAGTTTTATATAGTGTCTAATGCATATTTTTGAAGAAAATATCAAGAACTTAGGTTTAAATATTCCTGATATTCCAAAAGCTTTAGCTAATTACGTTCCTTACAAAATCGTTGGTAAAACAATGTATGTATCTGGACAAGCGCCACTGCAAAATGGAGAGTTTGTATATAGAGGAAAGGTAGGATCTGATGTTACCATTGATGATGGTATTGAGGCGGCTAAACTTTGTTGTGTTAATATTATCGCTAATGTAAAAAAAGGTCTTGATGGTGATTGGGAAAAGTTAGAAAGCTTTGTTAAACTTAATGGTTTTGTTAATTGCCAAGATAATTTTATGGATCAACCTAAAATAATTAACGGAGCTTCAGACTTATTAGTTGAAATTTTTGGTGACCAAGGTCGTCATACAAGAGTGGCTGTAGGAACAAACTCTCTACCCTTTGGAATTGCTGTAGAAATAGATGCTATTATTCAATTAAAATAAATGCTCTTAAAAAAGAGCGGAATAAATTTTATAGATAGCCTTGAAGAGGTTCAAAAAAACGATTGGAATAGTTGCGTTGGTAATGATCACCCCTTTACTCAATATGAATTCTTATTAGCATTAGAAGAAAGTAAAAGTGCATGTACACAAACAGGATGGAAATCTCATCACTATATAGAATATGATGAAGAATCAAAAATAATGGCAATTTGCCCACTTTATTTAAAAAGCCATTCTTATGGTGAGTATATTTTTGATCATGCTTGGGCGGATGCATATCATAGACATGGTTTAAGTTATTATCCTAAACTTCAGTCAGCAATACCTTTTACTCCAGTTACTGGAGACAGAATTTTTTTAAACAAAAAAATTAAAAATAAGAAAAATAAAATTAAAGAAATCATAAATAACATTATAGCTGAAGCTAAAAGATTAGATGTATCTTCAGCCCATTTTAATTTTATAAATTCTCCAAATGATTGGGTTGCTGATGAAGAAATAATGATACGTGAAGGTATTCAATTTCACTGGAAAAATGATGGTTATAAAACCTTTAATGACTTTCTAATAACTTTATCTTCTAGAAAAAGAAAACAAATCAAAAAAGAAAGGCAATGCTTAATAAACAATAATTTAGAGGTTAGAAAATTTACTGGGGATGAACTTCTAAAAGAGCATTTCGATTTTTTTTATGAATGCTATTTAGATACGACTGGGAGAAAATGGGGATCTACATATTTGAAAAAAGAATTTTTCCTTAATATCCTTAAGAGTTTTAAAGATAAAATTTTATTAATTGTAGCCTTTCAAGATAATCAAAAAATTGCTTCAGCCTTAAATTTTTTAAGTAAGACTCATTTATATGGACGTCTGTGGGGCTCTAAATACGAAGTACCCTATCTTCACTTTGAATTATGCTATTATCAAGCCATTGATTTTGCAATTGAAAACAATATTAATTTTGTTGAAGCTGGCGCTCAAGGTGAACATAAACTAAGCAGAGGTTATTTACCTGAAAAAACTTGGAGCGCTCATTGGATAAAACAAAAGGAATTCTCAAAAGCTATATGTAAATTTTTAGATGAGGAAACTAAAATGATAAATTTTCACAAAAAAGACTTAGAGGCACTCGCTCCTTATAAAAACTAAACTAGTTCTTTTTTTTTATCTTGATTTGAAGTGTATTTAAGAGAAATTTTATTTTTTATTATAGTTATTTCTACATGACCTCCTTTTGATAAAGCTCCGAAAATTAGTTCCTCTGCCATAGGTTTTTTTACTTGTTCTTGAATTACTCTTCCAAGCTCTCTTGCTCCATATACCTCATCGTACCCAATGTCAGCCAAATATTCTTTTGCTTTTTGATCAATTGATAGGGACACACCCTTATCTTCAAGTTGAGCCTCTACTTGAATTATAAATTTATCTACAATTGATAATACTATCTCTTTATTTAAATGATTAAAGTGAATAATTGAATCTATTCTGTTTCTAAATTCAGGAGAGAATATCTTATTGATAAAATCATTATTATCATCTTTTGATCGAGCAGAATTAAAACCAATTCTTTTTTTGGATAAGTCAATGGCACCGGCATTCGATGTCATAATTAATATTACGTTTCTAAAATCTACAGATTTACCGTTATGATCAGTTAATTTTCCATAATCCATTACTTGGAGCAAAATATTAAAGAGATCAAAATGGGCTTTCTCAATCTCATCTAATAGCAGTACGCAATGTGGATGTTGATCAACACCATCTGTAAGTAAACCTCCTTGATCAAACCCAACATATCCGGGGGGCGCCCCTATTAAACGGCTAACAGTGTGTCTTTCCATATATTCTGACATATCAAATCTTAGTAATTTGATACCTAAAGTTTTACTTAGTTGTCTTGCAACCTCTGTTTTACCTACGCCAGTAGGTCCAGAAAATAAATATGAGCCAATCGGTTTACCATCTTCTCTTAAACCTGCTCTAGCAAGCTTAATCGAAGAGGATAATTCTTCAATTGCTTTGTTTTGACCAAACACAAAGTTTTTGAGATCTCTTTCAAGATTTTTTAAATTTTCCTTATCACTCTTATTTACAGACTTAGCGGGTATTCTCGCCATTATCGCCACAACCGCTTCTATATCTTTAGCTGTAATTGTTTTCTTTCGTTTAGATTTTGGAAGAAGATATTGAGATGCTCCCGCTTCATCTAAAACATCGATAGCTTTATCAGGCAGTTTTCTATCACCTATGTATTTATTGGATAAATCTACAGCGCTGATTATTGCATCAGAAGAATATTTAATTTGATGATGATCTTCATAATAGGTCTTTAATCCATTTAAAATTTTAATAGTCTCATCTTTTGTAGGTTCTTTAATATCAATTTTTTGAAAACGTCTAACTAAAGCTCTATCTTTCTCGAAATAATTATTGAATTCTTTATAGGTTGTAGAACCCATACATCTCAGAGATCCATTACTTAAAGATGGCTTTAAAAGATTACTAGCATCCATTGATCCACCACTTGTTGCTCCTGCACCTATCACAGTATGAATTTCATCAATAAATAAAATCGATTGTTTTTCTTTTTGTAGATCTTTTAAAACTTCTTTTAATCTTTCTTCAAAGTCACCCCTGTATCTCGTCCCAGCTAAAAGCGCACCCATATCTAATGAATATATGACTGCCTCTTGCATAACTTCAGGGACATCCTTTTCAACAATACGTTTTGCTAACCCTTCGGCGATAGCTGTTTTTCCAACTCCAGGATCGCCAACGAAAATAGGATTATTTTTTTGTCTTCTACAAAGTATTTGTATAGTTCTTTCCACTTCAATCTTACGTCCAATTAAAGGATCAATTTTACCATCAAGGGATTTTTTATTTAAATTAATACAAAATTGATCGAGTGCTTTTTTTTTAGATTTATTTTGCTGCTGATTATCAGTTGTATCATCTACAATTTCTTCACCCTCTTCATCTTCTTGAACTTTTGATAGTCCGTGGGAGATATATTGCACAGCATCAAGTCTGGTCATATTTTGTTGGTGTAAAAAATAAACAGCATGGCTTTCTTTTTCAGAGAAAAGTGCAACAATCATATTTGCACCTGTAACACTATCTTTTCCACTTGATTGGACATGAATAGCAGCACGCTGCAAAACTCTTTGGAAGCTATTTGTTAGTTTTGGCTCACCTAAAAAATTATCTTTTAAATTAGATAAATCATTTTCAATAAAACCTTCTAAATTTTTTATTAATTCTTCCATTTCAACACCGCAAGCTTTGAGAACACCGATTGCATCTTTATCCTCTGTTAGAGACTTAAGCAGATGTTCTAAAGTTACAAACTCATGTTTATTTTTAGTAGCAAGTTGATATGCATTTCTAAGTGTAATTTCTAAATTTGATGACAGCATTTAATTTTTTTCCATTGTGCATTGAAGGGGATGCTCGTGTTTTTTAGCTAAATCCATAACAGTCTTGCATTTGGACTCAGCAACCTCATAAGTAAATATTCCACAAATACCTATACCATTTTTATGAACATGGAGCATAATCTGTGTGGCCTCTTCTTCTTTCTTATTAAAAACACTTTCTAGAACAAGTACTACAAATTCCATAGGAGTATAATCATCGTTAAGCAATAAAACGTTATACATAGAGGGTTTCTTTGTTTTAGGTTTGGATTCTAGTAAGACGCCCCTATCCAGATCATTATTTTTATTGTCTTTATCACTTAACTTCATAAAATAATAAATAAGCACTTTTATCGGATTTTAAAGAGGTTTTTTTTATTTGTTAAGAACGAAAGCCATATGATAGGGGATCTATGCATGAATTTTATTAAATACGTATTAATCTTCTTATTTTCCTCCTTAATTTTTTTAACCTCACCTTCATTTGCTAAAAAAGCAGCCATTGTAATAGATTTTGAAACGAAAGAAGTTCTCTTTGAGGTGAATGCAAATACCAAAAACTATCCAGCTTCACTAACAAAAATTATGACTCTTTATATTTTATTTGATTATTTGGAGTTAGGAAAATTAACTAATCAGAGTCAATTAAAAGTATCAAGAGTTGCCGCTTCACGATCTCCAAGTAAGTTATATTTAGAAGAAGGAACTATTATCAAAGTAGAGGATGCTGTGATGGCTTTGATTATAAAATCAGCCAATGATGTTGCTACCGTTGTTGCAGAAAATATCTCAGGAACTGAAAAAGAATTCGCAAAATTAATGACTAAATATGCCAGAGAATTAGGTATGAGTAATACAACCTTTAAAAATGCATCTGGATTACCCAATAGAGCTCAATTAACAAGTGCAAGGGATATATCGATATTATCACATGCTCTAATTTCAAATTTTCCAGATAAATACAAATTATTTAAACAGGAGAAATTTACTTATAAAGGTAAAACATACAAAACACATAATAGGCTGATGCAAAGTTATGAAGGAGCGGATGGAATTAAGACTGGCTACATAAGAGCATCAGGTTTTCAGTTAGCTTTTTCTGCCGTGAGGGATAATAAAAGATTAATTGGAGTAATATTTGGAGGAGATACAGGTAAGCAGCGTGATAAATCTCTTAAAATTATTATGGATAAAGAATTTGCTGAACTTGGAATAAACAATAAAGAAAAGAAAAGCATAATAGTAAAAAAAGAATCAAAAAAAATTGAAACTAATGCCTATTCAATTGTTGTGGGAACTTTTAAATATCGCAATAGTGCAGAAAAACAAATTAAATTAATTAAAAACAAATACCCTAAAACAACTAATGCTAAAAAATCAAATATTGTTTTAATAAAAGTAAGCGGAAAACAACTTTATGAGTCAAGATTTGAAAACTTTTCTAGAAATGAAGCGTATACGGCTTGTAAAAGATTAAAAAAATATAATAGAGACTGTTTTATTAGATCGTAAATTTATAACTCACACCACTTAAGGATAATTGATGTTCAATTATTTCTATTAGTTTCAGTAAACCATTTTCTGAAGTTGACTCAGCTCGACATGTAAGTTGGTTTTGGGTATTACTAGCTCTCATTAAGAACCAACCTTCATCATTTTCAACTCGCACACCATCAATATCTATTATTCTCTCATCAGAGTTTTTTAATCTTTCTTTAACTTCATCGATAATAGTAAATTTCCTAGACTCATCGACATCAAAACGAGTTTCTGGAGTGGAAAATGTCTTAGGATAAACTTCCATCAATTCACTGAGTGATTTATGTTGATTGGCTAAAATTCGTAAAAGTCTTAAGCCAACATACATAGCATCATCATATCCATAAAAATCATCGCCATAACAAACATGCCCACTCATTTCACCTGATAGTGGAGAGCTTAATTCTTTCATTTTTTCTTTTATTGGAGAGTGACCTGTTCTTGACATTATTGGATCACAATTTATTTTTTTTGCCTCATCAAAAAAAACTTTACTACACTTAACGTCCATGATTATTTTTGGATTATCATATAATGCAGTAATTTCAGAACAAAGTAAAAGCATGTATTGATCAGCCCAAACTATATTACCTAAATTATCTATAACTCCCAAACGATCACCATCGCCATCGAAGGCCAATCCAATATCACAATTATTTTTTTTAACAGCATCTATTAACTGAACCATGTTTTTAGGAACTGTTGGGTCCGGATGATGGTTTGGAAAATTTCCATCAACTTTTTCATTAATAATAATATTTTTAGAATTAAATAATTTTTCAGCAATCTCTCGAGTAACTTTTCCCATAGCACCATTACCAGGGTCCCAAGCAATCTTAAGCTCTCTATTAAGATTTATATTTAGAAGATTTCTTTCTATATATTCTTTAGTGATATCTTGATTATGAATCTCACCCATTGTTAATTCTAATTTATTTTCATCAAGTAACTTTTGGAGACTTTGGATATCCTTCGCAAAAAATGAGTGCTTATTTAAAACCATTTTAAATCCATTATATTCTGATGGATTATGGGATCCTGTTACCATTATTACTGCATCAGCATTTAAATGATAATGTGCAAAATAAGTCATTGGCGTTGGGCCCATACCAATATTTATAACTTTTGCCCCTGAGTCTCTTAATCCTTCACAAAGTGCTTTATGCAAAACAGGTGATGTTAGTCTTCCATCATAACCAGTAGCTATTATATTAGAAGTTAATTTTTTTTTGACTATGAAACCAAAAGTTCTACCTATTGTGTAAGCAGTATTCTCATTGATATTGTCACCCACAATACCCCGTATGTCATATTCACGAAGAACTTCTTTATCAAAATTTTCAATTTTATAATTATTTACCTGTACCATAATACTCAAAACCTAGTTCAATAAAATCTTTTGCATTGTATATATTTCTTAAATCGAAAATTACTAGATTTTTTGTATTCTCTTTGATTTTGTTAAAATCAAGAGCGCGAAACTCATTCCATTCTGTGCCAATAATAATTGCTTTTGTATTTTTACATGCCTCATAAGCATCTTTACATAAAATTAATTCATTATTTTCTAATTTAGCATTATTCATTGCTTCAGGATCATACGACTTAATATTGATACCTTGATCTGATAGTAATTTTGAAATTTTAAGTGATGAAGAATCCCTAATGTCATCAGTATTGGGCTTAAAACTTAATCCAAGTAAAGTGACAGTATCGCCTTTTTTTAATTTAGATTTTATAACTATCTTATCTGTTAATAATTGTACTCTATTTTCATTAAAGTTATCTACAGCTGACAGAATAGATAAATCAATACCATTCTTTTCTCCTGTAGAAATAAAAGCTTTAACGTCTTTAGGGAAACAAGAGCCTCCATATCCAGGGCCTGCATGTAAATATTTATTCCCTATTCTTTTATCAATTCCCATCCCTCTTGCTACATCTTGAACATCAGCACCAACTGACTCACAAAGATCAGCTACTTGATTAATAAATGAGATTTTTGTCGCTAAAAAACTATTTGATGCATATTTAATAATTTCAGAAGACTCAATAGATACAGAAATTATAGGTGTCTCAAGCAAATATAATGGCCTATATAGTTCTCTCATTATGTCCGCTGATTTATTATTTTCACTACCTATAACCACTCGATCAGGTCTCATAAAGTCGCTTATTGCAGAACCTTCTCGTAAAAATTCAGGATTGGAGACAACATCAAAATTTTCTTTATTAATTTTTTTTAAGATGATTTTTTTAACTTCTTTCGTTGTTCCAACGGGTACTGTAGACTTAGTTACAATAATACAATATTTACTAATATGCTCACTTATCTCTTCAGCAACATTCCATACATAAGATAAATCAGCCTCACCATCTAATCTTTTTGATGGCGTCCCCACTGTAATAAAGATGATATCTGAATCTTTAACTGACTCGGCTAATGAATTAGAAAAAGTAAGAAGTTTTGTTTTATTCAGATGTTTATCAAGTAAATCTTCTATACCCGGCTCATAAAAAGGACATTTAGAATCATTGAGTTCATTTACTCGATTTGAATCCTTGTCCACACAAACAGTCTGATAACCAAATTCAGCAAAACAAGCCCCAGTAATTAAACCAACGTAACCAGTACCCATTATTGCTAATTTCATATTTCTTCTAATATCTAATAATTTAAAAAATTAAAGAAATATGATTTAAAATGAATATATTTGGAGTTTATTTCTTTATTTTAAGATCATTTTTAATTAATATTTATCTATTAAAAATAGTTATATTTTTAAAACAAATAATAATAGAATTAATAGTGGAGATAATCAAAGGATAAAGCAAAATATGACAAAAGTACTAATATGGAATGAATTCCTGCATGAGGTTGAAAATAATGATGTTAAATCTATTTATCCTAATGGAATCCATTATTGTATAAAAGAATTTTTATCTAATGATAAGTCTCTTAAAATTGAGACAGCTACTCTTAGAGAGAAAAACAATGGTATAACAGAAGAGAGACTTAAAGATTGTAATGTTCTAATTTGGTGGGGACATAAAGCTCATAATGAAGTACTGCAAGAAACAGTTAATCTAGTTCAAAGAAGAGTATTGGAAGGTATGGGTTTAATTGTATTACACTCTGGTCATCACTCTAAAGTTTTCAAACAACTGATGGGAACAAACTGTAACTTAACTTGGAGAGAGTATGGTGAAAAAGAAAGGGTATGGATTTGCAATCCAGGTCATCCTATATGTGAAGGATTAAATCCTTATTTTGAATTAGAAATGGAAGAAATGTACGGTGAACCTTTTCAAGTCCCGTCCCCAGATGAAACTATATTTACCAGTTGGTTTGAAGGAGGAGAAACATTTAGATCTGGTCTACTTTATAAAAGAGGAAATGGACAAATTTTTTATTTTCGCCCAGGTCATGAAGCTTATCCGACATATCATGATCAAAACATTCAAAAAATTATTTTAAATGCCGTTCATTATGTAAAAGAAGTATCAAAAAATATATGGAAAGATAATCATTCCCCTACACCAACAAGTAATAGACCTAATCCCATTGAGAATATCTCTAAAAAAGGTTTCTCAGTAGGTCATCCTACAAAAAAATAGTAAAAATGAAAATAGGAATTATTGGTACAGGAAATATTTCTCATAAGCACTTTAAAGAGTTTTCTAAAATTGAAGGAGTTAAAATAGAATCAGTATGTGATGTAAATAATGAGAATTTAAATTTATTTATTAGTAAGTTTGGGAAACATATTAGATGTTATTCTTCTGCTGATGAAATGTTAGAAAATGAAAAAAATTTTGATGGAATAAGCAATGCAACTCCTGATAAATTTCACAAAGAAGTTTCTCTTAAAGTTCTAAATAGACAATTAAATATTTTCTCAGAAAAACCTCTGGCAGAAAATTATCAAGATGCAAAAATTTTAGCTGATGCAGCTAATAAGTATAATGTTATCAATATGGTAAATTTTACTTACAGAGAATCTAGCGCTTATCAAAAACTTGTTGAAATACTGAAATCACATCAATTAGGAGATGTGAGACATGTTAGTGCTAACTACTATCAATCTTGGTTAACTAGTAATATTTGGGGTAAGTGGAGAGAGGAAGATAGATGGTTATGGAGATTATCTAAAGAACATGGGAGTAACGGAGCTTTGGGAGACACAGGGGTGCATATTTTTGATTTTACCGTCAACGCAGTTGGTGACATTAAAGAGCTTTGTGCTGATTTAAAAACATTTAAAGAAAAAGGCACTAAAATTGGAAAATACACTCTAGATGCAAATGATGGATTTACCTCAATGATTAGATTTGAAAATGGCGCTATTGGAACAGTAACGAATACTCGATACGCTACTGGCTATGCAAATACACTTATTTTAGAGGTCTTTTGTGAAAAAGGAGCCGTCAAAGTGGAGCTGGATGAACAAAGAAATAAATGGTCTACCTTAAATATATGTGAAGGAGATAATATACATTCTATAAAATGGGAGAAAATTGAATGTGATCAAACACCTTCAAATTTTGAACGTTTTATTAGTTCCATCAGGAAAAACTCTAATGATCAACCAAATTTTACTCAAGGTGCAAAAATTCAAAAAATCTTGGATATGTGCATAAAAAGTAATGACATTAATCAATGGGTTGATATAAAATAATAACAATTTATTAAATTACATCAGGTAATTTAAACACTTGAAAGATCGCTCAAAGGAGGATGAAGTGGCTGATATTAAAATAGATACAGTTAATAAATACTATGGGGATGTTCACGTTATTAAGGACGTATCGCTAGATATTAAAAGTCAATCTTTTACCGTTTTAGTTGGACCATCAGGTTGCGGTAAATCAACAATGCTAAGAATGATTGCAGGATTAGAGGATATACATTCAGGAACAATCTCAATTGATGGACAAGTTGTAAATGACCTCCCACCAAAACAAAGAAATATAGCAATGGTTTTCCAATCATATGCTTTGTATCCGCATATGACAGTTTTTGACAATATGGCTTTTGGTTTAAAATTAGAAAAAAGATCAAAAGATGAAATTAATGAACGCGTCCAAGAGGCAGCAAGAATTCTTCAAATAGAAGATTATCTGCATAGAAAACCTAAACAATTATCTGGCGGACAAAGACAAAGGGTTGCTATTGGAAGAGCTATTACGCGTAAACCAAAAGTTTTCTTATTTGATGAACCTTTATCAAACCTTGATGCAGCACTCCGTGTTCAAATGCGTGTTGAGTTAGCAAAATTACATGATCAGCTTAATGCTACAATGATTTATGTTACCCATGATCAAACTGAAGCAATGACTTTAGCTGATGATATTGTAGTTCTAGATGAAGGTATTGTTTCTCAAAATGGATCTCCAATGGATCTTTATAAAAATCCTAACAATCTTTTTGTTGGTGGTTTTATTGGGTCACCTAAAATGAATTTTATCTCAAGTAAAATATTAAGTAAAAGTAATGAAAGTACTGAAGTTGATTTAATGGGTGGCTCTAAAATAATCGTCCCTAAAACTTCTGCCTCTGCTTCAGAGGGAGACTCCGTAGAACTAGGCATTAGACCTGAACATTTAACTGTAAATGCTGATGGTGATGGTAGCTGGGAGAGCAAGGTATTTGTTGTAGAAAAACTTGGTTCTGGAACATATTTATATTTAGAAAAAGAAGGCGAGCCTCTAGTTGTTGAAACTGAAGGGGACTCAAATGTAAAAGTCGGCGATATTGTCAAAGTAGGCTTTGATGCATCTCGTTGCCACTTATTTGATAGTTCTAAACAGGCTTTTAAATAATAGAATCGTATTATTAAATGCCCCTTAATTTGGGGCATTTAAATAGTTTTAGTAATTAATTAGCCACATCTTCCTAAAATAATTTATTATATAACCAGAGCAGAGGGTTTCATATTATTTCCTCCTAATAAGAAGTATTCCTCTTGTAAACTTCTCTGCTCTCATAAAGAGAAGGTCGTGCAAGGGGATTGTTTTTTATAAAGTTTTAGAATGCGTCCAATTTTTTTTGTTATAAGTAGGCAAATGAGGATTAAGTACCTCCATCACTTTTTCTGATAATTTTCTGTAAGTAGTAAGCTTACCTCCATAAATATTAAGTAATGGAGAGTTTTTATTTTGAATATTTAAATCAAATACATAGTCTCTAGTAACTTTTGAAGCTTCATTATAATCCTCAATCAAGGGTCTTATTCCTGAATAAGTTTCGACAATATCTTCATTAGAAATTTGCTTTACAAAGTGATTATTAATAGTGTTTATCAAATATATTTTTTCTTCATCTGAAATTGAAGGATTGTCTGCTGTTTTAACTTCTACTTCAGTTGTTCCAATAAGAGAATATTTTTTTTTATAAGGTATGACAAATACAATTCTATTATCCTCATTTTGTAAGGTAAAAGCTATCTCTTCATCATATAATTTTTTAGTGATTATATGACTTCCTCTTACTAATCTTATAGATTTGTTAGTATTAGTTTTAATAACATTGTTGACTACTTCATTAATCCAAGGGCCCGCTGCATTAATTAGTATTTTCGATTTTATTATCTCATTATTATCAAGTGTAATTTCCCAACCATCATCAATTCTATTTGCATTAATAACTTTTCTATCCTCAACAATAGTTGCTCCTAATTTTTTTGCATCATCAATATTCATTTCCACTAATTTTTTATCATCAACCTGAACATCATAATATTGAAATCCAACTGAAAACTTTTGATTTAAAATTTTAGAGTATTTTTTATTTAAATTAATTTTTGATGATTTAGGTATTTTTGTATTGCCACCAAGATGATCATATAGAAATAATCCCAATCTTATTAATAATTTAGATCTTAATTTTTTTGTGTAGGGAATTATAAAGGGTAAAGGTTTTGTTATAGTTGGCGCAATGTTAGTAATAACCTCTCTTTCCTTTAATGACTCTCTTACTAGTTTAAATTCATAATTTTCGAGATATCTTAAGCCTCCATGAATTAATTTAGAAGACCACGAAGAAGTAGCCGATCCAACCTTTCCTTTATCTGCAAGATAAACTTTGAGTCCTCTTCCGCTAGCATCTCTTGCTATCCCGGCTCCATTAATTCCACCGCCAATTATAAACAAGTCAAAATAATTATTCATATATTTAATTTTTGTTACTTGAAATTATAATTTCAACATTATTTTTTTCACATATATTAATAATATTTTTATCTGGCATTTTATCTGTAACAAAAATATCTATGTCTCTTATACTTCCGGTAACATATGGTGCTTTTCGATCAAACTTATTTGCATCTGCTATTAATATTATACGTCTGCTTTGTTTATATATAGTTTTTGTAACCATTAATTCTTCATGATCAAAATCTAAGAGCGTTCCTTCTTTATCAATTGCAGATATACCAACTATTGCATTATCAATTTTGAAATTACTAATAAAATCTGATGCTAATGAACCAACTATAGCATTATCTGCGCTCCTTAATTTTCCTCCAGCTACCCAGACTTCACAATTTTTTGAATTGCCTGCTATATTAACAATATTAATATTATTTGTTATTATTTTTAAACCTTGATGAGTGCTTAAAAGGCTCCTTGCTACTTGTTCAGTTGTTGTGCCAATATTTAATACAACAGATGAATTATCAGGTATTAAAGCAGATACTTTACTTGCAATAGCTAACTTTTCTTCTTGTGCAATTGATTGTCTAGAATAATGATTAACATTAGAAACACCTGATTGAAAAAAAGCACCTCCATGAGTTCTAGAAAGATATAGATTGTCTGAGAGATAAGTAAGATCTCTTCTTATAGTTTGATGTGTTACCTGAAAAAGTTCAGACAAATTCTCAACAGTAACAAAGCCATCTTTTCTGGCATAGTTTACTATATCTCTTTGCCGTTTATTAAGTGGATTTTTTTGAATATCTTTCATTTATATTGTTAATAGAAAGTCAGTTAAAGTATTATGTATCTGAGTATTTTCTAAATTATAGTTTATTTCAGTATCTTTTTTAAACTCACCAGAACAAACAATAACAGTTTCTGCGCCAATTTTTTTACCTATAGCTATATCTGTTTGAATTCTATCTCCTACTAAAATATTTTTATTATTGTCACCAATTATTTTTCTTATGTAGCTAGTCATTAATTCACTAGGTTTACCAAAATGACCATTAGATATTTTTCCCGTAGTTTTTTCAATCATTAAACCAATTGAACCGCAATCAGGCATATTGCCATTTAATGTAGGGCAGTAATTATCTATATGACTTAAATAATATGGAACTCCATTATTAATTAATTTACATGTCTCTTCTAATTTTTTATAAGTTAACTCTTTGTCAAAAGCAATAATCACACATTCGGCATTTTTCGAATTAATTTTAACTTGAGTTTTTTCAATAATTTCTTTTTTTAAATCCTCGACACCAAGAACATAAATAGTTTTATAATTTTTATTTTTAATCCATTCAATTATTACATTTGTTGGAGAAATTATGCTGTCATTTGAAATAGGTAAATTCATTTTTTTAAGTTTACTTTTATAATATTCTGTATTTTTACTTGTATTATTTGTTAAATAATAAATCTGAAACCCATTATTCTTCAATCTTCTTATTTGTTCATCGGCATTATTAATAACTATGTTATCAACATAAACTGTACCGTCTAAATCTAAAAATATATTACTAGAATTACTCATAATATTATTTAATTCCAGCAGTCATAAAGCTAGCAATAAATTGTCTTTGAAAAATTAAAAAAGCAATAAAAAGTGGTGCTGTTGTCATTAAGGTTCCTGCACTTATTGTAGCCCATTCTACTCCAGCTTCAGACATTGAGAAAATACTTAGACCTACAGTTAAGGGGCGTGTCTCAACTGAGTTAGTAATAATTAAAGGCCATAGAAAATTATTCCAATGAAAGCTTATTGATACTAATCCGTATGCTACAAACGTTGGCATTGATAAAGGAACATAAACATTCCAGATTATCCTCAATACCCCAGCGCCATCTATTCGAGCTGCATCATCTAATTCTTTAGGAATAGATTTAAATGTTTGGCGTAGTAAAAATATTCCAAATCCTGATGCCATATATGGGAGACCAATGGCAAGTATTGTATCCATTAAGCCTAAAAATCGTATAGTTTTATAATTTTCAACTATTAAAATATCGGGCATAATTAACAACTGCAAAAGAACCATTGCAAATAAAATATTTTTAAAAGGAAATTCAAAACGAGCAAAAGCAAAAGCAACAAATGTACAAAGTATAAATTGTGATATCACAATCATTGTTGTCATCATTACTGTGTTGAGTAAATATCTTGCAAATGGAGCTTGAGACCAAGCATTTGTAAAATTGTAAGTTGTTAATGGGGCAAATATATCAAAATTTGCTTCATATTCTATCGGATGAGTAGCAGCCCAGATAGCATATAATAACGGCATAACCCATAATAGTGCTAGCAACCATGCACCAATGACGTTTAATCTTTCGCTTAAAAAATTAGCAATAGTTTTCATTGATAGTGAACCTTTTTATCTAAAACAAAAAACTGCCCTATTGCAATTAAACAAAGCAATAAAATTAAAACAACACTTAATGTTGTGGCGTAAGCAGTGTCCCAGAAAACAAATGCAGACTCATAAATATAATAAAGCAAAAGTGTGCTCGCATAATCAGGACCTCCCTGTGTCATAACAACTATGTGATCAATTTGTCTAAAAGAATTTATTACGGCATTAACTGATACGAATAAAGTTGTAGGGGTAAGGAGTGGAAAAGTAATTCTCCAAAAAATATACCATTTATTTGCTCCCTCAATCATAGCAGCCTCTTTTAAATCAGGCGGGATAGCTTGCAATCCTGCAAGATAAAAAATCATATAAAAACCAGCCTCTTTCCATATACCAACTGCCATCACTCCAAAAAGTGAAGATTCTTGTGAGCCAAGAATATTTAAACTTGGAAAACCTAAGGAAGTTACTATTTGATCAATTAAACCAAATCCAGGAGCATAAAAAAACAACCAGATATTTCCTACAGCTATTAAAGGAAGTACCGTTGGTAAAAAATATGAAAATCTTAAAAAAGGTCTTCCTATTATTTTACTATTTACCCACAATGCCATTGCAAGAGACAAAAGTATTGAGGTAGGAATGACTCCGAGTGCATATATAATATTATTTGAAAATACTTTCCAGAATGTAGCGTCTTGCCAAAGAGTCTCATAATTTTCTAAACCAACAAACTTACTTGCTCTTCTACCTTTGGCTGTAGAATAAAAACTATTCATAAGTGTTTTAACAGCTGGAATATGAGTAAAACTAATTAATAATATAAATCCTGGAACGAGAAGATAGAAAACATTAATAAGATTATTTTTTTTATTCATAATAATTAGAATTAAAAAGCAGCACTTATTTAAAAGTGCTGCTTAACAAAAATTATCTGTAATCTTTCAAAATTTTATCAATATCTATTTGAGCTTGTTTCATAGCATCAGCTGGAGAAATTGAACCACTCATTACATTTTCAAGAGCAGTGTTAAAAATTTTAACAGTTTTTGGATTTTCGTATGTAGAAAACTCTGCATCAGCATAAGCTAATTGCTCTTTAGCAACTAACGCTGGTGGAAAATCTGCTACATAGTCTTTCATAGCTTGGGTTTCCCAAGCATCTGGTCTTGGTGCTACATATCCAGTAGCCATAGTCCATACCCCTGCTTGATCAGGTGCTGTCATCCATTTTACGAAATCTTTAGTTGCCTCAAGCTCATCCGCTGGAGTTCCTTTAAAGATATAAAAATTTCCCCCACCAGTTGGAGCTCCAAAACTTTTACCAGCTGGTAACATAGCTACACCAAAATCAAATGGAGCATTTTTTCTTACATTAGTAAGATTACCAGTTGTTGTCCACATCATAGCTGTTTGACCTTCAAAAAATGCTTTTGGAGTTGCTCCCCATTCAAGCGTTCCCGGTCTCATAACTTTGTGCTTTTCACTTAAATCCACTAAATATTGAACAGCTTCAATAACTTCAGGTGTATCTAAGAAAGTTTCTGTTCCTAAGCCATTAGTCATTTGACCACCATTTTGATAGATCAATCCAGACGTAAGCCAAGAAGGGAAACCTTTTGTTGGAATTCTGATACCATATCTCTCAATATTGCCATCAGATCCTTTTTTGGTAAGTTTTTGTGCATACTCAAGTTGCTCTGCCCAGTTTTGTGGAGGTCTTTCAGGATCTAAACCAACCTCTCTAAAAGCATCTTTATTGTAATACAGGACTGGAGTTGATCTTTGAAAAGGTATGCCGTAGGTAACCCCATCAATCTGACTATTTTTCATGAAAGCAGAGTAAAATCCACCAACCCAATTTTCTTTTTCTTCAGCTGACAATATATCATCCCAAGGCATTACTAAATCTTCATCGTAGAATTTAAAAATGTCTATCGCAATCAAAACTGCCATTGGTGGAGGGTTTCCTCCTTTAGCTGCAGTAATTGCCTTAGTTGTAGCGTCCGTGTACGAACCTGCATAAATTGGTTTAATAGTCACACCTGGATTAAGCTCCATGTATGTATTTGTTAATTCCTCAACTGTTGATGCAGCAGCTCCACCTACCGCAACTGGAAAATAAAATTCCAACTCTACTGATTTTGCAGAAAAACTATTTAAAGAAAATAACAAAGCAAATATAGAAACAACTTTAAAATTAAATTTAATCATTATTTACCTCCCATGTTAAATTTAAAAAAACATAACATTTACAAGATTTAAATAAATATAAAACGAACAAAATAAAACATTTTATGTGAATAAAAGAAAAAAAATGAATATTAGCTATAACTGTACATTTTTTTAGAGTATAATAAATTTAATGAAAATTGGCTTTACCTTAAAACCAAATGATGGGGACATAATCTCTCTAGAAGAACAGATTACCAAACTTGAAAAAATTGGAGCTGAATCGGCTGAAATACCTTTATATGAATTAGATGTAATTTGCGGGAAAGAAATAATTGAGGATGAAATAAAGCAACTAAAAAAAATCACAAAAAATTCAAATCTAGAGTTTTCAGTTCATGGATCAATGTCAGTAAATTTTCTTCAACAAGAATATTTAGAAGAACATAAAAAAGTTTTAGAAAAAGAAATAGAAGTTTGTTCTCAAATTGAAAGCAAGATTCTTGTTACTCATTTTGGTTACACAACAAATAAAATATTTAATCAAACAAACATCTACAAAGATTATTTGGTAAAACAAAATGAAATTTATCATGACCTAGCTATTAAGGCACAAAGTAAAAATGTTACTTTGTGTATAGAAAATATATTTCCTTTTACCCCTAGTAATTATGCCCCATTACCAAGTGAAGTAGCAGAAGAAATCAATAAAATTGATCATCCTTTTGCAAAAACTACAATAGATTTTAGTCATGGTTATATAAATTCAAATTTCCATAAAAAAGATTTTTTAGATGAAATATCCAAAATGGCAAAAAACGCAAAACATTTACATGTGCATGACTCCTTTGGTAGAATGAAAAATATGGAAACATATATTTTTCCTGAAGATATAACTTATGGGCAAGGAGATATTCACCTTCCATTAGGATGGGGGGATTTACCATTTGATATAATATTTTCATCTCTAGATTTATCTAAAGATATTTATTTTAATTTTGAATTAGGCTTAAGATATGAAAAGTATTATCAAAAAAATATAGAATCAGCAAAGCAGTTAATTTCAAAAATAACTTAATTAATTGAAAAAAAATTTTCTCATAGGTCAAATAAGTGATACTCATTATGTAAGCAGTAAAGAAAAATTATTTGATAAAATTGATACCCACAATTCATTTTTAAGAACTATTGATGCATGTAACAACCTAGATCAAATTCCAGATATTTATATTTTATCTGGAGATTTAATACACGATATAGAAATTTATTATCACGAATTTTTTAATTTATGCAAAAAATTAAATAGACCTATCTACCCCATGATGGGAAATCATGATGTTAGAAGTGGTTTAAAAAAACATCTAAGTAAGAATTTAATAGATGAAAAAGGTAATGTGAATTATTGCATCGACAGCTTTAATACAAAAATTATATGCTTGGATACAGCTATTGAGAATAAAATAGAAGGAGAGATAAATAAATATTCTATGGATTGGCTAAAAAATACCCTTGATCGAGAAAATGACAAACACGTAATTATATTTATGCATCACCCACCTATAAATATTGGCAGCTTGCTATTTGATCATATTAAATGCCAAAATGGAAAAGAGTTTATTGATTTAATCAGTAAATATAATAATGTTAAGGAAGTAGTTTTTGGTCATGTTCACTGTTCTTACACAACAAAAATTAATAATATAATTTTTTCAAGCTGTCCAAGCGGTTCAATAGAATATCCAATAGATGCTAAAGATTCATCAGAAATGATAGAAAAAAGCTCTATAAAATTGTTTAATTGTAGTGAATTTGAAATTAGTTCAAAAAATATCCTAATTTAATTAATCCACATTCGTATTAGAATAAATAAGAAAATTTACGAAAGTTATTGTTGACAGATAAAACGTTTTACTTAGAGTTTATATTATTTAATCATGGAGGAAAAATGAAAAATATTTATAAGCTTTTATTAGCTTTTTTAGTTACTTCATTCCTATCTTTTCCAACAATTTCCAAGCCGGTTGAGTTACATTATTGGCATGGACATACTGGTAAGTTAGAATCGATTATTAATGAAATTGCAGACAGATGGAACTCAAGTCAAGATGGTTCAAAATTAATTCCTACTAGTAAAGGAAGTTATGAAGATATTCTTGCAGCTTTTATAGCGGCTTACAGAGCTGGCGAGCATCCACATATGGTTCAGATTTATGATGCTGGTGCCGCCATAATGGTAGCTCAAGTTAAAAATGGTGTGGTTTATCCATTTGAAGATATGGCTGATAAATATGGGGTAAATTTTAATAAAGATGATTATATCCCTGGAATTAGAAATTGAGAAAGATCAATACCATCTTTTTGATAAAGAAACTAAAAAAAGATTAAATTAAAAATTTATTAATTTCTAATTCAATATTTTTTGGATCAACCAAATGTATTGTTTTAAAATTTAAATTTTGAGCTGCTTTAATATTTTCTAACTTGTCATCAATAAAAACTGTTTCCTTTGGTGTTAAATTAAAACGATTAATTGCAAGTTGATAAATAGCGTTATCAGGTTTAATTAATTTATCCTCTCCTGAGATCAATAATCCATCAAAATTTTTTAAAAAAGGGTAGTCACTAACCATATTTTGTTCTGGACCATGAAATGTTTCTGCAGACCAATTAGATAAAACATAACATTCAAATTTATTTTGTTTAAGATAACTTAAAACTTCAATAGATTCATTAAAAGTTCCTTTAATCATATTTCGATGATTTTTATAATACATTTTTATTTCCTCAGTATAATTAGGAAATTTAGGAATAAGTTCTTCTTCTGCCTCTTGGATTGTTCTTCCAGCATCTTGTTTCACATTCCATTCATCACTACAAATTTCAGTTAAAAAATATTCTCTTTCTTCTTCAGTATCAAATATATTTTTAAAAAAATAATTAGGATCCCAGTCAAAAAATACACCACCTAAATCAAAAAGAAATTTCATATATAATTTAAGTTGTATAAATTAATATTTACCATAATTCATTATATTTATGAAAATTGATATTAATATTTTTATTCAACAACAATTATTAATTACAACAAATAAAAAATTTTCAATCGCATACATTTCCAGATCTATAACTCCTATAATAGATAAGATAATCAACACAAATGATAATAAATTTCTAATATCTGGATCTCAAGGTGTAGGCAAGTCAACTCTAGCTATAATTATTAAATTAGTAATCGAAAAAATATATAAGAAAAAAGTAATGATATTGAGTATTGATGATTATTATTTAAGTAAAAATAAACGAAACGAAATCTCTAAAAAAATACATCCTCTTCTAAAAACAAGAGGTGTTCCAGGAACTCATGATATAAATAAACTAAGAAGACATATTAATAATTTCAATAAACAAAAATTTCCAATATCAACTCCGAAGTTTGATAAACTTAAAGATGATTGTAGTAAAACACTAAACAAGGTTACAAGTGCACAAATTTTAATACTCGAGGGTTGGTGTTGTGGTACTTCTGCAGTAGAAGATAAGTACCTCTATAAAAATATTAATAAGTTAGAGTTAAATTTAGATAAAAATTTTGTATGGAGAAAATACTATAACTCAATATTAAAAAATCAATATCAAAGTGTTTTTAAAATGTTTGACATAACGATTTACCTTAAGCCCCCATCTTTTGCATATGTTTTAAAGTGGAGAGCTCTACAAGAAAAAAATAATGCTATTAAAAACAATCAAAAGGAATTAATGAATAAAAAAGAGTTATCGTTTTTTATACAGCACTATGAAAAGATAACCAAATGGATGATAAAAACTATGCCTGCAAAAGCAGACATATTAATAAATCTTGATAGAAATCAAAAGATAAAAAAGATTACTTAAGATTTAAATTTTTCAATTGCAGAAAGAAGATCAATATACTCTTTATCATCTTTACCTACTAGCTTTTCAAGATCAGAAAGTATGCTAATAGCTTTATCTTTTTGATTTTTCATCAAGTATAGTTCACCTAAATACTCATGTGCACCAACATTGATTTGGATCTAACTCTAATGCCATCATATATGCCGCAAACGATTTATCTAAGT
>Ga0257115_1000776_pt1 | contig 24935 bp, 23 predicted proteins | sample SI112_100mmetaG_FD_194465 | JGI IMG/M metagenome (GOLD analysis project Ga0257115, IMG submission 194465) | Marine microbial communities from Saanich Inlet, British Columbia, Canada - SI112_100m | ecosystem: Environmental > Aquatic > Marine > Inlet | place: Canada: British Columbia | collected...
ATTATAAATTTTTTTTTTTTTAATTTTTTTTTTTTTTTTTTTTTAATAAAATGATTAAATTATGAAATACAAGAAATTATTATAAATAATTTTTTTGGAAGTAATTTAAATATTTTTAATATTATAGAATATATTAAAAATAAATTTATTTTTGAATATATTTTTATTTATGGATTTTTTTTATTTTTATTTATATATTTTTTTAATATTTTATTTAAAAATTTAAGTATTATAATAAACAAACGAAAAATTTTTTATTTAAGTTTATTATGTTTTATTTGAATTTTAATGTTTTATAATACTTTATTTTTTTTTAAATATATTAATTTTTTATTTTATTTTATTATATTAGAATTATTTTTATTTTTTATATTTTATATTTTAAAATTAATTCAATTTTTTTTTATAAAATTAATTATTTAATAATTTTTTTTAAAGGTTTTTTATAATATCAATTTTTGTTCGTAGTTATATCAAAATATAATTCTAATTTTTTTTTTTTAACAATTCAATTTTTTTGATAACTAGCGCCATCTTTTTGTATTAGTATAGTTTTAAATGTTTTAAATTTATTTAGTTGTTTCATTTTAATATATAATTGAAACAACTAAAACGGTTAAGTAACATAACGGTAATGTAAAAGATTGCAAATCTTTCAAAGGCGGTTCGATTCCGCTCTTAACCTAAAATATTAAAGGGGATATAGTTCAGTGGTAGAATAACTGCTTTGCAAGCAGTAAGTCGTTGGTTCGATTCCAATTATCTCCAATATATGATTATAACAATTAATAATAATAATTATAAAATATTAGAAAATAAAGAAACAAATATTTTACAAATATGTGAATTTTTTAATATAAAAATACCAAAATTTTGTTATCATGATAAATTAAATGTTTCTGGAAATTGTAGAATGTGTTTAGTTGAAGTTGAAAAATCTCCTAAACCTGTAGCCGCATGTGCTACCCCTATAATGCCCGGGATGAAAATATTTACTGATAGCCCACTTGTAAAAAAAGCTCGTGAAAATGTTTTAGAATTATTATTAGTAGATCATCCATTAGATTGTCCTATTTGTGATCAAGGTGGTGAATGTGATTTACAAGATAATACTTTAGAATATGCAAGTGATAAAAATAGAAATTTTAATTATCATAAACGTCTTGTTGAAGATAAAAATTTAGGTCCCATAGTTAAAACTATAATGACTCGTTGTATTCATTGTACTAGATGTGTACGTTTTATTGAAAAAATGACTGATTTTGATACTTATAAAACTTTTGGTCGTGGTTCAACAACTGAGATTGGTACTTTTATTGATAAATTTATTAAAACTGAATTTGCTGGAAATTTAACTGATATCTGTCCTGTAGGTGCTTTAACTTCAAAACCATACGCTTTTTCTTCAAGAAGTTGGGAATTAATTAAAACTAAATCTGTAGATACTTCTGATAGTATTGGTAGTAATATTTTAGTTTGTAGTAGAAATGAAAGTATACCAAAAAATTGAGAAAAAAATATAAAATATAAAAAATATGATAAAATTTTAAGAATTTTACCTTATTATAATGAAAATATTAATGAATCTTGAATTTCAGATAAAACACGTTTTTATTTTGATGGTATTTATAATAATCGTTTAGAGCAACCTTCTTTATACGTTAATTCATTTGATAATAAATTTTTATTTAAAACAAAATATTTTGATTATTTTAAATTATTTAAAAATGAAGATTTTATATTTAATTTAAATAATTATTTAACATTTGAAACAAAATTTACAAAATTTAATTTATAAATAATAAAATGGTTACAATAAAAAATTCAATAAATAATATAACATTATTTAAAAAATCAAAAATAATTAAATTATTTCACGAAATTTTAATATTAAAAAATCTATTAAAAAATTCAAAATTTATTTTATTTTTTGTATATGATTTTTTTGATTCTTTTGAGCGTATAAAATTAAATACATATTTGTATTCAATAGGATTATCTTCTAAAATATTTTCAAATAAAACATTAAAATTAAGTTTAAATTTTTATAATAATTTAAATTTATTTAATTTATTAAATAATGAAATTTTATTTATATATTCAAAAAATAATAAAATTATAAATAAAGTTATTATTAAAAAATTATTAATAAATAAAAAATTAATTTTTATAGGATGTTTATGAAACAAAAAATTATATAATTTTAATGATTTTATTAAATATTCTAATTTTGATAATAATTTTATTTATATTAATTTATTAAATATATTAAATTTAAATAAAATAAAAATAAATACATCAATTAATTTTATAAAAAAAAATTAAAATAAAATGAAAAATAATACTAAAAATAAATTAAATAATAATATAATTACAATAAAAATAATACTTCATGCTTATGATAATTTATTTTTAAATAAATTTATTTTAAATTTAAAAAATAAATTTAAAATAAATTTTATAAAATCGTTTACAAGTGTAAATTTACCAATAAAAATTAAAAAATATACTGTTTTAAGTTCACCTCATGTTAATAAAAAAGCCCGAGAACAATTTGAAACACGTTTTTATAAATCAATTATTACTATAAAAACAACAAAAAATTGAAAAAAAGTTAAATTTTTATTACAATATTGCCAATACTGTACATCAGGAATTTCTCTTAAAATATTAATATTATAATATGAATATATTAAATTATAAAAAAAATATTAAAATTAAAATTTCAAAAACACAAATATTAAATATAAAATATGGTCTTTTTTTAATGAAAATATTTCCATTTATTAAAATTTATTTAAAAAATGTTAATGAATTATATATACAATGTTTACCTACTAATTTACATAATTTAATACGTTTAGCAACTTTTTTAAAATTACATACAAATAGTCAATATAAATGTTTATCAGATATATGTGCTGTAGATTATCCTGATAAACGTTACCGATTTGAAGTAGTTTATAATTTAGTTAGTTTACAATATAATACTCGTATTAATTTAACAATTTTTATTCAAGATTCATTTCCTTTATATAGTTTAACACAATTATATAATTCTGCAAATTGATTAGAACGTGAAGTTTGAGATATGTTTGGTATATATTTTTATAACCACCACGATTTACGTCGTTTATTAACAGATTATGGTTTTAAAGGACATCCTTTACGTAAAGATTTTCCATTAAGTGGTTATACAGAAATTTTATATAATGATTTTTTTAAAAAAATAAATGCTAAAGAGGTAGCGTTAGCACAAGCATATAGAAATTTTTCTAATTAATACAAAAATTTGGTTTTGTAAGTTATTATAATATTCATAATAAATCTTATGTTATTATCAGCAGCAAAATTAATTGGAGCAGGTTTAGCTACTATTGGATTAGCAGGTGCAGGTGTTGGAATCGGTAATGTTTTCGGTTCTTTAGTTTTAGCACATTCTAGAAATCCAAATGAAGGTCCAGAATTATTTAGATTAGCTATTTTAGGTTTCGCATTAACCGAAGCTATTGCGTTATTCGCATTAATGATGGCTTTTTTAATTTTATTTACTTTTTAATTTTATTATTTAATAAATAATTAATTATTTATTTTATTTATATATTATTTAATTATATTATATAAATAAAGCTTGGGTAGCTCAGGGGTAGAGCAAAAGACTGAAAATCTTTGAGTCAGTGGTTCAAATCCACTTCTAGGCATATTTTAATAAAAATTATATTATGATTCAAATACAAACAATTTTAAAACCCGCAGATAATTCAGGTATTAAAAATGCCCGTTGTATAAAAGTAATGAAAGGATTTAATGGTAATAATGCAAAAATAGGTGATATAGTATTAACATCAATTCAAGGTATTAGATTAGTACGAAAAATTAAAAAAGGTGAGTTATTTTTTGGAATAATTGTGCGTACTTCAAAAGAAAATATTTATAAAGATGGTTCTTATACTAAATTTAAAACAAATAGTATTGTTTTATTAAATAAATCACAACGTATTTTAAGTAGTAATATTTTTGGTCCCATATCTAAAAATTTACGTAAAAAAAAACTTATGAGATTAATAATTATAGCTGCTTATAATATAATATAAATTATTTCTATTATTTTATGAATAAAAAATTATTAAATTATTACTATATACGTTTATATGAAAAAAAAAATAATGTTAACGATTTATTGTTTTTAACTAAATTTATGAAATTTAATAATCAAATTATAAAACAAAATAAAATTAATAAAATTTTAGTAAATATTAGTTTTATAATTATTAATTTTAATAAAAAAAGGATGGCTCCTTTTTTATTAATTATTGAAATTCTTACCTCACAACGTAATTTTCCTATACGTTCATTTAAAAATATATTATATTTAGGTATAAAAAAAAATAATTTTGTTGGTTGTAAAATTACCTTAAGAAATAAAAATTTATATGAATTCTTAGATAATTTAATTTTATTTTTTCCACAATTAAATATTAATTCAATTATTTTAAAAAAAAATTTAAAACAAAATAAATATAATTTTTTTAATATATGAATAACACATTTATTTAATTTTTATAATATAAAAAATTTACAAACAAATTTTATAAAAAATATAAACTTTAATTTTATTTTTTCAAGTTGATTTTTTGAAGAAAAATTATTTAATTTAATTTCAAATAATATAAATTTAAAATCTTTAAAATCTTATAAATAATATTTATAAATTTAATTGGCGGGTATAACTCAGTTGGTTAGAGTAACAAATTGTGATTTTGTACGCCGAGGGTTCGAATCCCCCTATTCGCCCATAATAATTAATATAATTATTATTATTATTACTTAAATCTAAAAAATATTAAATAATTATATATATATATGTTTGATTTTTTTATTATTGGTTTAAATTACGGTGCTCTTATAGGTAGTATTTTATTAAGTATATCTAGTCCAAATTCTATACATTCAATTTTAAATTTAATTAATACTTTTTTTGCAGGAACAATTTTTATAGTTATTTTAAAATTAATTTTTTTTGCTTTAGTTTTTTTAGCTGTTTATTTAGGTGCTATAATAGTTTTATTTTTATTTATTGTAATGATGTTAGATATTAAAGCAACAAATGAAATTTTTTATATGAGAGATATGTGATCATTTAATGATTTTTTTTTACTTTTTTTACCTATTATTTGATGTGATATTGAAAATAAAAATTTAGATATTTTAAATATTTATAAATCTTTTTTAAAAGAAATACGTTTACAAGAAGAAATTTTTTTTAGTTATGATACAGATTTTTATAATTTTTATGAAATTATAAATTTAAATACTCAACTATTTGATATAGGTCATCATATGTTTGAATATTTATTTATAGCTTTTTTATTATGTGGTCTTTTATTATTTATAGCAATGATAGGTGCTATTGTTTTAACAGTAGAATCTATACGTTATAAATTTTTATTTCAACAAGATACTGGGCGACAATCTATACGTAATACTTCAGTTTTTGGTACTACGACAGTATTTAATAACTTTTTAAAAAATTAATATTTTACAATTATATTTTATTGAAGAAATAGCTGAGTGGCCAAAGGCGGTAGACTGTAAATCTATTGAATATTATTCTTCGTTGGTTCGAATCCAACTTTCTTCAAAAAAAAGAATTTATTTTTTATAAATTTATAATGACTTATTCAATTAATAATAAATACCAACAACATCCTTACCATATAGTAGATCCATCACCTTGACCATTTTTTACAGCACTGGGGTCTTTATTTACAGTTCTTGGGTTAGCTTTATACTTACATTTTTTTAAAGTAGGTTCTATATTATTCCCATTAGGTTTATTATTTTTAATTACATGTATGTGTTTATGATGAAAAGATGTTATACGTGAAGCAACTTTTGAAGGAAATCATACTTCATATGTCCGTCGAGGTTTAGCTGGAGGTATGATTTTATTTATTGTTTCTGAATTAATGTTATTTATTACATTTTTTTGAGGTTTTTTTCATGCTAGTTTAAGTCCTGTACCTGAATTAGGAAGTGTTTGACCTCCTGTAGGTATTCAAGCAATAAATCCATTTCATGTACCTTTATTAAATACATTTGTTTTAATTAATTCAGGTGCATTTGTTACTTGAGCGCACTATAATTTATTAGCAGGTTCTCATTGAAAAACATCTGTTGCTTTAAAATATACTATTTGATTAGCTATTTTTTTTACTTTATTACAAGCATTTGAATACCATGCAGCTCCTTTTAATATTTCTGATGGTATTTATGGTACTGTATTTTATATGACAACAGGTTTACATGGATTCCATGTTATTATAGGAACTCTTTTTTTAACTGTATGTTGAATACGTTTAAAAAAACATCATTTTACAAAAAAACATCATTTAGGTTTTGAATGTGCAATTTGATATTGACATTTTGTTGATATTGTATGAATTTTTGTATATTTATTTATTTATTGATGAGGTTTTGGGTAATTAATTTATATTATTATAATATCAATTTATAATAAACATATTATTTTTTGATAATATGTTGGAATATAGCCAAGTGGTAAGGCATCGGTTTTTGATATCGATATGCAAAGGTTCGAACCCTTTTATTCCAATAATGTTTTTTTTTAACTCTATTTTATTAGAAGGACCACGTAATTGACAATTAGGTTTTCAAATGCCCGCAAGTCCAGTAATGGAAGGAATTATGAATTTTCATCATGATGTATTTTTTTTTATGGTTATTGTTGTAATTTTTGTATCATTTTTACTTTATAGAGTGATTGAAGATTATAATAGTGAAACTAATAAAATACCTTTAATTGTAACTCATTCAGCTAATTTAGAAATTATATGAACATTTATACCTGCTTTAATTTTAGTTGCAATAGCTATACCATCATTTTCTTTATTATATTCTATGGATGAAGTTATTCAACCATTATTAACAGTAAAAATAATAGGTCATCAATGATATTGATCTTATGAATTTTTAGATCCGTATTTAAATTTAGGTAATTTTTTAGATACTACTAATAATTCAAGATTAAGTCCTGTTTTTAAAATTTTAAATAAAAATACTAATTATTTAATGAATTGTTATAATACTAGTTTATTAGAATCTTTAAAAGATACTGAAATAAATTCTTCAGATTTAAAATCTTTTTCTTTTAATAAAGATGAAAATCTTTCATTAAAAAAAGATATGAAAAAAATACGTTCTGATGGTAATCCTGTGAAAAATCATTTACAAACTTTTTTAGGTTTATCAGAAAAATCTAATTCAACAAAAATTAGATCTTATGATAGTATAATGATTCCAGATGATGAAATTCGTTTTAGACATCACCGTTTATTAAAAGTAGATAATAGTCTTTATTTACCTGTTAATGCGAATGTACGTTTAATTATTACATCATCAGATGTTTTACATAGTTGAGCAGTACCTGCATTAGGAATTAAATTAGATGCTTGTCCAGGACGTTTAAATCAAACAGGTACTAATTTAAGAAGATCTGGTTTTTTTTATGGTCAGTGTAGTGAAATTTGTGGTATTAATCATGGTTTTATGCCTATTAATGTAGTTGGTTTAAATTTTTCAGTTGATTTTGATGCACCAAAAAATAGATCTACTAACCGTATTATTTGATCTTTATTAGATAATTTAATTGATATAAAATTTAATAATAATTAATTAAAAAATTAAAAAATATAAAATCGAAAGAAAAAAAATTATAGAAGTATATTAAAAATATATATATTCATTAAATACTAAATATGTTGAAAAATATTATTAAAACAAAAAGATATGTTGTGGTTCAGACAAAGTTGGCAATTTTAAGTATAAAAAAAAAATTTAAACCGATAAAAATAAATATTAAAAAACGTGTTGAATTAAAAAAGACTCGTAATAAAAAATTAATTAAATTAATGAAAGCAGGTTTTACAAGATGAATTAAATCTATAAAACTTGATTTAAAGAAAAAAACAAAGGAAGAGAGAATTAAACATAATAATTATAAAGCTCGCCGTAGTCGTAAATTAGCTAGATTTTGAATTAAAAAATCTAATGAAGCAGAAAAGCAAGTTAAAGAATTAAAAGAGCGTAAAAAAAAAGAATTAAACGAACGTTTTATTAATGATTATTGTTATGATTATTATATCAAAATAGATTGAACGTTATTAACCCCTTTTATTTTACTAACTATTTTTATTACTTTTTTCGTTTGAATTATAGAACTATTTGTATTTATTATATTTCTTTATCATTTTATTTAAAAAATTTTACGTATTTTACCAACGAACTTTTTATACTTTGACCAACAATGTCTGTTGTAAACCCAACATCTAGTTTCACAACCAGGTGGTTTATGTCTTGTAATCATAAAGATATTGGAACTTTATATTTAATTTTAGGTGCTTTTTCTGGAGTTATAGGTACTATTTTATCTGTAATTATTCGTATTGAATTAGGAGGTTTAGGTGATCAAATTTTACAAGGTAATTACCAATTTTATAACGTTACAATTACAGCGCATGCTTTTATTATGATTTTTTTTATGGTTATGCCTATATTAATTGGAGGTTTTGGTAATTGATTTATACCTATAATGATAGGAGCACCTGATATGGCTTTTCCTCGTTTAAATAACATTAGTTTTTGATTATTACCACCATCATTAATTTTATTATTAAGTTCTGCTTTTGTAGAAACAGGTGCTGGTACAGGATGAACTGTTTATCCACCGTTAAGTAGTGGTTTAGCTCATTCAGGACCATCTGTAGATTTAGCTATTTTTAGTTTACATTTAGCTGGGGTATCATCATTATTAGGAGCAATTAATTTTATGGTAACTATTTGAAATATGCGTGCACCAGGTTTTTTTATGCATAAAGTAGATTTATTTGTATGAAGTGTATTTATTACAGCTTTATTATTATTATTAACTTTACCTGTATTAGCAGGAGCAATTACAATGTTATTAACTGATAGAAATTTTAATACTACTTTTTACGATCCTGCCGGTGGAGGTGACCCAGTATTATATCAACATTTATTTTGATTTTTTGGTCACCCTGAAGTATATATTTTAATTTTACCTACTTTTGGTATTATTAGTAATATTATTAGAAGAAATGCTAAAAAACCTATTTTTGGCCATTTAGGTATGATTTATGCTATGGCTTCTATAGGTTTATTAGGATTTATTGTATGAGCTCATCATATGTATACAGTAGGTTTAGATATAGATACTCGTGCATATTTTACTGCAGCTACAATGATTATTGCAGTTCCTACAGGAATTAAAATATTTAGTTGAATTGCTACTTTATGAGGGGGTTCTATTGATTTAAAAAACCCAAGTACTTTATTTGCTTTAGGTTTTTTATTTTTATTTACTTCAGGAGGAGTTACTGGTGTAGTATTATCAAATGCTGGTATTGATGTTTTATTACATGATACTTATTATGTTGTAGGTCATTTCCATTATGTCTTATCTATGGGAGCTGTTTTTGGTATTTTTGCAGGTTTTTATTATTGATGATATATTATTACAGGTATTGAATTACCTTATGTTTTAGGACGTATTCATTTTTGAATCACTTTTATTGGTGTAAACGTTACATTTTTCCCAATGCATTTTTTAGGTTTAGCTGGTATGCCTAGACGTATTCCAGATTATTCTGATTGTTATGAAGCTTGAAATGTTGTAGCTTCTATTGGAAGTATGATTACTGTTTTAGGATTAATCTTTTTTTTTTGTTTTCTATATATAAGTTTTTCTTATGTAAAAGTAAATAAAAAATAGTAATTTTTAATGCCTACTATTAATCAATTAATTAAAAAACCAAGAACTAAAAAATTTAGATCTAATAAACGCCTTGCTTTAAATAAATGTCCACAAAAACGAGGTATTATAATGAAATTAATTTTAAGAGCACCACGAAAACCTAATTCAGCTATTCGTAAATTGGCTCTTGTTCGTTTAAGTAATCGTAAACGTATATATGGGTATATTTGTGGAGATCGTCATAATTTACAAGAACATTCTGCGGTATTAATTAGAGGGGGTCGTGTTAAAGATTTACCTGGTATTAAATATAAATTAGTACGTGGAGTTTATGATTTTGTAGGTTTACTTCATAGAAAAAATGCTCGTTCAAAATATGGTACAAAAAATTTATTAAAATTATAAGAATATCATTTAAATATTATTAATTTAAAAATATATTTATTTTAGTAGGAAAATAGCTTAATTGGTAAAGCAATAGTCTTCAACACTATCGAGTAAGGGTTCAAGTCCCTTTTTTCCTGCAAAAATAACGCGTTCTTAGCTTAATGTGGTAGAGCAACAGCCTTCTAAGCTGTAAGTTATAGGTTCAAGTCCTATAGGGCGTATTATTTATTATAATTATAATTACAAAAGTAACTCAGTGATAGAGTGTAATCTTGCCAAGATTGAAGCCGAGGGTTTGAATCCCTTCTTTTGTATAAATGAAATATACTCCAATTTATTTAAATAATAATAAATTAACAATAAAGTTTCAAAAAAAACAATTAAACTATTATTTTGTTTTAAGTGATTTTAAAGATTTATTGCCTTTTTTTTTAAAAAAGGGAAAAAAAAAACATGCAATAAAAATTTTTAATAAAATTGTTTGGACAAATAATTTAACTATAAATAATAAAACTATGTTTAAACAATTTAAATATATTGTAAATGAAAATACTCCTTATATAAATTTTCAAAAAATAAAAAAATTTAAAAAGTCTAAAGTAGATATGATCCCTGTACTTAAAGAAATACAAAAACGTTACAAAGCAATAAAAATTTTAAATAATATAAAAATATTATTAAAAAAAAAATCATTTACTAAAAAATGATTTAATTATTTAAAATTATATAAAAATTATTAATGTTATTCTTTTTTAAAACTGTTATTATTTGATTACTTACTATTATTTTTATTTTATTATCTGTTGCTTTTTTTACTTTATGTGAGCGACATGTTTTAGGTGCAATTCAAAGACGTCAAGGTCCTAATGTTATTGGTTTTTATGGTATTATACAACCAATTGCAGATGGTGTTAAACTTATATTAAAAGAATCTTTAATTCCTCAATCAGCAGATACTATAATTTTTGTTTTAGCACCCATCATTAATTTTGGTTTAGCTTTATGTTTATGACCAGTAATACCTTTTAATTACGGATATGTTATTACAGATTTTGATTTTGGTATATTATATATATTTACAGTGTCTTCATTAAGTGTTCATTCTATCATTATGGCTGGTTGGGCTAGTAATAATAGATGAGCTTTTTTAGGATCCTTACGTTCTGCAGCACAAATGATTTCGTATGAAATCCCATTAGGTTGTACAATAATTTCAGTTGTTTTATTATCACGATCTTTAAATTTAACTGAAATAGTGATACAACAACAAAATATTTGAAATATTTTACCTTTATTTTTTATGTTTATTATTTTTTTTATTTGTTGTTTAGCTGAAACAAGTAGACATCCTTTTGATTTACCAGAAGCTGAATCTGAATTAGTTTCTGGGTTTAATGTAGAGTATGCTGCGGCAGGTTTTGCATTATTTTTTTTAGCTGAATATAGTAATATAATCGCTATGAGTGTTTTAAATGTTTTATTTTTTTTTGGTGGTTGATTTCCTTTATTTTTTACAGAATGGTTTTATTTTATTCCAAGTAATCTATGAATAACTATTAAAATTTTAATGTTTATGCTTTTATTTATTATTGTTAGAGGTACTTACCCTCGATATAGATATGACCAATTAATGCGTTTAGGTTGAAAAGTTTATTTACCTATATCATTAGCTTTTATATTAATTTTAGCTTGTTGATTATATACATTTGCTTATATAAATATATAATATAAACCAGAGTGGTGAAATTGGTAGACGCGGTGGATTTAGGTTCTACTCCTTTTCAGGATGGGGGTTCAAGTCCCCCCTCTGGTATTCTCTAATAGCTCAGCGGTAGAGCGTATGGCTGTTAACCATCAGGTCATTGGTTCAAATCCAATTTAGAGAGAATTTTTTATTTAAAAAAAAACAGTAAAATGTGGATATCTAGATTTTAAAAATAAAATAAAACGTAAAAAAAACGAAAGGTTGTAATTAATATAAATTTTGAATTACAAATTTTTTATTAAGAAAACTTTATAAAAATTATAAATTAAAAGTTTTTTTTTGATTAAAATTATAGTAAATTGAAACATCTAAGTAACTATAAAAAATAAATCAACCGAGATTCCGTTAGTAGTGGCGAGCGAACATGGATTTAAATTATTATTATTTTTATTTAATTAAAAATAAATTTGAATATGTTAATAAATAGCCAGAGAAGGTGTTAGCCCTGTAAATTTTATTTTTTTTTATTTTTTATAATAAAGTAAGGTAAAACACGTGAAATTTTATCTGAAAATAGGGAGACCATTCTCTAAATTTAAATAATTTTTAAAAATCGATAGTGAAAAAGTACTGTAAAGGAAAGATGAAATAGACCCACTTTAAGGTGAATGAAATTATTAGAACTTCAAACATTTTACTAGTATACAGTTGATGCCTTTAATAAATAAGGTAACAATGTACCTTTTGCATAATGGGTCAGCGACTTAATAATATTAGCAAGCTTAAGCAATAATAGTGTAAGCGTAGTAAAAGCAAATTTGAAATAAATATTTAAGTTAATATTATTAGACCCGAAACCAAGTGAGCTAATTATGAACAGGTTGAAATACGTTTTTAAAAACCTAGGAAGACCGTATCCGTGTATGCTGAAATATACTGGAGTGATTTGTAATTAGGGGTGAAAGGCCTATCAAACTTGGCTATAGCTGGTTTTCCACGAAATCTATTTAAGTAGAGTGTTCTATGATTTATTTTTGGGGTAGAGCACTTTTTAAATAAGGGGGATTTATTATCTTACTAAATTTAAAAAAACTCCGAATACAAAAATTTAAAAGTAGAACAAACAGACTTTGGGTGCGAAGATCCAAAGTCTAAAGGGAAACAGCCCTTATTGAAAATTAAGGTCTTAGATTTTTTCTAAGTGATAAAGAATAGAATTAAATAATGACAGTCAAAAGGTGAGCTTGGAATCAGCTATCCTTTAAAGAGGGCGTAATAGCTCATTGGCCTAATTTTTTTCATTCGATAATGTATAGAGACTTAAGAAAAAAACCGAAATTTCAAATATTATATTAAAAAATATAATTTGGTAGTGGAATATTTTGTATATTATAGAAAAATATGCTTTAAAGTATATATAAGATATCAAAAGAAAAAATGCTGACATGAGTAACGATAAACAATGTATATAAAAACATTGTCGCCGAAAATTCAAGGTTTTTTAGGTAAAGTTAAACTTCCTACAAGTAAGTCGGTTCCTAAGAATAAAAATGAAAATTTTTTTTGATGGATTAAAATATCTTTTAATAAAATTAAAATATAAAAATTATTTTTAATTATAGTAAATAAATATTTTATTATATATAAAATTGAATTTTTACAAATTAAAAAATTTTTCTGGAAATATTTTTTAATTTTCAAACAAGATTTAAAAACCGTACTAAAACCAACACAGGTGAATAAGTAGAATATACTAAGGCGCTTGAGATAATCATATTGAAGGAACTCGGCAAATTGGCCCTGTAACTTCGGAAAAAGGGGTGTCTATTATATTATATAATTTTTATATAGTATAATATAGATAACATTAAATAAGGGGTAGCGACTGTTTACCAAAAACACAAGACTCTGCTAAATTGCAAAATTATGTATAGGGTCTGACACCTGCCCAGTGCTAATCAGTTAAAAGGATATGTGTAAGCATAAAATTGAAGCTTTAGTAAACGGCGGCCGTAACTCTAACGGTCCTAAGGTAGCGAAATTCCTTGTCGGGTAAGTTCCGACCTGCATGAATGGTGTAACGACTTCCCTACTGTCTCCAATATGAGCTCAGTGAAATTGAATTATCCGTGAAGATGCGGATTTTTTACGGCTAGACGAGAAGACCCCGTGCACCTTTACTACAATTTTATATTGTAATAATAAAAAAATATGTGTAGATATAGGTGGGAACTTATTATTTTATTAAAATTATTTTAATAAATAAGTATATATGAAATACCACCCTTATTTTTTTTTTGTTACTAATTTGTATAAAAAGACAGTGTAAATTTGGTAGTTTGACTGGGGTGGTCTCCTCCTAAAAAGTAACGGGGGAGTACATAAGGTAAATTCAAATTTAAAAAATAATAATAAATTGCAGAGCGCAATGGTAAAAATTTGCCTGACTATAAGACTTACAAGTCGAATAGAAACGAAAGTTTGTCATAGTGATCCGATAATTTTGTATGGAAAAGTTATCGCTCAACGGATAAAAGGTACGCCGGGGATAACAGGCTAATGATTCTTTAGAGTACTTATCGATAGAATCGTTTGGCACCTCGATGTCGGCTCATCATATCCTGGAGCTGAAAACGGTTCCAAGGGTTCGGCTGTTCGCCGATTAAAATGGTACGCGAGCTGGGTTCAGAACGTCGTGAGACAGTTCGGTTTCTATCTACCGTAAATGTTGAAAATTGAAAAAGGCTCACCTTAGTACGAAAGGACCGGGTAAGGTTAACCTCTGGTTTATTAGTTGTTTTATTCAAAAGCATTGCTAAAACGCTACGTTAAATTTAAATAATTGCTGAAAGCATATAAGCAAGAAATTAGTTTAAAAAAAAATTTTCATAAAATAGTATAAGATTAATACTTTAATAGGCTTAAAATATAAAAATGGTAAAGTTTATATGTTATTAAGTACTAATTATTATTAAATAAATAAAAAATTATATAGTTTGTTTAGTCTAGGGGTTATGACATCACCTTTTCACGGTGAAAACACGAGTTCAAGTCTCGTAACAAATATTAAAGGTAAAGTAGATAGGTATCTAGTTAGGTTCATGCCCTGATTGGTTGTATATAACCACGGAGGTTCAATTCCTTCCTTTGCCATAAATCTATTAAATAATATTCGACGAGATATTTTAGTGGTAGAATAGTAGATTCATATTCTATTTGGGGTGAGTTCAAATCTCACTCTCGTCAAAATAATATATAAATTTAAAGTTTTTTAATATTGGTATGTAAAATTATAATTAAAAATACATATCATTTTATGTGTGTGGGTTTGATCCTGGCTCAGAATGAACGCTGATGGTATGCTTTACACATGCAAGTCAAACATAAAAAAAATATAATATATAATTTTTATGTGGCAAACGGGTGAGTATAATGTTTATATAAAACTGCCTCTAAGTTTAGGCAAAAAAAAATTACAATATATTTTAATAATATAAAGTAATGATCCTAAATAATTAATTGAAATTTCAAGAAATTTCAAAAAAAAGAAAATTTTTGCTTAGAGATGTTAAAACATAAGATTAGGTTGTTGGTAGTTTAATAGATTACCAAGCCGATGATCTTTAGCTGGTCTGAGAGGATGTACAGCCACACTGGGACTGAGACAAGGCCCTGACTTTTGTAAGGCTGCAGTGAGGAATCTTGGACAATGAGAGAAATCTTGATCCAGCGATATCATATGGGTGATGTTATGAATGCTCGAAAAAAAAATAAGTTGTAAAACTCTAACACTGAAAAGGATAATGACGTTTTCAGAAAAGTAGCCCCGGCTAACTTCGTGCCAGCAGCCGCGGTAATACGGGGGGGGCAAGTGTTATTCGACCAAACTGGGCGTAAAGCGTTTTTAGGTTGTTTTTTGTAAGTGTATAAATAAATCGTAGGGAAAAGTCCTAAAATTTTTATACAAACTGCTTAACTAGAGTCTTAAATGGGTTAATAGTATTTTTTATGTATCAGAGGTGGAATTCGTCAATAAAAAAAGGAGTATCTAAGGTAAAAACAATTAACTAATTTAGAACTAACGCCAATAAGACTAAAGCACGGGGAGCAAACAGGAGTAGTAATCCTGGTAGTCCGTGCCTTGACATATGAGTGTAAAGTATTGGAAAAATTTCAGTATTAAAGTTAACGCGTTTAACACTCCGCCTGGGGACTACGATCGCAAGATTAAAACTTAAAGGAATTGGCGGGGGCCTTTTATAAACGGTGGAGCATGTGGTTTAATCCGATAATACGCGTAAAACCTTACCAATTTTTTTAAACAGTGTTGCATGGCTGTTGTCAGCCCGTGTCGTGAGATTTAGTGTTTTAAAACATATAACGGGCGTAACCCCTATTTGTTGTTGCTAAAAAAAAAATAAATACCATTTTTTTAAGAACTCAACAAATATTCTTTTTAAGAAAATTTAAAAAAAATGTTTGGGGCCGACTTCAAGTCGTCATGACCTTTTATAAATTGGGCTACACATGTGCTACATAGGTATAAACAAAAAGTTGCAAAAATATGAATTGGAGCAAATCTTGAAAAATTATCATAGTTCGGATTGAAGGCTGCAATTCGCCTTTATAAAGATGGAATCGTTAGTAATCGTAAATCAGCATTGTTCCGGTGAATAGTTTTAAGGTCTTGCACATACCGCCCGTCACGTTGTGGAAGTAAAATTGGTCCTATCAAAATTGATATAAAAATATTATATAATATTATATTTATTTTAATTAATACAAATTTAAATAAATATAATTTTTATATAATTTTATCATAAATTAGAAACAAATTTGTAACCCCAATGAAGTCGTAACAAGGTAACCGTAAAGGAATTTGTGGTTGGTAAAATATGATTAAATTAAAAAATATTTAAAAAATATATATTTAATATTAAATTATAAAATTAAATAAATAAATAATAATTATTATTTACATAACTAGTTAATAAAATATCACATAATAAAAGAGCCTATAACTCAGTTGGTTAGAGTATACGCCTGATAAGTGTAAAGTCAGTAGTTCAAATCTACTTAGGCTCAAAATATAGAGTAATTAGCTCAACGGTAGAGCAGTTCGTTTACACCGAAAAGGTTGTAGGTTCAAATCCTACATTACTTATTATTTTTTTGGATGTATAGCTCAGTTGGTCAGAGCATCGGACTTTTAATCCGTTAGTCTTGGGTTCAAATCCCAATATATTCAAATATATTTCGGATAAAGAGGGATTCGAACCCCCGGTATAATTAAATACGCTAGCTTTCAAAACTAGTACTTTCGTCCACTCAGTCATTTATCCTTTTTTACTTTTATTAAAAATATAAAATGGTTTTTAAAATTATTAAAATTATAATCATACTATAAAAATATTATTTATTTAAATATTATCTTTTTTATTTATTTAAAATAAAAAATAATAAAAATTATAATAAAATAAAGAGTTCGGAATGGTTTCTTTTAATTGTTAAAAATATTTTCTTTCTATTAAAAATTATTAACTAAAGAATAAAATAATTATATAAATTGTTTGTAATAAACAATTTTCGGAAAAGACGGGATTTGAACCCGCGGCCTTCAGTTTGACAATCTGATACTCTAACCAACTAAGTTACTTCTCCTAAAAAATCGGAATGACAGGATTTGAACCCATAATCTGTTATCCCCAAAATAACCGCGTTAGCCAATTTTGCCACATTCCGTATTAAAATATAAAATACTCACTATCGGACTTGAACCGATAAATAATAGATTTTAAGTCTACTGTGTCTACCTATTCCACCAAGCGAGCATGCTCTTTTTAATTATAATATAATTTATATGAGCAAAATAAATTTAAACTTATTATTATATTATATATATATATATTAATAAAAAAAATTTCTATAAATCTTTTTTTTTATATGTTTTTAAAAAATATAAACAATAAAAATATTTAATATCCTTTATCCTTATAATATTGTATTATTTCATGAATTGAATAATTAAAAGAATAAATTATTTCATTTATATAAGGTTTACGTATAAATCCACCACGAAGGGTTTTAAAATCAAATTCAAAATAATGGGGTATAAATCAATGTATAGGTTTATAAAACCCTTGTTTTTGTTGTTTATAAAAACCTCATCGAGTTTTTTTAAGAATTTGTTTTTTAAATTTAGTTAAATTTTGTAATTTTTTTTTTTTAATTCATTTTTTAATTGTAAAATTTTTAATTTTTTCTGAAGAATGATATTTTTTATATAAATAAAAATATTTATTTAAAAAATAATATTTATCAAAACGTTTATATAAATAAATAAATTTAATTTTATCTATATAAATTAAACCTTGTTTTATACGTTTTAAAGTTTTTTTATATATTGAAATTCGATTTTTAAAATATTTTAAATTAGTTTTATAAATAAATAAATAAAATAATGTTTTAAAAGATAAATTTAATTTAATTTCTTTATTTATAAAATTTTTAAATGTTTCAATATGATCAGAAAAATTTTCAACAAAAATCCAATTATATTTTTCTCAATTTTTATTTAAAAAAATTAATTCATTATAAAAATCATTAATATTTAATAATGTATATTTTTTATTTTTATAATTAGTTATATATTTTTTCATAAAATTAAATAATGATTTTAATTTTATACGTTCATTTTTTAATCAAATTTGATAATTTAAAAATTTTATAATATTTAATAAATAAAATATATTTTTTTTTAATATAAAAAATTTATTAGTATTATTTTGAATAAAATTATAATTTAAATAATTAGTTTTTAATTTTTTTTTTTTTAAAGAATTAAATTTAAAATATTTTAAATTATTTATTATATTTAATTTATTAAAATATTTTTATTTTTTTAATAAAATATTTTTTTTTTTTTTATTAAAAATAAATTTATATTTTTTAATAGCATTCTTTTTTGCATAATTTAATCTAACACTAAAAAAATTAAAATTATATACATTTTTTATTCAATTAAATTTAGATTTAATTTTTAATAATTTATAAATTCTTTTATTTTTAAATTTAGATTTAATTGGATTAAAATAAATACTATATAAATATGTTTTTAATTTTAATAAAAAAATTGAATTTAATTTATTAATAATTAATTGATTTTTTATTATTTTAGTAGTATTTATATTTTTATTTAAAATTAAATTTAATGATTTTTTATTATTTATTATATATATTTTTTTTTTAAATAATTTTTTTAATTTAAATAAAAATATAAATAAAAATTTTTTATTATTAATTAATTTTTGTAATAAAATATTTCAATTTTTAAAAGATATTTTTTTTATATATAAAAATTTTTTTAAATATAATAACATAGTTTTTTTTAAAATAGTTTTAAAAAAAAAATATTTTTCATTTTTAGAATTATTAATAATATTAAATTTAATTTTTTTATATTTTCAATATATTTGAATATATAATCAAAATAAAATATCATCTTTTAAAATTTTAATTATATTAAAAAGAATATTTAATGTATTTTTAATTTTTTTTAATTTTTTAAATAATTTAATTTTTTTTAATTTAAATTCTAAAAATTTTTGTTTAATTTTATAATTTAATGCAAATTTTTTTTTTAATTTTAAATTTTTATATTTATATATATTTAATTTATTAAATTTCTTAAAAGTTAAATTTAAATTACTATTAATAAATTCCTTACAAATAATACTATTTTTAGTATAATTTTTTCAAGATAATTTAATTTTTTTTTTTCTTAATTTAAAACTTTTTATATTAAAACTTTTTATCATTTTTACATAACGTGAACTTAATATTTTTGTATTAAATCTAGTTTTATATAATTTACGATATCATCATTTACGTTGTTTTCAATAACGATGTATTCTATATGTTTTAAATTCTAATTTTAATTTTTTAAATAATTTTTTTTTACGGTTATATAATGAAAAAGTACGTAATAAACGTGAAAAAATTTTTCGTTCAAAAATAAAATAAAAATAAAATCAAATATTTTTTGGAATTGTTATAATATCTCCTACATTTAATTTAGTATAAGGATATTGAATTTTTGTATTATTTAACAATATACCATTATATTTAATAAAATTATGACATGCATAAATTGTAGGTAAAAAACGTAATCTAAATAACGTTATATCTGCACGTTGTTCTAAATTAGATATAAAAGATTGCATTTTATTTAAACGTTTTTTTTTATATGCTTTAAAAAAAAGAATTTTAAATTTTCTAGCATTATATTTACCATAAAAATTATAAATACGTTTAATATTTAAAATATCTGTTTTAAAACGTTGTTTTTTACGTATTTGTGGTTTATATAATTTAGGTATCATAAAACGTCTTAATAAAACTCATTTTAAACTTTTTAATTTTAAATGTTGTCTGTGCCCATATCCATGTCTAAAAGTTAAATTTCCTCGTCGATCATATATTTTTTGTAAACGAGAATTTTTATATGGTATTACTTTAGTTTGTGTTCGAAAACTTGATTTATAACGGGGTTTATAAAAATTAGCCATAATTTATTATAAAATTGTTTTATTTAAAATATTTTTAATTTTTATTCAAATAAGTTTACATAAAAGTTCTTGTTCTTTTAAAATACTTTCTTTTAAACTAGATTCTAATAAATAAAAAAATAATTTTATAGATTCTATAGAATTATTATTCATAATTAATGAATAAAAAAATCAACTAGGATCTTGATTAGAATCTGTAATTCCAAAAGTAGGTATGTTTTCTCTTAAAATTTCATTTAATACTTTATTATTTGAATTTAATACAAGTACAAAATCAACTAAAACAGGATTTTTTTTTTTATATTTTAAACCTTCAAAATGTTTTATTAAATTTTTATAAGTTTTTCTTTTTAAAGATTTTTCTAATGTATTAATTTTTTTAAGTAAATTAAAAATAATTTTTCAATTTGAAAAAAGACCATTTAATCATTTATGTTGAATAAAACCATCGAAATGAAGTGTATTATATATACTATATTGAAAAATTTTATTTTTTTCAAAAGCTCTTAAAAATTGTTTAATAGGTAATTTTGATTCTGTAGCTACTATAAAAAATGAATTTTGTTCGTTAAAAAAATTAATTAAATTTTGAAAAAAATGGCGTAAAATTCAAAAAATTTTTTCAATATTAAAAATACTTATATTATGTTTTATACCGTATAAATAAGAATTAATTTTTTGTTCTAATTGTTTTTGGTGGCGTCCTAAATGTACTCTTACTTTAAGTAAATATTTTATTGTAATAGTATCTAATTGATTATACATTATTATTTTTTCCTTCTTTTCGTTTAATTATTTGATTAAAAAATCTAAATCCTTTTCCTTTATATGGTTCAGGTTTTTTTAAATTACATATTTCTAATGCAACTTGTGTTACTTTATTATATTCCGGACCTACAATTAAATAAACCGGTATTCTATTTTTTGGTTGATAAAAATTAATATCGGTAGGTAATTTATATTTAATAATATGACTAAAACCTAATTTTAATTCTAAAATATTTTTATTAATATTTATTTTAAATCCAATACCATATAAAATAATTTTAAAAATAAAATTATTATTTAAACCATAAATTAAATTTTTTAAATTACGTATAAATTCTAAATTTTTATCAATTTTATTTAATAAATATAATTTATTATTTTTTTTTATTAAAAAAGTATTATAATTTTTTTTTTTTATAAATGTATATTCTGAATTAAATAATTTAATTCAATTTTTACCTATATTTATATTTATATTATTTAAATTTGTTAAAAAAAACATAATATTAAATTTTAAAATAAATTAAACAATACTATACAATACTTTACCTCCTACATTTAATAAACGAGCATCATTACAAGTTAAAATACCTTTTGATGTAGATACTATAAATAAACCTAAACCTGATTTTATTTGTCATAATAAAGAACTTGTTGAAAAAATAAGACAACTTGGTTTTGATATTTTAGTTATACTTGTTATATTACTTTGTCCGTTTTGTTTATATTTTAAATAAATTGTAGTTATTATAATATTTTTTTTAGTATTTTGTTTAAATTTTTCAATATAACCTTCATTTTGTAAAATATTTAAAATATCTATACAAATATTAGAAAGATTACCATTTATTTGAATCATTTTTAAACCTGATTTTTTTCCATTTTTTATTTGCATAATTAAATTATGTAATGCAGAATTCATTTTAAATTTTTTGTTATTATAAAAAATATTATCAGCTTGATTTTTTAACTCCAATTAAATTTCCATTTAAAGCTAAACGTCTAAAAGCTAATCTAGATAAACCAAAATTTTTATAAATAGATCTTGATCTATTTGTTAAAATACAACGATTATGTAAGCGTGTTATTGAATAATTTTTATTTAATGTTTTTAATTTAAAATAAGCCTTAATACGTATTGTATTAGGTAATGAGAAATTATTATATATTGATTTTAAAATATTTTTTTTCATTCTAACTTTATAATATAAAGTTCTTCGCATTTTATCTTTATAAAATAATGATTTCATTATAAATATTAAGAAATTATTTTAAATTTTTTTATAATATAGATAAAAAAATTTTATCTATTATAAATAAAAATGAATGTTGCATAAATAATTCAAAACCACAAACTAAATAAATAATAAATATAATTAATAATAATTTTAAAGTATCTATTATATTATAAATTACTTTAAAATTATTATTTTCAAAATATATAATTTTTATTAACCTTAAATAATAAAAAAAATTAATAACAGTAATTAAAAGTAAAAAAAACCCTATTATATAATTTGATGATAATATTAAATTAATTAATATATCAAATTTAACAAAAAAACCACCAAAAGGAGGAATTCCAGCTAAAGAAAAAATATTTAATGAAAATATTAAATTTAAAATAGCTGAATTTACTAATATGGATTGTAAGTTTGTTAAAAATTTTGTTTTTGTTTTTAAATATAATAATAACATTCAAATTATAATAGAACTTAAATTATATACAAATAAATAATTAATTACAAATTTATAAATATTTACAGTATAAAAAGAAAAACCTAATAACATAAATCCAACATCAGTCATAGAACTAAAAATAAAAAATTTTTTAATAAGTTTTTCATTAAATGCTCCTAACATTCCAAAACATATAGATAATAAACTCATAAAAAATAAAATATAACTTCAATATGGTTTTAAATAATAAAAAGTTGTTGATAATATATTTATTAAGAATAAAAATAATACAAGTTTTGAAAAAATAGCTAAAAAAGTAACACTTGCTATAGAACCATTATTATAAATTATAGGAGCTCAAATATGAAAAGGTGCTGCAGTAATTTTAAAAGAAATATTTATAATAATTAACAATAATGCTATATTTATAGATAAAAAAAAATATTCATTTAAAATTGAATTTTGATTTAAATTTAAATTATTTAAATAATAATTTAAATAATTTAATATTGAAAAATAATAATTTGTTATATCTATACAATCAATATTAATAATATCATGATTATATGGATTATTTGATTTATTAAAATTATATAATAAAGTTAAAGAAGTTTGGTTTGTAGTTAATTTAAATATATCATTAGGTTCATTAAAATCTTTTAAAATTTCTGTAACTTTATGAAAGTTAACTCCAGGATGTACATAAATTCCAGGTAACATAGCAAAACGATATTGAACTTCTTGTTTTAACATAACCTCTGTTGGAGTATATGAAAATTTATTAAAACAAAGATCATGTTTTAATATTGGTATAGAAACAGCGTTAGGGTTAAAAATAACGTTTTTAAAATCTTTTGCAGTATATCAATCTGCTTTAGAAAAAAAATAATCTAAATAAAGTAATATATTAGAAGCATCTTTTTGAAAAGTAATGAAATTTTGCATCCCCGAAGCACTTCAATTTAATTGATGTTCTTCAAATAAAAAAGCATAACGTGTTAATTTTTCAATAAAAAAAGGAATATTTAAAGAATCTAAATTATCTAAACCTAACTCTAACTGTTTATCTACATAATTTTTATAATCATTAAAAATCATTATATTAGGATTATTAAAAAAATTACTTACACTATTATTTATTAAAATATTTGAATCTTTATATAAATTTAAAATATCTGTTGAAAAAGGTAAATTACCATAATTTAATTCGGAATAATTTAAATCTTTATTATATACTGCTGTAGTTAATATTTGTGAATATTGATATTTTAAATTTAAATCAATTAAAAAAGAAGTTATATACCATTCTTTTGATAATTTATTCCCAAGATCACCACTAAAATTATTTATATTATTAATATAGGTCTCACTTGACGGACTAATATTATTTTCATAAATTTCGTTAAAAGCAAAATTTTCAATCATATGGAACATTTCTAATAAATGTGAAGCTAAAAAACCTTGAGAATATGATTTTATTTCTTGAAAAGATGTTTTTAATTGATAATTAAATAAAAAATTAATAGTATCTTCATATTTATTTTCAAAAAAATTTAAATCAAAATCTTTTAATATTTTAATTGAATTTTTTATATAAGAATTACATATTTGAAAATTATTTAAAATTATATCATTAGATATATTTAATTTATGAAAAATACTATTTGATTTTTGTAAAGATAAATTTTCTATTTGTTTATTAAATATAGGTTCTGTAATATTATTAATAATATTATTAATATTTTCAAAAAAATCAAAAAAAAAAAATTATTAAATGAACTTTCTAAAAAAATTTCAATATTATTTTTTAAAAAAGTACCATAATTTTCATAAATATATAAATTACCTAAAATAAAAACACAAGAAGGTATAGTACTTATAATTAAATAACGTATACCAGACATAGCACTTAATTTTCTTACACGTTCTAAACTTATTAAAACATAAGAACATAAACTAATACATTCTAAACAAATAAAAATTTCAAATAATTGATTACTTAAAAATAATATTAAAGAAGCTAAAAAAAAAAAAA
>Ga0257115_1000789_pt1 | contig 24781 bp, 31 predicted proteins | sample SI112_100mmetaG_FD_194465 | JGI IMG/M metagenome (GOLD analysis project Ga0257115, IMG submission 194465) | Marine microbial communities from Saanich Inlet, British Columbia, Canada - SI112_100m | ecosystem: Environmental > Aquatic > Marine > Inlet | place: Canada: British Columbia | collected...
CATACTTGTCCCTAAAATAATCTACTGTAGCATCAATCTTTCCATAACCCCATAAACCAATACGTGTATCTTTAATATAAGCTAAAAAGGCTGCACCTAATAATGCTCCTGCAATACTAGTATAAATCCATAGTTTATCTTCAAACATCTTCTTCCTCTCCTTCATCTGGCCATGGGCCAGCAGTAAATGGTGACATAGGTGCTAATGGTACATTTCTTATTTCTCCTACCGCCACACCGTTCTCAAATGATTCAAAATCATCTCCTAATTCGCTTTTGTATACTTTTTCCATAAATCTATCCTGTTTAATAACCTCTTCTAAGTTTTGTAAATCTGCTGCTGGATACGTCTTACTTGGACCTTCTTCCACGTGACTCTCCCTTTATTTTAATTTTAGCTAACAATTGTTCATCTGTTTCAACCCTATCAGGATCTGGCAGACAAACATCTACTGGACAAACTTCTACACATTGTGGTGTATCAAAATGACCCACACACTCAGTACATAAATCACCATCTATAACATAGATCTCGCTATATTTTGGGTGTCCAATCTTATAATCTCCACCAAAGTATATTGCATCATTAGGACATTCTGGTACACAGACGTCACAGTTAATACAGTCATAGTCGATGAATAAACTCATGAGTAACATTTCTATTTATAATATTCATATTTATAAGACGGGTTTTCTATAAATATAGTAATGAATAGATTAGGAGATTGATTTGGAAGGTATATTAGATTTAATAGCGGAAGTAGGGTTTCCTATTGTAGGGGCAGGAGCGGCAGGTTATTTTGTTTATTTAACACTCAATTTTATATTAGATGGTGTTTTAGATGATATAAAGCAACAAAGAATGTTTGCACAAGCTCTAGACAATAGAGTGAAGACAATGAATAGTGAATTAATACGTATTGATGTAAAAATGTGTCAGGCATTTGGTATAAGACCTGATACGGATCGAATCGCAAGAGCGGATGGTAAAACTGATGCGAGGAGAGACTGATGGATGAAGTAGTAGTAGAGCAACAAACAACAATAGGACAATTAGTTAGTGATTACGGTTTTCCTATTATTGCCGCTTTGGCAATGGGTTACTTTATATACTTCATATGGACATGGGTTTCTACAAAGGTAGATCCAGTTATAGGCGATAGCCATATGACTTTAATTGCATTAATCGATAGAGTAAGAATGTTGGATAATGATTTAATTAGATTAAACGCTAAATTAGATATGATATTACAGGAGAGGGAAAGACATGGTGAAATTAAAACTTTTACTGACACTACTGACACTGACGACAATAAGCCAAGCGAGTAGTTTAACGTTTGATTTTAGTAATCCAGCTTTTAGTGGAGAAGGATATTCTAGCCATGTGCTTTCAATATCTCAGTTAGAATACAATAGAAAGGAATCAGTAAAGGATGACTTATTATCTGCAGAGGCTAAGGCCGCTAGAGATGCTAAGAATACCACCCTTGCAAAGTTTGTAACGAACGTAGAAAGTCGTATATTCGCAAACTTATCCAAACAAATGGTTGATAATATGTTTGGTACGAATTGTACCCCATCTGATGCTGATGTAGCAGATGAAGATGAGTGTCCATTGAGTGGTACAGCAACTTTACCTGATGGTTCAACAGTGGCATGGGTAAAAGATGAAACAGCAGAAACAATTACGTTAACTGTTACTGCAGCTGATGGTTCACTAACACAATTAGTTGTACCTGTTGGAGACTTTAAATTTTAAAATGAATATGGAATATTTGGCAGTAGCATTATTAAGTTGTATCATGGCTGGTTGTTCGGTACAGAACACCAAAGCGATCGAAGGGGAAATGCCTTTTGTTCAGGGTACACCGACAAAAGAATTGTTAAAAGAGATGCCAAATTTGATAAATACGCCTACGGACGGAAATGGAAATCCAGTAAAAATTACCGTGGCGGTATATGCTTTCCCTGATGAGACAGGACAAAGGAAGCAAGTAGGATTATCAACAGCAGTTTCTCAGGGAGCTGATGTGTGGGTTATACAATCACTCATGGCAGTTGGAGATGGTGGTTGGTTCTCAGTTGTTGAAAGGGCAAGTTTAGATAACTTAGTCAAAGAAAGACAATTGATTAGAAGTACAAGAGAACTATATGATGGTGCTCAAAGCACAGATGCTTTGGCACCTATGTTATTTGCTGGTCTAATACTAGAGGGTGGCATTGTAGGGTATGATACGAATACGACAAGTGGTGGAGCAGGAGCAAGGTTTCTTGGTTTAGGAGCTAACGATCAATATAGAACTGATCAAGTAACTGTTTCATTAAGACTCGTTTCAGTACAGACAGGGGAGATCCTATTGACTGTATCATCGACAAAGACAATTGCGAGTACCAGTAATGGTGCAGATGTGTTTAGATTCTTAGATTTAGGAACAAGAGCATTAGAGATAGAGTCTGGTAATGCGGCTAACGAACCGGTGAATTATGCGATTCGTACAGCTATTGAATTTGCAGTACTGCAAATGCTATATGAAGGTAAAGAGATAGGTCTTTGGGAATGGTCAGAACCAGTTGAGGTGGTGGCGGAAATTCCAGAAATACCTTTAGATGAATGGGCGAAACATCCAATTCAGGACAAAACGGGAGAATAACTTGAAAATTTTAAGTTTCTTTGTTATGGCTTTGATGAGCTTGTCAGTGATGGCAGCAAATAAGATTTATGTAACACAGGCTGGTGCTTCATTAGTTTTTGATGTACTCCAGGATGGTGATGGAAATATGATAGGTAATTCGACTACCTCATCCACAGCGTCTGGTTCTGCAACAAATTTTAATATAGACCAAGTCGGTAATAGTAATATAATCACCTTTGATATTGAAGGCGATAATTTTACAGGTGTATTTTATACAACGGGTAATAGTAATAACATTGACTTTAATTGTGATAGCGCAGGAGCTACATCGGGTTGTGATGATGTAAATGCTGTAATTAGTTTTACATCTGGTAACTCACAAGATATTGATATAGATGTCGGTCTTACTTCAAGTAAGTCTGGTGATAATGCTGACATTGATATTACTGGACAATCAGGTACGGACAGTACTGTTGTTGCAGCTACTATCGATGGTACAAGTGCAATATTAAGATTAACAATTAATGGTGATTCAAATAACTATCTAATTGATATTGATGATAACGGTGATGTTGCAGGTCATACTTTAATTATGACACAAACTGGTATCACTGCTGATGTTGATATTGTTCAATCGGGTGTAGCCGATAACTCAGCAACTGTAGTAACAACAGGTGATTCACAAAATATTGATATTACTCAAACAGCGGGCGGTACAGTAACAATGACAACTACTGGAAGTACCTCAGCAGCCGTGAAGACAGTTAATATTAATCAGACAGGTCATGCAGTATTTAATACTGATGGAACTATTCTTGGACAAACTTCGGATGGTTTAAACGGTGCTGGTGGTACATTTGATATTGACCAGACAAGCACAGGTACTATTAACTTAGATGCAAACGGAGCAAGTGCTAATATTAGTATAGAACAAACAAGCACAGGTACAGTCAACATGGATGTAGATGGTGCAACCTTTGTAGCTGATATTGATCAAGATAACGCAAGTACATTATCATTAACACATGATGGTGCATCTGCAGACTATGTTATCTTACAAACTGGCGGAGCTGGTGATACATTAACTATGACAGTAAACGGCGCTTCGGCGAATGTAGATATAATCCAGAGGGATTAATGTGCGGCTTTTTGTTATATTATGGTGTTTAACATTTTCATCATTCGCTAGTATAATTGGCGATGTTATCTTACATGAAGGTAATGCCAATATTGAAAGAACGGATGGTGAAGATGTTGATGCCGAAAAAGATTTAGATATATTCCAGTATGATACTGTTAAAACTGGTAAGGGTAAAGTCGCTATTGGCTTTATTGATGATACGAGGGTAGATGTTACACAACATTCCAAACTTATTATTGATGAATTTGTTTATGATCCTAATACCAAGACAGGTAAATTATCACTAAAAGCAGCACTTGGTACAGTAAGATATGCTTCAGGTCAGATTGCAAAGACCACCCCAACTGCAGTACAAATAAAAACACCAACAGCTACTATCGGTGTTCGAGGTACAGATTTTTCAATGACGATAGACGAGGTAGGTAGTTCTACTATTATTCTATTGCCATCATGTGATACAAACGGTAACTGCTTCGTAGGTGAGATATCAGTTGAATCCGATGCGGGCATGGTTATTATGAACCAGGCCTTCCAGGCTACCGTTGTGGACACTATTTCTTCGAGGCCATTAAAACCTGTGATTGTAGATCTAGAAGAATCATTCATTAATAACTTACTTATTATATCAAAACCTCGCGAGATTAAAGAAGCAGAAGAAACAGAATCATTTAATAAAGTTGCTACTGCCCTTGATATAGACTTTCTAAAGTTTGAAGAATTAGAGATAGACTATTTAGAAATAGAAGAAGATGAATACGTATCTATGCTTGACACAGATTTTTTAGATCAGAATTTCTTAGCAGATATTTTAGAACAATTGAATCGTCAGTTAGCATTACAAATGCGTTCTGAATTTGATAAGAAAAAAGGTACATACGCTTTTACATTAGGTAAAGATAAAGACACAGGTATCACAATACTAGACCAAGAACCACAATGGTACTGGCATAGAGAAGCTGCAAGTGGTAGTGTTGTTGAATTGAGACTTGAACAAGCAAATAGTTATATGATGAATATACAACAAGGGGATTTCGAGTTAATAGATTTTGAATTAGGAGGAATAGAAAGTGAAATCACTATTATTCAAAGCCAGTAGCATATTACTATTATGCTTACCTGTGTTTGCTAATAACGAAATATATATCACACAAGTTGGTACGAGTAATAACTTTACATTAGATATAACCCAAGACGGTGATGATAATGTAGTACAACTTTCTGTATCACACGACAACAACACAATTGACATTGACCAAGAAGGAAATAATAATACAGTTAGTTGGGTTTCATATTGGGGTTCTGGTCAAGGCTGGGGTGGTGACTTAGATGGTTCAGGTAATACTTTAAAGTTTGAACAATACAATACCACAGGATCAGATGCAAATCGAATAGGATTTCATATTAATACTAATGACAATACTGTTCATATTTGTCAGGGCAAAACATTTGATGATTCTACAGACACAACATGTGAAGCAACATCAACATCTGAATATGGTGGACATACAGTCAACTTAGACTTACATTCAGGCGACACAAACTTAAAAGGCTCACAAGAAACAGATACAGGCAATGCAGACCATTATGCACAAATCTACACATATGGTGGAGATAATAATGATATATTTTTTAAACAATCAGGCAATGGCAATAAAACACTTAATCTTACAGTAAGAACTGATAATGGTGAGCAAGAAGTCATTCAAGCAGGAAGCGGTACTCATACAGCAACAATAGATTTAACTGGTGCATATACAACAGACTTATCTCTTACACAAAATAGTGGTACTAATCAATCATATACATTAACAAATAACTGTCAAACATCGTCTGGTTGTGCAGTTTCAGTTACACAAAACTAATATAAATAGATTTATGAAGAAAATTTTATCACATTGGACTATCGCATTTGTTACCCTTATAGCATTAACCTATATTGGTCTGCAAGATCCGTGGGTCAAAGAGATATTAAGACTCAAATCATTTGACTATGTATTGCAAAATGAAGTGAAGACTCCTTCTCAAGCAGTAACAATAGTTACCATCGATGAAGCAGCAATTGAAGAACATGGTCAATGGCCGTGGGATCGTGATGTGCTTGCTAACCTTATACTACAATTAAGAAATGCTGAAACAGGTATCATTGTGATGCCTATATTATTTAGTGAGGAAGATAGGTTTGGTAGTGATGATGTATTCTGTGAAACACTAACGTATGGCACAGTCATTGCTCAGACAGGTACAGCACAAAAGAGAACATCTAATCCAGTACCGAGAGGTGTGGCAAAAATAGGTGATCCATTACCACATCTATTTGAGTGGAATGGTATGGTTGGACCATTACCTAAACTTGCTGAGTGTGCGAATGGTGTTGGTGTTATTAATACAGCTCCTGAGATTGATGGTGTAATTAGACGAGTTCCATTGCTTATGAAGATAGGTGAGGAAGTATATCCTAACATGGCAATAGAAACTATTCGTGTTGCTGTAGGTGACCCGTCATATCAAGTCAAAGCAGATGAGACAGGTATTGTTGCTATGAGAGTTCCTGCTTATGCTACAATTAATACAGATACGAATGCTCGTGTATGGGTAAGATGGAATAAAGAATTCCATACGATGAGTGCTGCATCTCCAGACTTCACGCCACTTGCGGGGACAACAGTGATTATAGCTATGACAGCAGAGGGATTAGGCGGAGTTGTTGCAACGCCAGTGGGTGAACAATATGATTATGTTATATCTGCACAAACTCTACAAACAATATTAGATGGTGAAACAATAAAGAGGTATGATGCTTTATTAGAACTACTTGCTGGTCTTGTATTAGGTATTGCTATTATTCTTATTACAAGATTTTTGCCATACTGGTTTATAGGTTTATCGTTAATAGGTATATTCGGTGGAGGTATATATTACTTCCAATATATGTTTAGTACACAATTAGTTCTTGTAGATATTACATGGGCATTATTAACATTCTTTATCGTAGGATTCCATGCCACATTTAATAGATTCATATTAGAATTTATGCAGAAGCAACAGATCAAGAAACAGTTTGAACACTACTTAGATCCACGTCAAGTCAAAGCACTTCAAAAAGATCCATCACTACTCAAGCTTGGTGGCGAGAGAAAAGATATGTCTTATTTGTTTATGGATATTATTGGATTCACACCGATCTCAGAATACTATAAGAACAATGATGACCCAGAAGGGTTAGTAGTTCTTGTCAATGAATTCTTAGATGAGATGACTAATATCATATTAGCTAACGGTGGTATGGTTGATAAGTTTATGGGTGATTGTATTATGGCTGTGTTTGGTGCACCACTTGATATGCCTAATCATGCTGAGATGGCGGTCAAGTCCGCTGTTGAAATAGAAGCAAAGACATTAGAACTAAAACAACGATATAAGGATAGAGGCTTACCAGATATTAACGTAGGTACAGGTGTAAATACTGGACCAGCAATTATTGGTAATATGGGTAGCTCAACTCGATTTGATTTTAGTGTGATAGGTGATGCTGTTAATCTAGCAGCAAGACTAGAAGCAACAGCAGGAAGGGGAGATTATTTACAATATCCAACAATTTATTCCTCCATGACAATGACTCAATTGCCAGATGATATGGTTATAAGATCTCACAAAATAGGTGATATTAGAGTGAAAGGTAAGGAAGATGTTATAGAAATATATAACTTAATTCCAGCTACTTCCTCTGTTCCCTCTTCATAAGATTCTTTAAGCTCTTTACGAGATTAATTTTCTTATTGGATCTATCATGACCCATTTCATGTAACTTTTCTTTTGTGTGTTTCAATTGAACTGACTTACTAATATTCCTACTAGTATTTTTATTCATACTGCTCCTTTTAATCTTTACTTCGTCTTGCCGCAAGCTCCGCTTTCATAGCGTCATACTTATCTTTCCTACGCTGGTCTACCGCTGCTTGTTCTGCTTTCCTTCTTGCTCTTCGTTGTGCAGCCCATGGACCGACAACGTTAGTAAATATTAAAAATCCTATTGCACCATATAATATGGTTTCTGTTACATTTGCAAACATAAATGCCCTCAGTTGTTCTTCATTTCCAGCCTCAATATCGCTTATTGCAGGTTTGTCATCAGGTAATACTGAATCAACTGCTATAGATGTCGCAGCATTGGCCGCTGCTGGTAATGGGCCTGCTATGACGTATGTGACACCAGTTGTTGCTGCTGTCTTAATTAAATTCTTGGGATCTAGTGCGTTGAAACCGCCTAACATACTACATCCACCTAACGAAAGGGCTAATGCGCCCGCTAATATTTTCTCAATCATATATCTATTTATACATCAACACACCCTACAATGTGTATTCTTTCTTCCCATGAAGCATTGACAGCTGTATGCATTTTAGTTGTATCTACAATATAGTGATTTCCATCTGCTGGATATCTAATAACTTGGTCATCTATAACCATAAAACACTTATCATTTGTTATAAGAGGAATATGTATTCGCATGGTTGGATCTTGATGATATGAATAACAGGTTTTAGAATGCATTCTCATTACACGAGTTCTATACATACCTAAATCTTTTATTATCGAATTAGTATATGGCATATCAAATAAAGGAATAATAAAATCTTGCTCTTTGTGATCATTTAAAGTAGTAAGCTTACCAGTACCGTAATTATAATCAGTCTCACCTTCAACGGTTTGCAACGATATTTGGGTATCATACTTAGGAAGTAATTCAAGCTCTAATAATATTCTTTCAATATTTATGGACATACTGTTAATTCTTTTACTCTATGCTCTTGTTCTAATACCCATTCAATAATTGATACACAGTATTCAATAGGCATCTTCTTATTTGTTATATGTTCAACCCTAGGCGAATCAAAATATCCAAATCTTATTATAGTAGTATCAATCCCTTGATAAAATAATTGATCGTTAGCTTTGTCAAGTGCACCCTTTTCAATTTGATATACATGTGGCTTACTTTTATTTTGGTCTGGAGAATTAGATCCTATATTTATTATTTTTAAATCTAATGCTGCTGCATCATATAATAGTTCTACCTGTTTAAATCCATCATGCTTACAATTAATAAACACATCACATTCCTCAAGAGAGTCAACGCAACCTAACTTATCTTTTAAAGCTTTACCTAAACCTCTGCGAATGCCTGTTATATAAAACTTCAATTTATTTAATATAATTTAATTTGCCATCGATGAATTCTTCATATTCTTTGTTTATACTTCTAAATAAATCTATCATATCTATTTGACACCAATTATCTACAAGTCTTTCTCCATCACATGTCCAAAAATCCATAACAAATAATCTTGGTTGTCTACCTTCTGGCATAAAACCAAAGTAATTATTTTTATGAGTACATGTCATACTAGGATGTCCCATTAAAGCTGCTTGATTTCCATCAGAAAATATAACCTTATTGATTCCTACAGCACCATCTCTGTCTGGAATAAAGTTAAGAAATCTTGATTGATGATATTCTTGAAATTCAGGTAATCCTCTCAAATGCCCAATAGCAAATGGTCCAACCCAATGCATATTTTTTACATCCCACCAGTTATCCATTCTCATAGAAGATAAATTAACTCTATCATAATTTCGTAACCCATTAATCATTCCCCATAAAACCGGCCAGCAGTCTTGTTCTGATCTTTCAATAGTAGGATAATGAATTTCTTTTATTCTATCAGGGTCCATACTACTAGGAGCTGCCCAATAAAAACTTCTTTGCCAAGGACATAAACTATTCTTTCCAAGTAATTCTGTTATGTCACAATTAATAAAATGACCATGAGTATTTTCATGCTCACCTATTTGGAAAGTGTAAGTATTATTATCAGGTTTAATAGTTTTCCATTTACGAGCAAACGTACCTGTTATATAATATACTCTGCCTTTACAGAATTTATTACTAATAAGTGCACTACTTTTTACTTTTATAATTTCTGTTTCTTTAACATCATCAAAAGATGCCCAAAATTTATCCCACTCTTTATCTGTTTTAAATGGGTATGAATAATTAATCATATGTTTTCACCTCAAATTTTAAATAAGTTAATTTAATTTTTATTCTATCGATATCACTATAACCGAATCTTTGTTTCTTTTTATAAACACACCGAACCGTATCAGTATATGTTATATAATCAGGAGGAACATTACCAAATAAATAACTACTCCAATTCTGATCACTAACGTCTGTATCATACGAACCTTTATCGAAACCACCAAATGGCCGTAAATTAAAATCGATTGAATACAAATTACCTTTCTTATCTTTTAAGAATTGCCATCCGAATAATTTGTTTTTTATTGTTATCTTCTTCGAAAGTTTTCTAATACTATCTTCAACAATGTTTCTATCATCGTTATTTAATTTAATCGGCGTAACTGATTCTACTGGACAATTGTCTTCGTATATCATAATATGATTATTAAGATGATACCATTTATTCCCATCACTATAAAAGTGACAAGATATAATATAGTCTATATCTAAATAGTCTTGTATATTATCTTCAGCTTTAGCCTCATTTCTATTTATAACTTTAAAATCAGTTCCACCAGACCTATCATATTTTACTATTACTTTATCTGATTCATTTGGAACAGTAGGTATATTAAGAGATTTGAATACTTTGTCTTGTTCTCTCTTGCTTGAAAAGAATTTAATAAGATCTTTAGTGAGAAATGTTTCTAATTTTAATTTAGTATTTAAATCATATTCTAATTGTAAAAATTCTGCCTGCTCTTTAAAATTTATAATTTGATCTGGGAAAAAATTATAAAATGTCTTATCTGTTAAATCTAGATTTGATATAGAATCTTTGTCTAAAATATCTGAATTATTTATGCCACCACCTAAACTAATACATAATATACCATAACCTTTTTCTTTACAATAATTATAAATTGGTAGCAACTTTATCTTTGTACCTATAATCAATATATTCATACCCTTTATTTATATGATATAAATAAAAGTATAATTGAATAATTTTAATAATATGATAATGTTGAATATAGTATGTACAAGTAAACCTGGTGATGGATTATTATTTTATAGCTACGAATACTGCTCGCACTTAAATGAAGTTGGTATAGAAGCTCAAGTTTGTGTTATAACTCATAGAAATTTTACTTCATATGATTATACTGATGCTATTGCAGATAAATATATTCATTGTAAAAATATAAAATTTGATACTATACCCGTAAGTGCTGATGATATAACATTAATCATGGGTAATAGTATGCTAACACTAGCGCGTATGAATTGGAGAGATTACAATTTATTTCAACAAACAACTCTTAAAAAATTATTTGGTAATAAACTTATTTCTGTTTATTCAGAAAATCATCCGAAGGAATATCCTAAAGCTTTAAGTTTTTTTGATCCAATGGAAGTTGTTAATTTATGTGATACAGATGTTTATCCTAATGGTGATGGTGAACACTTTGAGAAGATAATACATTTCCCTATATACAAAGAAGTAATAGATGATATTCAATTCGACCATTTATTTTTAGGAACGAATAAGAAGTATTATGAAACAGTACAGAAGGTAATAGGTGAATATCCTAACCATGGAATATTAACTTATCATACACCATCTGAAAGATATTTAGATTTCGATAATAACAATCTACGATGCCCTGTGCCTAATCTATTAGGTAAATTCAAAACATATGTTTATACCAAAGATACATTTGACCCTGCTCCAAGACTATTTCAAGAAGCTAGATACTTTGGTAAAGATATAATTTATCAAAGAAGTGATACTGTCTTAGATGGAGGATATTGGTATTGGAAAAGAGGAATAAAAGAACAAGACTTATCAGCGATTACTACGGCTATTGATTATTTTACATCAGGATTCTCTGTTAATAAAGTAGCTTTAATAGATAAAATAAATAATAAAGAAGTTTGGTTTTGTAGTATACCGTGGGTTATGGCATTTACTAATGAGCTGGGTGAATATTCTCAATGTAATTTTGGACAACCATCAGAAAAAACAATACAAGATACTTCAATTCAAGAATGGATGACCGGACCTATTATGGAAAATATTCGTATGGAAATGGTAGATTCGAATTCTAAATTTGAATATGTTAACAAATATTGCTCAAAATGTATAAATGATGAAAAAAATATAGGGAGGTCTAGAAGACACATAGCTAATGAGATGTACTCACCTGAATCCACCCCTATTAATTACAGGGCGATTACAAATGCTGCAACACGAAGTATGAGAGGTGAACCATATAAGTTCGCTGCTTTGGGAAGAATCCTTGAAATACAAGTAAAATCATTTGGTATAGAATGTAATTTAGATTGTCATATGTGTCATCACTTTAGTTCTTCAATTAGAACTAAAATGGCATTTGACGAAGGTGTATGGAATGAAGTTGTATGGGGTGATAAAGATGTTAAAGAATCAAAGTCAGCGGCAGCTATGGCAAAAAAACCAGTAGATAAAGTAAACCAACAAATTTTAGATCTTGCTCCATACATTTATAATTTAAAAATTATTGGTGGTGAACCATTAATTATGAAAAAGCATTATGAACTATTAGATAAATTAATAGAAATAGATCAGGCTAAGCATATACAAATAAAATATCAAACAAATGGAACTGTGTTAGCTTCTGGTAAACATAATGTACTTAAATATATTCCACAGTTTAATAGTGTTATAGTATGTGTATCTTTAGACGGAGTTGGAAAATATAATGATTATATTAGAAGAAGATCTAATTATAAAACAATTAAAGAGAATATGAAAACCTTTGATAAATATCCAAATGTTCAAGTTGATTTAAATTCTACAGTTACATTTTTTAGTGTATTGCACTTATATAAAATTGCTGAGGAATTTAAATACGAACATAATTGTTGGCCGATAGATAGACCTAGCCAAATGAAAGCTAATAATTTACCACAAGAAATAAAAGATAAGTTAATTCCCAGATATGAAAAGATTCCATATATGAAAGAAATTGCAGATCTTCTTAAGTTACCGCCTGAACCGGATTTTAATGCGAAAGAACTTTATAAATATTGTTTAGATATGGATAAATCTTATGAAGGAACTAAATGGGAAATGAATTTATTCGATGTATTTCCTGAACTAAAGGAACATTATGAGCTCATCTGAAGCAGCCATGAATAAACAGAAAGAAGATCAAGAAGCACAAGAACTTAATATAGGTAAATTTAAATTAGAGATTAAACCTAGGTGTTTAACATTTGATCCTAAAGCTTATCATAAACCTGCTGCTTATACCGCTGATGGCTTTATGTTGCCGTGCTGTTGGTTAGATGATCCAAAGAATGACTTTGGTGTTGAATACTTTGGATTAAAAGATGAACACCTTCGTGTACGCAATGTTGAGAAATTAGAAGACATATTTAAATCAGAGGAATGGGACCATTTCTTTGATACATTACTTAATAATCAGAATCAAGCAATGAAGCATTGTAAATACAAATGTGGTAATTTGAGAAAAGATAATAATTCATATACACAAAATATAATATAATGGCAAGATTTACAGAACTACAACCAACTGATAGAATTGCCGATTGGTATACACATAATGAAGTATGGGGATCACCTAATATTGATTCATCACATAGATGTATTTTAAGATGTCCACAATGTCTTAGACAAAGGAAAGAAGGTGGACCACGCATTAAGAGAGCATTCGATCTAGAGCCAAAAGACTTTCAAAAGCTATTAGATTACTATCAACATTGTATAACATTCTGTGGTCAACTATCAGATCCAATCTATAATCCAAACTTTTTACAATTCCTAAAAATGCTAGATGGCACTGGAAGAGGTGTACGTATTGCTACATGTGGTCAATCTGTAAAAAATCGTCATACTACTGCATGGTGGGAAGAAGCATTTAGTTATGGCTTTGGTGAAAATGCATGGTATTTTGGTGTTGATGGTATCGATAAGAAGAGTGAATTGTATCGTATCGGTTCTAACTTTGATGAAGTATGGGAGACAATGCGATTAGGTAAACAAATGGGTCAAGCTATTGTTTGGCAATATATTATATTTGGATATAATGAACATGAAATAGAACAAGCAAAAGAGATAGCAGAAAAAGAAGGATTTACTTTATTATTAATTAAAACCAATAGAGGATTTGATTCAAGATCAAGAAATATTAGAGATAGTATGAAAGACATCTATAATAATTTTCCAAAACCAAGCGTAGAAAATACAGTTAAAAAAATTAAAAATGAAGAATATTTTAACGTTACTAGAGAATTACAAACTTGGCGAGAGACAAGGAATACATAATGAAAATAACATATAATAATATAACAATTAATTTTTTTAATATTGAAGACTGCAAGAATTTAGTTAATGTTAAACTTGATGAGAACGGTTTACCTGAGCAAGTTGTAGTATCTCTATCAGGTGGGTGTGATTCTGCTTCAGCCCTTTATCTTTGCCTTACACATTTTCCAGATATAGAATATATACCATATACGTGTAGAGATCTTAATGCTCCGAACGATGCTGATTCAGCTATCATGTTTGTTGAAAAAATGCAAAAAAAATTTCCACATGCAAATTTAAAAGATATACAAATATTTGAATTTGACGATAAAGATCCAGTAAATCATGCTGAGGCTAAATATTGTATCAAGTATTATAAAAGATATAAAGATATAACTACTATTGGTATGACTAAGATGTTATTAATAGATAGAATAACGAGAGATCTAATGAATAAATATAATAATCCGATGAGATTCGATGGTATGTCAAAAAATCCACCTAAAGAAGAGATGATAAAACATAACTTCTTGGAGTTTAGCGAACCAAGACGTACTCATGAAAGCAACTGGCCAACATGTTTTAACCAAGTATATCAACCATTTATTAATGTTGATAAAAAGTTTATTGCTGATATTTATTTTCAACATCCATTTATGCTTAATGAAATTTATCCACATACAAAATCATGTACTGGTACAGCATGGTCGACCGATAACTTTACGAGAGTGTGTGCAAAATGTTTCTGGTGTCATGAAAGAAGATGGGCATTTGGCGAAGACTTATATCCAATGGAACATTTACCAGATGTGCCTATGCCACCTCAAAAATACGATCCGAGAAAAACCGCATGATTAATTGGCCAATTCATAGAGTTAATTTTGAAGCCGGTATTGGTTGTAGACTTAAATGCGGTGGATGTATGATGCGGCATCAAATGAAACCTGGAAGTCTATCATATAAAGACATGGCATGGGATCGTAGATATAATATACCGCTTGAAAAATATAAAGTTATATTTGAAGTGTTTGATGATTATGAATTTTGTGGAAATTTGTCGGATCCAATTTACCATCCAGACTTTGTAAAGACATTAAAGTACATGAAAGGTAAAAATATTAAAGTAAATTTTCGTACGAATGGTGGTGGTAAATCTAAAGAATGGTGGTCTAATGTTTTTGAACTTTGTCAAGGAGAAAATTGGTTATGGACATTTGCCTTAGATGGTTTACCTGAAGATTCTCACAAATATAGAATTAATCAGGATGGAGAACAAGTATGGGAAATGATGAAGTATGGTAAAGAACTTGGAATGGAAATACTATGGCAATGGATTGTATTTAACTATAACCAAGATGATATTAAAGAGGGCCATTTATTAGCAGCCCAATATGGTATAGATTTTGATTATTATCACTCTACAAGGTGGGTTGATGATAGAGATATTGGTGGTGTAGATATGTCAGTGTATAAACCCAAAGAAGAGCATGTAGCTATTAAAAGGAGTGAGATGCATAAACAAGATATTGAATTTAATAGTCTTATGCCTGATGGTAAAATTACTAAGGCTCAATATGCAGCTGGGGTAAAAACAGAAGATGTAATTTTAGAAGCAATCAAACAGTCAGGCCTGAACCCAGAAATAGACCCAGATTGTTTAAATAGAGAATTAACAAAACCAATTATGTTTAATAGTATGGGGTATTTTATTCCATGCTGTGAGAAAGATCAATGGGTAGAGTCAATGGAAAAGCGCGGATTTTATCAAGAGAAATTTCATATAGATAATCTTCACACTGCTGAAGATGTTATAAATGTTTTTGCGAGTGATACTTGGCAAGATTTTTATAAAGGATTATATGATGATGCTAAAAATGCTCCAAGAAATTGTAAAACCTTTTGTGTTAAAAATAGAAATATAAGAAATGAAGACGGTTCAGGAATAGACCTTAAAGGATTTGTATGAAATATTTAATATGTTCAGGTGATAGTTTTACGGATGATGCACATAGATCTGACCATCACCCAGAAATGGATACCAGCTGGCCGAAGTGGCCGGAACTGTTAGGTAAAAAATTAAATATGAAAGTGATTAATGTGGGAGGATCCGGTCAGGGCAATGAATATATATATTCAACACTACAAGATGTAATAGAAAGTATAGAAGATAAAAGTGAAATAGGACTGGTTATTGCTGCGTGGTCACAATGTAATAGAAAGGATTATCAATCCAGTCAATTGAATCCTGATGTAAAAAAGGGGTGGGGCTCAGACCCCATCGATAAACACGGTAATATATTTGGTTGGGTGAAAAGAAGTTTACGAATTTTTAAAAATTTTGAATATATGTGCCAATACCATAATATACCATACGCACAATTCCAAATGATACCATTATTTATAGATTATTTAAGAGGATCTCATGTTAAAGGATATGCACATAATAAGTATACTGGGAACTTTGACAAAGACTATGATAAAATATTAAACGTCCTTTTAAAATATGAAAAAATTCTAAACATAGAAAAATTTATGGGTTGGCCTGGGATAGAGCACCTTGGCGGTTTTCCATTAAATCATAAAACGTTAGGAAAGGGTGAGGATATAGATGTCTATAACATGGGGTTTATTATATCAGAAGAAGATACTCATCCAAATGCAAAAGGACAAGAAAAAATAGCGGAGTATATATATGACTGGTTGGGATAGAGAATATTTAGACAATAAAGAAGAGTATTTAAAACTCTTTGATAGCGTAATGCAAAAAGAACAAGAGAGAAATATAGAATTTCTTGAGAAGAGTTTAAAAGAATTAACTGGTAGAAAGTTTGCAGTTGCTTGTGGTAGTGGAACTGATGCTTTAGTTTTTGCTTTATTAGGTTTAGATCTTAAACCTGATGATGAAGTATTAGTTACTAACTTCTCTTGGATATCTTCAGCATCATGTGTATCTTTAGCTGGAGCAATACCAGTATTTTGTGATGTGGATTTAGATACGTATCATATATCATTTGATAGTATTAAAAGAATGGTGAGTGATAAAACAAAAGCAATTGTTTATCCATTTCTATTCGGAAGTATATCTGACACAACAGAGATACAAGCTTTCTGTAAAGAAAATAATATTACATTTATTGAAGATGCATGTCAAGCTCTAGGTTCTAGTTTACATGGAAAGATGGCAGGTTCAATAGGAGATATTAGTGCATTAAGTTTTAATGCTAATAAACAAATTGCTGGTATTGCTGGTGGAGGTTGTGTACTCACAGATAATAAAGAACAAGCAGTTTTGTTTAGAAAATTAAGAAAGCATGGTGAACATGAAGTACTAGGATATAATTCTAAGATGCTTGGTATGAATGCTGAGTTTATTGATTTTAGATTAAAGATGATGATAAAATGGGATTTTCAAAGACAAGTTATTGCTGAGCAATATGATGCTATACTTAAAGCTTTACCAGTTAATATACAACAACCTGCTGATGGCTTAAATCATACTTACCATAAATATGTTATTAGGTTTGAGAATAAAGAAATAAGAGATACTGTTAAAGAGAGATTAGATACATCAGTACATTATTCTAAACCTATATCTGAAAATCTAATGTATGATAATATTACACATAGAAAGGATGACTGTCCAAATGCTAAACATATAAGTGAAACAATATTAACATTGCCAATGCATCCATATTTAACAGACGATGAAATAACTAAAGTTAATAATATAATTATGTTATCTGTATGATAGAAATAATAAACAATAGAATTATTTTAATTGATGACAAAGCTAACATGGTCGAAATAGATGATAAGGCTTTAATAGAATTATATGAGAATATGAAAAAAATATTAGGTGATATAACCCTTGATGAAAATTTAATTAAACCAATTGAACCTATATATCATTACATAGTGGAAAAAATGTACACTATGCCAGAATATTCTAGATGGGACACTGTTCCTTTTAAAGACAAACCTAAAGAAAAATTATTAATAGCATTTAACAAATTTTTATATGATAAACTTAACAAACGTACAGAATAATTATTTAGCAATAGATTTCTTTCTATCGATGTCATGCAATAAGGATTGTCATTATTGTACTAGCTATACTTTGGAACAAAGGAATCTAACTGTTGACATGGAGTTCTTAAATAGAACCTTATACTATTTAAGAGATTATAAAGTAAGATGTAATCTCCTTGGTGGTGAGCCTGGGTTAATTAAGAATTTATCTGATGTGATTACAGCAATTCAAAGTAATCCTAATCATGTATGCGAAGTATTATCTAACTCAACCGTAAGAAGAAGATACCCACAAGTATTAACAGATCCTAATATAATATATGTTGAGCATTTCATATTAGATTTTTATGAACACGAAATATCTTTGTTAGGCCCTAAGTCATATGAATTTCATCAAGAGAATGATATGAATAATTATAACTTAGTGATTAAGACACCTAACTTTGAGAAGTATAAACATCTATATCCTGAAGAGATGAAAAAATTAGATAATAAGAATACATTATGGAAAGAGTTTAATGGTAGATCGCCTGAGTTTTCAAGTTTATTAAATCCTCAAGCCGCTGAAATAGATAGAAAAATGTGTGCAGCTTTTCCAATGGTACCTGTTATAAACTTTGAAAATAAAAACATAGTGCACTGTAGTAAAAAGTTTGCGAACAATGCAATCACTTCTAAAGAATTTGAAATAACACAAGAGAACATTGATAAGATGATGAACTTTAGATTATTTAAATATGAGAATTATTGTGTAACCTGTACTGAATATGTACAACCAAAAGGTCATTTTCCATTAAAAAAATATGCGAGTATACTAAATGAATAAAATATTTTCCGTAGCATTAAACCTGCATGACCATAATACATATGATGGAGTATGGCATAATCAAAGAGAAAGACAAACACGATTTAAGCATAACCTACCTTATCATGCAGAAGCCTATGCGCATCAATCAGATATATTAAATCCTAGTGATTATAAATTAAACGATGCATTCACTAAAGAGTACTTTAAAAAACCTAATGAAGGTGTCTTAGCATTTACTTATACTGTCGGTGGTGTAAGAATGTCACAAGAAGAATTACTCAAGACAGTATTAAAGGGTCATGATGAGATATTCGAATGGCAACCTAAAAAGTTATGGGATCATTATTACAAAGATGGGATATACTTTATAGACCATCATCAATCACATGCTGCATATGCATTTATTAATTCAGGCTATGAAGAAGCAGATTGTTTAGCTATTGATGGTATTGGTAATCGTTACAGATGTTGTTTCTTTGATAAAGACGGGAACATGACTGATCTATCTGATGTATTACCTATTGGTTGGTTATGGAATCACATGTCAAATCTAACAGGATTTGGTACACTTGGTGCAGGTAAACTTATGGGATGGTCTGCTTATGGCAGAAAGAATGATTATTTTTATGAAATATTTGAAACAATATGTGCTGGTCCTATAACAGAAAAGAAACAAGAGAAATTTAAACACATTGATTTAAAGAGATATAGGAAAGAAGATTTAGCATTTAATCTTCAGAGATTTACTATGGATAAAATAAGAGAATTTATTTATCCACTTAAAACCTCAGAGAATCTTTGTGTTGCTGGCGGTGTATCTTATAATGGTTATATGAATGAAGAGTTTACTAAAGTCTGGAAGAATGTTTATGTACCACCTGCTGTTGGTGATGAAGGACAATCTATTGGTGCATATCAACATGCTGATTATATATTAAATGGTAATAAACATATATCAAAAACATATGCTGGAAAAGCTTATAATTTTATTCCTGCTAAACCCCCATTTATTTGGGGTTATGAAGAATTATTTTGGGAACCCCTTGATATGAAAGTAATTGCTCAACAAATTGCTGATGGTAAAACTGTAGGTTGGTTCCAAGGTAAATCAGAAAGTGGTAATAGAGCATTAGGCAATAGAAGTATCTTAGCAGATCCACGTAATCCTGATATAAAAGAAATTATTAATAGTACAATTAAAAATAGAGAAGACTTTAGACCATTTGCTCCTAGTGTAATGGAAGAACATTATCAAGAATACTTTGATACGAATCAGCCATCTCCATATATGTCAAGAATTATGCCGGTAATATCTGATAAGATTCCTGGTGTTACACATGTTGATGGAACAGCAAGAATACAAACAATTAATAGAGAACAAAATGAGAAGTACTATGATATTATTAACGAGTTTTATAAAATAACAGGTATACCGATGTTATTAAATACTAGCTTTAATTCTCAAGAACCTATTGTAGAAGAACCGTGGCATGCTATACGTACTTTTAGAGAAACTGCTATAGATATATTAGTAATTAATGATTGGATGTTAATTAAAAAAGTAACTAGTGATGGGTGGAGCTAATGCTTAGTAGAGATAAATTAAAACATGTAGTAAATATTTTAAATTTAAATAATGAATATGATATAGAAATTGGTAATGTTTATAATATTTTAACTGCAATAAAAGAAGAAGATGATAATACATTCCTAAAAATTATATTAAAGTTATCTAATAAAGATTCAGATTTAAGTTTACTTGATAATGTTTTTACAGCAATAAAACATAACCCAGAACTTGAAGAAGATATCTTAGATTCATTTAGCGATAATCAATTTATAGCTAAAACAAAATTAGTTAATAATTTAGAAAAACTAAATCTTTTAAATAAAGATACTGAAGTTGTTATTTTTGGTTCATGGTATGGAAGTATTCTTATACCATTGTTATATGATAAAGTTAAAAAAATTACTGCAATTGATGTAGATGATACTGTAATTACAATTGGTCAAAATAGACTTTTCGAAAAATATAATAAAGTTGATTGGATAACGGCTGATATTTTTGAAGACTATAGAGATATGTTTGATACTGCTGATATTTTTATTAATACTTCATGTGAACATATGCTCTCAATGAAAGAATGGGGACCATCTTTAATATATAAACGCCCTTGGTGGACAAGAGTTAAATCTAGTGCTCACTTTGCTTTTACTTCTAATAATATGTTTGATATACCAGGTCATATTAATTGCGTAAATGATATAGAAGAATTTAAAGGACAACTACCAGATAAGTCAAAGGTATTAATAGAAGATAAAATCAAAGACGAGAGAGGCACTAGATATCTATTAATAGGTAAGCTATGAAGAGAATAATTTATAGTATCTATGTCGACATACCAGCGCCTGAGCATTACGGCAAATCTAAAAATAAAAATGATTCAATAGAAAAAGCAAATGTAACTATTAATGCTTTCAAAGAACATTACGATAGATTGGTTGCATCTAAAAAGGATTACGCTGATAGCATTAATGTATCTTTTAAGATGTATGAGTATGATAAGCAGTATAAAACCTTTGAAAAGAATTTTGCTAAAGACTTTCCAGAATTAACTGGATATGAAGTAATAAATTTTTATAAGATACACATACTCAATGAGCTAGCAAAAGATTATGATGAAATTTTGTATCTAGACTTTGATGCTATACCTTTAACCAAAGATAACTTCTTTGATGCCTGGGATTTATCAAAAGGAATTTGTGTTTACGATAATAATGATGCCGTCATTCATAGTATAAAAGTTAATCAAAGTATTAGAAGTCCATCAGCAAAATATTATAATTGTCAAGCTATGTTATTAGATGGTGGTTACTCTCATAAGAATGATGTGATCAATACTGGAATCATTGGTGCCAGAAAAGAAGATATAATTAAGTTAGATTTTTTTGGTGGGTTTAGACATATAATAGATTTAATGACATCATTACGAAGCGACCAATATAAAGAAGCAGGTTTATATCCTCAAAATATTGTTGATATGTTTAGGTATGATAATGAAACAATTTTCTCTTATAAATTAAAAGTTAATAATATTAATGTACAATGGCTTGATACTGAATGGCATTACTTTTTTGACACACAAGGTTTTATACCTGATCAAACAAAGATAGTTCACGCAATCTGTAAAGATTTTGATTGTGTATGGAGAAAACTCGATGCTTAAAATATGTACTGTATACTTTGGCGAATTATATACTCCAGACTATGTTGGAAAATTATTTGATAGTATAAGAAGAAACTCAAGCATTCCATTTCAATCTGTGTGTATCAGTGATGATCCTAATGTTGAAGCTGATATTGTATTACCATATAATCATACCAGTAATGTTAAAAAGCATTGGCATAAATTAAAATTCTTTTCTCCTAACTTTGCATATCAAAATCCAGGTGATGATATTATAGTTATGGATATTGATCAGGTCATTACAAACAATGTTGATGATCTCATAGGTCACCCTGTACAAGAGAATGAATTAGTTACTTATGGTATATGGTGGGAATCATTATTAGAAACAAACGGTGGGTTTTATAAATTTAAATCTGGCAGTTTGAAATTTTTATGGGATGATTTTATTAAAAATCCTGAGTATTGGCAAATGCATTATTATAAATGTGGATATGTTCATTTCAAATATTATGGTGAACAAAATTATGTTAATTGGAAAACCGAAGAACATAAAGCAAAAATAGTTAAAACACCTGAAGAATGGATAGGTAAATATCATAGTGATATTAGAGACAATGTTGAATTAAATAAAATATATTGTAATAAGTTTAAAGCTGATTATATGATTTTAGATGACGTGAATGATAAAATTAAAGTTGTTCATTTTACTGGACCAGGTAAAACTATACATGAACATAATACACAGTGGATTGAGGAGCATTGGAAATGAGAATAATATGTTGTAGATTCGGTGATAAGTTTACTCAATGGCATGTTGATAACTTAAAGCATATGATAGATAAATATTCTGGTTTAAAGTATGATAGCTTTGAAGTTATTGAAGATGACTTATACGGCAATTGGTATAATAAATTTCAGATGTATGACAGGTTTAGGGATGGTGAAAATTTATATTTTGATTTAGATATGATTATCTATGGTAAGTTACCAAATCTAATTAGAAAGAACTTTACATTATTAGAAGATACTTGGTGGAGAGAGGCTGCTCATACACCTCTTAACTCTTCTATTGTTTCTTGGACAGGTGATGTTTCACATATATGGGATAAGTTTAAAGCCAATGATACTTATTATCTAGAAAAATACAATAAGGGTAGTGATGAATTTTATTATCGTGAGATAGAATATGAAACATATGACCCAGTCTGTCCAAAATTTAATATAGAGAAACTAGATAAAGATTATAGCGTGTGTACTTTGGGCCAAATGCATCACATAATGGAAGAGGGTTGGACCGGTTGGTGGTTACCCTACAATATCAAAAGCAAATCTTAATACTTCAATTTTACTTTTAGACTTTCTTAATTTTGTTTTTAGTGCAGTATTTTTTGATTCTCTAATTTTTTCTACTTCAAATAGTGCTAACTTTAAAGCAAATACATCATCTTCATTATCATCATTATTAAACATTGCTTCAACAAGAGTAGGATACATTTTTGTTTTTTCTAATGCTACTTCTCCCTGTACTAAACCACTATCCTTAGCAATTTGAATTGCGAATTCTTTAAATGCCTCACTTTCTGCTCGTTTAGCGTTGTGAGTTTGTTCATGCAGTTCATCTACAGTAACAATCTTTAATAAAGCTTTATAGTCTGAATTATTTTCGTCAGCTTCAATGATATGTGGTCTTGTAATATCTCCATCCTTTAATAGAATTTCAATATTCTTTCTTTCATTGTCAATGAAATTAGCCGTGACATAGCTTTCTTTTGTAATCATTATACTTTCCTCGCTTTTAAATAGTATGTATTTACAGCAACTGATGTACCTGCTGGAAATCTTTGTGTTCTATAATCATCACCAACTTGTAACTGCTGCTGACCACTATCGCCATTATATTTCTTATTCACTATACCAGTACCGCACGTAGTACCTGAACCACCTATATAAAATCTTAATTTATTAGAAGTTAAGTTTACTGATGTATATCTTATTACTTCTTTAAGTACGACATCAAGTTCTGCAGCTGTATATTCTTTAAGGTTCTGATTTGAATCAATATACATTGGAGTTGGTGCTGTAACTGCTGTACCATTAGATTTATGAAGATAATAATTAGTTACAGTTTCTGGTTGATCTCGTGTTTCAGCAATACCAGCAGCAGTATATTCACTAATATCAGCTTGCGTATCCCAAAATATTGGATTAGAACTAACTATTGTATATCCACTTGGAGGTGTGGTAGATGTATGTATCTTATATGGCTGGGCAGCTGGAATTAATTCACTAGCTCCGTTTGTTGCAAGTGACACAAATGAATCATACATATCAGTAAGAGTCATTGCTTTAATATTGCCTGAGTCATTATACACAGGAAATCTTATATTATTCGTATCTGCTGGAGCTGATAATGTTGCTGTTGCTTCAGTAATTTTATCATGTGTTACTGTAATAGTAGCTACTGCTCCAGCTGTTTGAAAGGATGAAGCATGAGAAGTCGCTGCTGAAGCCTGTGTTCTTGTATCATTCATAGAAGCTAATGAACCATTATTAGCAACATAACTTAATGTCACAGACGGGTCTGTCATATAAAGATATACCATCCTTGATATGATGTTACCTGTATCTGTAGACGACA
>Ga0257115_1000827_pt1 | contig 23777 bp, 29 predicted proteins | sample SI112_100mmetaG_FD_194465 | JGI IMG/M metagenome (GOLD analysis project Ga0257115, IMG submission 194465) | Marine microbial communities from Saanich Inlet, British Columbia, Canada - SI112_100m | ecosystem: Environmental > Aquatic > Marine > Inlet | place: Canada: British Columbia | collected...
ATGCTCTTTAAGTTTATTAAATAGTAAATTCTTTTGAAAAAGTTTTTCTTTAATCCATAAGGGCATAGCTTTACTAAAAGAAAAAAATCCCTTTGGAGCAAAAGCTACATATGTTTCTAACAATCTCTCAAATTTTAAAAAAGGTTTTTCAAAAAAAACTATTTGGTCTACTTCACTTAATCTTAAGTTTGCATATTTTATAACAAACTCTATTGCATTATGAGGATAACTTGAGTCATGTTTTTTTCTTGTAAATCTTTCTTCTTGAGCTGCTGCAATTATTTTACCATCTTGCAATAAACAAGCTGCACTATCATGATAAAATGCAGATATTCCCAATATTGATTTCACTTTAAAAAATTGTGTAAATAAATGGAGCTACTGCAGAACCTTGGGTTAAGACAATTAAACCACCAAATAAAACTAAAACAATTATAATTGGTAGTAGCCAATATTTTTTTCTTACTTTTAAAAATTCCCAGAATTCTTTTAAAAAACTCATATCAAAATTGATTTTTCATTTTACTTTTTGGATCATTTTTTTTAATCCAGTAAGATTTATTATCATTAAAATTTAAATTTAATACATCTTTTTTAAATAATCTCATTAAATATCCAATAGGAGTAACAACTAAAAAGAAAATAATACCCATAATAATTGGTGAGATAACTTTTCCTAATACAATACCAAACTTAAACCATAATTTATTTAAAGGGGATAAAATTTTTGAATTAAATAAACCTAAAATTAAAAAGATAATGGAAATAGCTAATGACCACAATCTCAAACTGCCATCTCCAAAAAATGGATAAATAGCTATAATGAAAAAAACTATAAAAAAAACTATTCCAAAGCTTTTATTAGATCCTAATTTTATGTCTTCCATTTATAAGTTCCTTTTAGTATAAATTATAGAAATCTCAATTTATTAAAAATCTATTTTACTTAAAATTTCTTTTGCAACTTGTGAATTCCCTCTCTTATTCCAATGTATATCATTAATAAAAAATAAACTTTTATAAGCATCATAGGCATTTTGATAGTCATCATACATATTTCTTATAAAATTTACTTCTACGTTTTCATTTTTTAAATCTTCAAATCCATTTATCAAATAATCAAACTGCATTTTGTTTGGCTTTCTCAAAAGTAACACAGGCTCATATAAATAAAAAATATTTAGCTTTATTTTTTTTTCTGTTGTTAATTTTGCAATCTGCCTAAGATTGTTTAACGAGTTATCTATGGCTCTTTTACCCCAATTATCAAATTCAATTGAAGAGTACAAATAGACATAATCTTTATGACCTAAAAAAGCCATTTGATCAATTTCGTTATTGGTTATTGACAATAAATTTTTTTCTCTCTGATAATAACTCGTTTCAAATTCTTTTTTTGAAAATATTGATTTGATTAACTTTGGAATAACTTTAGGGGGAGTAATTCTTGTTATCAGTTGATAAGTTAAGGTATTAGATTTAAAAAAATTTATAATACTAATTATATATTTATTTTTTTGATCAACGTGATTTAATATATAATCATCACTCAAGTCTAAATATTTATAATTATCATCAAATATATCTCCACCGGAAACCATAACAACGATATCTGTAATAGGTAATTTTTTTCTCTCTAATAGGTGATATATTTTAGATAAGTAAATACTTGTTGAATAGGACTGAACACCTGCATTTAAAACTTCAACATTATTTAATTTTTTTTTTAAATTTTTTTCAATTAAACCTACATATGTATCTTGATATTTAATACCAACACCTTCAGTAAATGAGTCTCCTATAAATAAAATATTTTTATTTTTAAATTTAACTTGTCTATTTGATTTATCTTTAAACCCCAAATTGTTAGTATAAATTTTATATCTTTCATATCCCCAATGATCATAAAATGAAGACATTGGTCTTAAGTCATGATGATAATATAAAGATTTTATTCTATGTGCTCTATTATTATAAATTTCCGACTTTATATCAACTGGAACAACACTAAAGAAAATTATATCAGATATAATAAATACCGATAAAAATATTAAAGATTTTTTTAAAAAATTTAAAATTGATTTTAAAAACTTCAATTTATAAATCCTAAAATTTATCCCACCATTGATTTTTGAATTTTCATATCTTCTTTATTGATACCAGCAACTTTTACTGGTTTTTTCATGGCATCTCTTCTAAATGGTTCACCAAGCTCTTGGTTGAGAATTACTTCTATAAATGTTGTAATTCCTTTTTTTTGATCTTCACAAGATTGCTTGATAGCTTCTGTAGTTTCTTCCATTGTTCTAACAGTTACACCTTTTAATCCACATGCATCAGCAACTTTTGCATAGCTTAATTCTGGGTCTAACTCTGTTCCAACAAAATTATCATCAAACCAAAGGGTCGTGTTTCTTTTTTCAGCACCCCATTGATAATTTCTAAAAATAACCATTGCAATTGCTGGCCATTCTTCTCTGGCACATGAGCTCATTTCATTCATACTGATACCAAAAGCACCATCACCAGCAAAACCTATTACCGGAGTATCTGGACAACCGATTTTTGCACCTAAAATTGAAGGGAAGCCATAACCACAAGGACCAAATAATCCTGGAGCTAAATACTTTCTTCCTTTTTCAAATGTTGGATATGCATTACCAATTGCACAGTTGTTACCAATATCACTTGAAATAATAACATCTTCAGGCATCCCTGCTTGAATTGCTCTCCAAGCTTGTCTGGGAGACATTCTATCTGAATCTCTTTTTCTGGCTTCTTCATTCCAAACTGTACCTTCATCATCATCCTCATGATCAAGACTTGATAATTTTTGTAACCAAGCTGATTTAGTTTGATGAATAATTTCTTTTCTTTCTTGTCTGTCATTATCACCTGCTGTCGGTGAAAGTTGAGCTAAGAGTTGTTGTGCAACTAATTTTGCATCACCACAAATTCCAACTGAAACTTTTTTGGTTAAACCAATTCTATCTGAATTCATATCTACTTGAATGATACTTGCATCTTTTGGCCAGTAATCCATTCCATAACCTGGCAAAGTTGAAAAAGGATTAAGTCTTGTTCCTAATGCTAATACAACGTCAGCTTTTTGAATTAATTCCATTCCTGCTTTTGAACCATTATATCCTAATGGGCCAGCCGCTAATGGGTGACTTCCTGGAAAACTATCATTGTGTTGATATCCTGAACAAACTGGTGCATCTAATTTTTCAGCAAGTTTTTTACAATCTTCAATAGCTCCACCAATTACAACACCTGCACCTGATAAAATTACTGGAAATTTTGCGTTAGATAATAAGTCTGCAGCTTTTTTAATTGCATCTACTCCTCCACCTTGAGTTTCCAATCTTACGATTGGAGGTAAGTCAATATCAATTACCTGTGTCCAATAATCTCTTGGAACATTTATTTGTGCTGGGGCTGAACCTCTAATTGCTTTTTCAATAACTCTATTTAAAACCTCGGCCATTCTTGAAGGGTCTCTAACTTCTTCTTGGTAACAAACCATATCTTTAAATAAATTCATCTGCTCAACTTCCTGAAAACCACCTTGTCCCATAGTTTTATTTGCAGCCTGAGGTGTAACTAATAACAATGGAGTATGATTCCAATATGCCGTTTTAATAGGTGTTACTAATCCAGTAATTCCAGGTCCGTTTTGTGCAATTACCATTGACATTTTACCAGTGGCTCTTGTGTAACCATCTGCAATTAATCCACCATTAGTTTCATGAGCAACATCCCAAAAAGTTATCCCGGCATCTGGAAAGATATCTGAAATTGGCATAAAAGCTGATCCAATAATTCCGAATGCGTGTTCAATTCCGTGCATTTGTAAAACTTTTACAAAAGCTTCTTCTGTTGTCATTTTTGTCATAAAACTAGAACTCCTCTAAAGTGTAAATTTTAAATATTTAAAAATCGTTTGTTAATTTTTGCGATTAATATATAAGATTTTACAAATTTCAAACAAACAAATCGACACAATAAATATGGCTACAGACATTATAATTCATGATAAAAAAGACAACGTAGGAGTAGTTGTTATTGAAAAAATCACTCCAAAACAAGACTGTGCTTGCTGGATAATGGAAGATGACAGTTCAACAAATATTCAATCAGTAGATGAAATCCCTTTAGGACATAAAATTGCTATGATTGATCTTAATGAGGGTGACACAATCCTTAAATATGGTCATGATATAGGTAAAGTGGTTAAATCAATTAAAAAAGGTGAACACGTTCATGTTCACAATGTTAAAACAAAGAAGTGGTAATAATATGGAAATTCCAAAAAGTTTTTTAGGTTATAAAAGAGAAAATGGCAGAGCTGGTACAAGAAATCACGTAATCATTCTACCAGTTGATGACATATCTAATGCATGTGCTGAAGCTGTAGCAAATAATATTAAAGGAACAATCGCTCTACCCCATTCATATGGAAGACTACAATTTGGAGCAGATTTAGAACTTCATTTTAGAACTATGATTGGAACTGGATGTAACCCTAATGTTGCTGCAGTAATAGTTATTGGTATTGAGCCAAAATGGACTAAAAAAATTGTAGATGGGATTGCTAAAACTGGAAAACCAGTTGAAGGATTTCACATTGAGCGTACTGGAGACATTGGTACTACAATGAAAGCATCAAAAAAAGCTCAAGAATTTGTAATGTGGGCTTCAGAAAAACAAAGAGAAGAATGTCCAATGAGTGATCTTTGGATTTCTGTAAAATGTGGTGAATCTGATACAACATCTGGATTAGCTGCAAACCCAACAGTTGGAAATTTAATGGACAAACTAGAGCCGATGGGTGTTCATTTATGTTTTGGTGAAACTTCAGAATTAACAGGTGCAGAACAAGTTTGCGCAACTAGAGGTGCAACTCCTGAGGCTTCAGATAAATTCATGAAAACTTGGAACTCTTACAATGATTTTATTTTAAAAGAAGCAACAGATGATCTTTCAGAAAGCCAACCAACAGCAGGTAATATTGCTGGTGGTTTAACTACGATTGAAGAAAAAGCTTTTGGAAACTTCCAAAAGATCGGAAATTGTAAATTTATAGATGTTTTGGAACCAGCAGAAGAACCAACTAAAGGTAAAGGTTTGTACTTTATGGATACCTCTTCAGCAGCAGCAGAGTGTGTTACACTTCAAGCAGCAGCAGGATTTAACATTCACTTATTTCCAACAGGTCAAGGTAATATCGTTGGTAACCCAATTGAGCCAGTTGTTAAGCTTACAGCTAATCCATTGACTGTAAAAGGTATGGGTGAACATATTGATTGCGACGTTTCAAAAATATTAACTCGTGAAATGAATATGTCTCAAGCTGGAGATGAATTAATCAAAACTACTTTGAGAGTTGCTAATGGAAGATTAACTTGTGCTGAAGCTTTAGGTCACAAAGAATTTGTGATGACTAAGCTTTATAGAAGTGCATAAAATCTTTCGTGCCTGTTAATTTCCAATACTTAAAGTCAATCATACCAGGTGTTGTTTTAGCTTTAGTCTTTTGTTTATTTTCGCAGGGAATAAATAACGTCTTAGCTATAGAAATTTTTGGAACTCCTAAAAGCCCAATTTCAACAGTTCTCATTGCAATATTACTTGGTATCTTAATGGGTAATGCATTTACTCCAAGACCAGGTATGATGATTGGATTAGATTTTACTCAACAATATATTTTAAAATTAGGAATTATTTTTTTAGGTATAAGATTAAGTTTTGAAGAACTTATTAAATTTGGATCAATCGCTATTCCTTTAATCATTTGTTGCATTGTGGGTGTTTTAATACTTGTAAAATTATTGATTAAGAAAGTACCTATTTCATCAAAAATGTCTTATTTGATAGCTATAGGCACAAGTGTTTGTGGGGCAACTGCCATTGTTGCAACAGCACCAGTTATTAATGCAAAAAAATCAGAAGTAGCTTACGCAATAGCAAACATCACATTGTTTGGTGTAATAGCAATGATTATTTATCCTTATTTTGCAGAATGGTATTTTGATAATGATGCTTTAAAAATTGGTTTGTTTTTAGGAACATCAATTCATGAAACTTCACAAGTTGCGGCAGCTGGGTTAATTTATGATCAGCAATTTAATAGTCCTGAAACATTAAATGTTGCAACTGTAACAAAGCTAATAAGAAATACTTTTTTAGTAATTCTAATACCTTTGTTTGCATTTTTGTATAATCGAGGTGAGTTAAAAGGCCAAAATTACTCTATTTTGAGTATTTTTCCTTATTTTGTAATTGGTTTCATAGGAATGATTATTTTAAGAAATATTGGCGACCAACTCTTTACACCTAACAATAACAGTTACGATCTTTGGATAAATTTAATTGGATATTTAAAAACTTTAGCTACAGTATTTTTAACAATGGCTATGGCTGCTGTAGGTATCTCAATTAATTTAGGTGAATTAAAGTCGATGGGCTACAAACCGTTTGTTGTAGGTTTAATAGCAGCAGTAACAGTCGGATTTATAAGTCTTATATATATTGAAACTTTAACTAAATTTATTTAGTAATTCTAAGATTTCAAAAATAATTTTTTTCTTAAATTTGAAAAAAAACGTCTTATAAAAGCAGCGCTAACACCTAGAAAAATTGCAAACATAATCGAAAACAGTCCATAAAAGAAAGGCATTTCTATAGAAAATTGTTGAATGAATAATGAAAAGAAATTTAAATCAGCATCTGACACCATGTTAATTTCACTTTCTACGTGTTCAGCAAAAAATGAGTCATAAGCAATAGCAATACCAACCACTAATAATAAAATCGCTAGTAAAGCTCTTAAGCCTGAGCTATCAATTTTCTCACCTAGTTTTTGTCCGATTTGAACACCTACAATTGACCCAACGACCAACATCACAACTAACAACAGATCTATAGATCCATAATTGAATGAATGTAAAAATGTAACTATGACACTTACAAAAATTGTTACAAATAGCGAAGTACCTGGAACTAATTTTGTTGGCATTTTAATAATGTAAATCATTGCAGGAACCAAAATGAAAGCACCACCAATACCCATAATAGCTGCAATAAAGCCTACCATTAAACCAATTATAATTGGTGTAAAAGCACTTTCATATAATTTGGATTTTGGAAATCTCATTCTTAATGGAAGACCATGTATCCAATAATGAACGTGTAATTTTTTTTTAATTAAAAGATTTTTTTTTGCTTTGTCGATCTCACCCAAACTTTCAACAAGCATTAATGTACCAATGATTGCTAGTATGTACATGTAAGCTAAAGAAATTACAGTATCAATTTTACCAATTCCTTTAAAATATGAAAATGTATAAATTCCTAAAGAAGTTCCAATAGTACCCCCCACAACAATCATTAAACCCATTTTGTAATCTAAAGTATTTTTTAAATAATGGGTTGTTGATCCAGAAACAGACGTTGCAAGTATATTGTTAGCTTCATTGGCAACGGCGTATGCTGGGGGAACACCTAAGAAAATTAAAAATGGTGTCATTAAAAATCCACCACCAACACCAAACAACCCTGAGAGAACTCCAACGATTGCACTTAACATAAGTATTTCAATTGGATTAACAAATACTTGAGCTATTGGTAAAAATACTTCCATAAAAAAATTAACAGTTGTTTAAAAACAACTTAGTTAAATGTGATAAAAGTTCCAACTAAAATAACACCCCAATAAGCGGCTAGGCTCATAAATATACCAGTTTTTATTAAAACAGATTTTAGATTTGTAATTTTATTTATGATTTTTATGTTTGAAAGTTGCATTATCTGCGTCAATACACCCGCAGAAATATTTGTCAAACAATTATTTTAATTCTTTATAATTTTTATTATTTAATAGATGGTAGCACCAAAGACTTTGATTGCACCATCCTCCTCACCTAAAACCAGTCTTCCAAGAAATTCTCCTGAGATTTCTTTGTTCGTCTGTTTGATTAAGACAGTCACATGAACACCTCTTCTAAGACAACCAAATGGTTCAAATGTTTCTTTTAAATTGGTTATTATTTTATTGTTGGCCCACTGCTTACCGAGTTCTACCTCATTGGCTCCAAACAACATTTGAGTTGAAAAGTCTTTAGTAAAACCACCATAATCTTTAAGATTTGATGATTTAACCAAATTATCCCAAATGGGTTTAGCTATTTCATAAACCTCATCGTCTTTTTTTGACAATATATCCATGTTGTTGACTTAAAGTCTTGTTAAGAAGCTTTTTTCTTCTCATTCTCATCCACTATATGGTAGACGGGAACTTTTTCCATACTAAACTTACCAGTTTTAGGATCTCTTCTAGAAACAGTCAAACAATGCCAATTATCATCATCAAGTTTCATATGATCACCTCTGTAATAGTATCCTGGCCATCTAGTTTCTTCTCTAAACATTGTATGTTCTGTTACACACTGAGAAGTAAGAGCTCTATGTTTTAACTCCCAGGCTCTCATCAGTTGGTGGTAATCTTCAGCTCCAACTTTTTCAAGATCTTCCTCTAACCAAGCTAAAAGCTCCAAACCTCTTTTAAGCATGTTAGCATTTGTCATATAATTAGTCGCGATTCCACCTACATATTCGTCCATAATTCTTTGTAGACGTTGTAAACCTTGAATTGGTGAAATGTAACTTGGAGATACTGTTCCTCCAGTAATTTCATTTTGAGCAACTGTATATGTTTCAAGTGGTTTATAGACTTTAATTTTAAAATCCTCACATTGATTATCAGAAATCTTTAAACCTTCAGCTTTTTTGTCTTCAATGTATTTAACTGCAGCTTTAGCAGCTAATCTACCTTCAGTAAAAGAACCTGATGAAAATTTATGAGCACTTCCACCTACTGTGTCACCTGCACCAAACAATCCATCAATTGTAAGCATTCTGTTATATCCCCAGAAATATTCTGGTGGAGATAAATCTTCTGGACCACTAACCCAAGCTCCTGAACATGTAGCATGAGAACCCATTACGTATGGCTCAGATGTTGTTAATTCTGGATTTGTGTATTTTGGATCAATATTTTGAGATGCCCAAACAACTGCTTGACCAACAGTCATACCTAAAAAGTTTTCCCAACCAACAGTTTCTAAATGAGGGTCTTGGAATGCCTCAGTTGTAACCATGTGAATTGGTCCACCGCCAGCCATAGTTTCTTGAATAAATGCATGGTTTCTCAAACAAGTTGGGGTAGGATGATGATCAATATATTCACCAACAAGCTCTTTGGTTTGGTCATACCATTTCTTCTCATAGTTTTCACCATTAGCATTTTGAGTATAAGTTTTTAAATGTAAGAAATATGCACCAACTGGTCCATACCCATCTTTAAATCTACATAACACAATTCTGTTTTCCATTTGTGTCATTTTTGCTCCAGCAGCAATAGGCAAAGCATAAGCTGAACCATTACTCCAAGGAGCATACCAAGTTCTTCCCATTCCCTCACCAACAGCTCTTGGTTTGAATATATGAGAAGCACCACCAGCTGCAACTATTACAGCTTTTGCTCTAAACACATGGAAATCACCAGTTCTCATATTAAATCCAACAGCACCACCTACTCTGTTTTCTTGAGACTCATCCATCAATAAATGAGTAATCATAATTCTGTTGTAAATTTTATCAGCTGACTTTTTTGCAGCTTCTGCAACGATAGGCTTGTAACTTTCACCATGAATCATAATCTGCCACTTACCTTCTCTAAGGTATCTACCAGTTTCCTCATTTTTCATCATTGGAAGACCCCATTCATCAAACATGTGAACTGTTGAATCTACGTGACGAGCCATATCATAACCCAAATCTTCTCTAACCATTCCCATTAAATCATTTCTTGCATATCTTACATGGTCTTCTGGTTGGTTTTCACCCCACTGCATTCCCATATAACAGTTAATTGCATAAAGACCTTGAGCAACAGCACCACTTCTATCGATATTAGCTTTTTCAACACAAATAATCTTCATGTCTCTTCCCCAGTGTCTAGCTTCAAAAGTAGCACCAGTTCCAGCCATACCACCACCAACAACTAGAACATCGCAATCTTCGTAATGTGTTTTATGTTTAGCCATTAGTAGTAAACTCCTTTTTTAAATGAATCTTTTGGAACAACTGGTAGTTCACCATCAATATTAAGACCTTGCGGTTCTGTATATAATCTTTGAGAATTAATTTCACCTTGGTTTGGTTTATCACCATCTGCAAGTTTTGGAATAAATTTTCCCCATGGTTTAGTTGTAATTGGTGAAACAAAATCTTTTGTAGTTCCATTTCTAAATTTAATTTTCCAAGAAATGGTTCCTTTTTCTTCTTCTCTTCTTACTCTTACACTGTGACCCATTGGAGCAAAATCAGCATATCCTCTAACATCAATAGCATGATTAGGACAAGCTTTTACACAAGAATAACATTCCCAACAAAAATTAGGTTCAATGTTTTTTGCACGTCTAATATTTTCATCAATGTGCATTATATCTGATGGGCAAATATCTACGCAATGACCGCAGCCATCACATCTAGTCATGTATACAAATGTTGACATATTATTTTCTCTCCTTATTTAAAATTTTCATAATTAATAATGTTTAGGTTGTTCTCTTTTAATACCTAAACCAAACTGTTCAGGCGCGTCTGCTGGTGGTGGTAAATTATCTCTAGACCCATCAGCTTCAGCTAGATTTTTTTGTATTGCAGCACCAGGTTTGTAAAACATGTGTGCAAATTTTGACCAGTAAACTCCTCCAAATAAAACTAAATTTGAAACAACAAATAAAGCTAAAAATAAGAAAGAAAGTTCTGTCTGACCATTAGATTGAGTATATGACCAAGCCAATCCAAAAGTCGAGCATGCTAATAATGCTAATACAAATAAATCTGCTTTGATTATTCTATACCAAGGATGAGCTTCAGCCGAAACATCAACTCTTAAGAAAAACCAAAACCAATATCCACCCACACATGTCAAAATAGCGCCAACATGCCATAACATTGACCACATAGATGATGACGTTTTATCAGCACCTGTATAACAAAATACTAATACTGCTGAAGACACCCAGAATATGATTGTTCCATACATTCCAAGTACATGAGATAATCTTCGTTTTCCAAATCCAAGTTCAGCTGTAGTTCCAATATCAACAACAGTTGTTTTTGCAATTATGGATACCTTTTCACCTGCACCTATTTCTCTAGTTGCCTGAAGCTTAGCTTTTTTTGCATTACTCAAAAAATACGTCAAATTTTTATGATGTATCATTTGAATAATTGTACCCAGCGCAATTAATGCAATCATTGCTATAATAAAAGATTGCATAGCAAATGGAGATACTGTCTCTGCTAGTATTGAAAATGGATTAGTCTCTAACATTTTACCCATGTGTTAAATATTTTTTGAATTAATTAAAGAGTTTTCTAATCTAGATGTGTAGCTAGATCAACCCTAACTATTGGTCAATTTGTCTTTAATAACAACCTATAATCTAAATTTTACGCTTGTAGTGTTGGTTTTTTTGGATCACTGATCTCACACCACCTTGGGGATTCTCAACATCATTTTCCCTTCTCGGAATTAAATGAATGTGGCAATGCATAATTGATTGGCCTGCTATTTTACCAGCGTTCGTTCCGACATTGAAAGCTTTTACAGTATTGTCTTTACTTAAAATTTCTTTTTTGATCTTTTTAATTAGATCATTGCATGCGATTAATTCTTCATTGGTTAGTTCAAAGTAATCAATTAAATGTCTTTTTGGAATTATTAGACAATGATGATTTGAAACAGGATAAGTATCATAACTAGCATATGCCAAATCATTTTCATACGCAATACCACTGGCTTTTGAATTACAAAACAAACAAGGATTATTTGGGTCTCTCATAATTTATTTATATTTTGGACAATTACTTACAGCTAAATTGTAATGCTTTAATAGTTGGTTATAAACTTTGAATTCTTTTCTTTTCCAATTTATTTGATTAATTGTTTTGACTGATGCAATTCCCTTTCCTGAACCAATTAAAATGATTTCATCAAATTCATTTAAAGAATTTATTAAAATATTCTTTTTTATAATTTTTTTAATTTTTGACTTAAAAAATTTATAAGTAATTCCTTTATAAAATTTATTTATTGGTGAAAATATCTTTTCATCTTTTGCAAAAAGTATGTTTGATGTTCCAGTTTCAAAAATTTTTTTGTTAGAACACAATCCAATATCTGATTTAGAATTATCAAGTTTTGATAAATGTTTTAAAATTTTTTTATATTTCAAGTTTTTAAATTCTGGTTTTTGTCGTTTTAAACCAACTAATTTTAAGTTGAAATTTAAATTTGGCTTAATTCTTTTACGGAGAGAAATTGATAAAGTATTTTTGGTTACAGCTACTCTTAACAAGTGATTATATTTAATTTTGATATCTAAATTCTCTTTAATTAATTTTAGAATATCAGATCTTATTGATGGTTTTAAAATAGAATAAGCCTTAGTAGATTTAATTAAATTGTTAATATGATCTCTAAAAAATAAAATTTTTGGAGGAGATCCAAAAATCCACATTGTAGTAAATACACCGTTATCACCCCAAAGATCTTTGAACTCGATTTCTTTGAGATCTTTAAGCCGATAAGATTTTTTTAATAAGTAATTTACCATTTATTGTAAGAAATGACTCTGGGTGAAATTGAAATCCATATATTTTATCAATGTTGTTTTCAAATGACATTGCGGCTCCTGAAATAGCACATCTCATCGTTATGTCAAAATTTTCAGCTTTAAACGGCTCTTGTAATTTTAAGGAATGGTAACGACCTACTTTAAATTTTTGACCAGGTTTGAATAATTTACTAGATTTACTCACTATTACATCTGATTGAAACCCATGATAAATTTTGCTTTGCTCAATTATATTTGCACCTTCACTAAATAATATTTGTTGAAATCCAAGACATATTCCAATTATTCTTTTTTTACCTTTAAACTGATTGTAAATCTTTGACGAAAGCGGGTAATCTTTAGGTGAACCTGGACCTGGAGAAAAAACAATTGTTGAAGATTTATTTAACTTTGACTTGTTAATTTTACTAAAATCATCACATTCTACTTGATCAAATAAAGACAATTGATGAACAACATTATGTGTAAAAGAGTCCTTATGATCAATCACATATATCATTTGTACAAATCTATTAGCGCTTTTGCTTTGATAAAGTTTTCATTAAATTCATGTTTAGCGTTACTGTCAATCACAACGCCAGATGCAACTGATATTTCAGAAATATTTTTATAATTTAAGATTGATCTAATAATAATATTAAATCTCATATCACCATTAAATTTAATAAAACCAAAACTTCCAGTGTATATATTTCTGTTTTCTTTTTCTTGAAGATTTAAAAGATTAAGTGTGCTTATTTTGGGACAACCAATCACAGAACCTCCTGGCATCATAGCTCTTATTATATCTAAATTTTTTATATTTTTTTTCAACTTACCAGTGACTAAACTTACATAATGATAAAGATCCTTATATTCTTCAACCGTTTTTTCTTTTTTTATTTTAACACTTCCCGGAACACATATTCTTGAAAGATCATTTCGCTCCATATCAACAATCATATTATGTTCTTTGGTTTCTTTGATATTATTTCTAAAAAATTTTAAAGCCTTACTTTTATTAAGTTTATTATTCTTTCTTAATGTTCCTGCAATTGGTTTGGTTGATATAGATAAACCTTTTTTTGTTATCAGATTTTCAGGTGAACAGCTTATAATTGAAAAATTTTTATCCTTGATCATAAATGCTTCTGGGGCTAAATTTGTTTTAGCAAGCCTACAAAAGAAATCCAAAGGATCAATCGTTGATTTATTTTTGTATTTTGTACATATTTTAATCTGATAAGTTTCGCCAGATTTTATTTTCTTTTTAAATTTATTAAATATTTTTGTGTATGAATTTTGATTTATGTTAATCTTAAAATTCTTGTTTATTTTGTTTGTTTTTGGTGAATTAAAAATCAAATTATCTTTTAAATTAATCTTAGTTTCAGGCTTATAAAATATTCCCTTAGGAAAATTAATGCTTTTCTGTTTAGGCAGCTTAACTCCAATTAATTTATTTAATATTTTATAACCAAAAAAGCCTATAAACAAATCAGTATTTTTGCTTCTAGATTTATTTTTTGTTCTCAAAAACTTAATAATATTTTTATCATTCAAAATTATTTTTTTTGAAAAGTCTGTGTAAAGATCAAAACCTTTGTCTGTCTTGTAAACAATAAAGGCTTTCTTAGAACTATTAATTTTATTTAAATAATTTTTGTTTATCAATTGTTTAGGTTGTTTGAAGTCTTGCAACTTGTTTTTCTATTATTGGTAAGTGTATCAAACCTGCAAAAATTGATAAAGCAATAGATATATACCAAGCATAATCATAAGATCCATAAAGATCATGGAAAACCCCTCCTAAATAAGCACCTAAAAAAGATCCTACTTGATGGCTTAGAAATACAATTCCATATAACAATCCGATATATTTTGTTCCAAAAATGAAACCTACTAATCCCATTGTGGGTGGTACTGTCGAAAGCCATAAAAAACCAAAAGTAATACCAAATAGGACTGCAATGATTGGATTAGGAGGTAGAAAAATAAATATCGCAATAACAAGTCCTCTTGATAAATAAATTACACTCAATATTAATTTTTTACTTAATTTTTGTGCTAAATATCCTGACGTTAATGTTCCAGCAATATTAAACAAACCTATCATTGATAAAATTGTTACAGTACACCACTCAGGTAAACCTCTATCATTAATGTAAACAGGGATATGCGTTGCAACTAAAGCGATATGCCATCCACAAACAAAAAAACCTAGAGTTAAATATATAAAACTTTTACTCTTAAAGGCTTCTTTGAGTGCTTCACCTGCTGTTTGCTTGTCATCAATTATACCACCAGCAACATCTTTTGGAGTAGTTAAATAAAAAGCTAATATCAAACCTATACAAATAAATGCAGCATAGAATAAAAGTGTACTTTCCCATCCAATTTCAACAAGTGCATATCTTGTAAATATTGGAGATACAAAATAACCAAATGAACCAGCAGCTGTAACTATACCTATAGCGGCTGTTCTGTTTGATTGTGGAAAGTGTTTAGCAACAACAGAAACTGGAATGCTGATTGCAGTACCTCCTAAAGCAACTCCAATTAAAACACCAATACCAGTTACAAAATAAAGCCCAGTATTATATTCTGAAACCAACATCAAAATACCAAGTAGATAAAAAATGAAACCAATAAATACAGCTATATGACCTCCATACTTATCTGTAATAACTCCAAACCAAGGTGCAAAAGCTCCCCACAAAAACATTTGAAGACCCAATGCAAAACCAAACTGAGACAAAGTTATTCCTAAATCAGTTGAAAAATCAAAATAAAACATTCCAAAGGTTTGTCTTATTCCAAGGGAAACGATTACAATCAAACAGGCTGAAATTAAAGTAATTAGAACTGTTTTATTTTTAATAAATTTTTCAGATGACATTCAAAGTCTACTTTAAATGTTTAAGTGATTGCTTAATATCAGCGATAAGGTCACTAGGATCTTCAAGTCCAATATGCAATCTAACAAGATGCTCATTTTTTTCTAATTTAAGATAACTTCTATTTCCCTGTTCTCTAACATTTTGATGCAACGCCAAACTTTCAAATCCTCCCCAACTATAACCGTGACCAAATAATTTTAAATTATTCACAAATTTAACAACTACTTTTTCACTTTTGGCTTTTATTCTTAAACCCATTAAACCTGAAGCACCCGAATAATATTTTTTCCACATTCTAAAATTATAAGAGTCTTTTTTATATGGATACAATAATTTTATATTTTTAAATTTAGATAAAAAATCTGCAACTTTTTTTGCATTTTCTCTGTGTCGATCTAATCTAACATCTAAAGTTCTCAATCCTCTTGTAATCAAATAAGCATCATCGGGTCCCAATCTCAAACCAGTTACTCTTTCAGCTGTTTTTACTTTTGCAAAAACTTTTTTATTAACAGCTAAACTTCCTCCCATTACATCGGAATGACCAGAATAATATTTTGTTGCAGACACAATTGACATATCAAAACCAAGATTAATAGGTTTTAAAAAATATGGAGTTCCCCATGTATTATCAATTGCAGTTAAAATTTTATGTTTTTTTGCTATAGAAATAATTTTACCCAGATCTTGAAAATCAAATGTATTGCTTCCCGGATTTTCTACAAAAATTAATTTAGTTTTTTTTGTAATAGCTTTTTCAAGTGTCTTTAGATTATGTGGATCATAAAATGTAGTTTTAATATTAAATTCTTTTAAAAAATCTTGTGACAGTAAACGTGTTGGACTGTAAACTGGATCAGCTACTATAATTTCATCACCGGGTCTTGTAACGCTAAAAATTGCTAGAAATACAGCTCCAAATCCAGTCGGCGTTAAAAAAGTAAAATAACTTTCCTCTAGTTTAGATAAAATTTGTTGAAGTATATGAGTCGTTGAAGTTCCTTGTCTTCCATAATCAAAATGTCCACCAATAGGGTTTTTTTTTGCTTTATCTTGAGTTTTTCTAATATCTTGCATCGATTTAAAAATAATCGTTGAAGCTCTTACAATTGGTGGGTTAACAGACTGATTATGAAAGTCTTTTGCGGTATGTTTTAAAAAAGTCTTGAAAGAATTGCTCATAAAAAAATTTGATATGTTTATAAGACAATGCTATATCCCACCCATAATTTCAATTAAATTATAACTAAAGGTAAAAATGGGTTATCCAAAAAAACACAGGGGTCGAAGAAAACAGGGCTCTAAAAAAAGAAGAGCTAAGAGAAAAAATAAGAAAAAATAACCTCCCATGGAGCAAATCAATAAGGTAAAATCCATAAGTATTTGGATCTTTATAATCCCCTTTATTGCTATTAATACATGTTTAATATTAATAACTCAGTTTCATGACTTGTTCCCAAATCAAGAAGATATAATTCATAATACTTTTCCATATTTTGACGGTGGCGCATCTATAAGTAGAACAGCAAGACCTTATCCAACTTGGTTAATATTTAAACCAGCAATGTTTTTAACATCTTATATTTTAATAAAATATTGGACTTATAATAAAAAGATTATTGAGTTTTTTGAAATAAATCATAAAAACAAAAATAAGGTTATATTTTTTGGAATAGCTTCAGCCATAGCATTAACAATTCATTCAATATTTCTTGGGATAAAATTTGATAACGATCTTTACAAGTTGTTTAGACGAGTAATAATGCTCACATTTATAATATTTGAAATTGTTGCACAGGCTTATTTGGTTGCAACATTTTATTCATTTAAAGAAAAATTAGAAAATTATATTAATAAATTTTTCCTTAAACTTAAGATTATTTTAGTAATGACTTTAATTGTGGTTGCTATTGTTAGTATTCCAATAATAAGTTTGCCGGGAAATGATGTATTTGGTTTAAACCTTAAATTTTTTAAACACGCACTAGAATGGGATTATTTTTTAGGTGTTATATCTTTTTACTTATTAACTTTCTTTATGTGGAAAAAGGGAAATATTAACCTTTAATCCACCCACCACCAAGAACCTTATATCCATGTTGATCTTTGCTATAAAAAACACATGCTTGCCCAGGAGATATGCCGTCCTCAGGATTTATCAAACTGACATGAGCTGTATTATTATTTTTTAGATCAACTTTTGCCTCAAGAAGACTTCCTGTAGATCTGACTTTCACAAAAATATTTTTCTCGAGATCCTTTTTATCAGTTAATAAATTTAAATCTTTAAGAGATATATTTTTTTTTCCAAGGTTTTCTTTTGAACCAACTATAATTTCATTATTATCAGAATTTATCTTTAAAACATATAGAGGTTCTTTGTCTGACACTTTAATTCCTTTTCTTTGGCCAATAGTAAAATTAATAATGCCATCATGAACACCAATAACTTTTCCATCTAAATTTTTAATATTTCCTTTTTGAAATGAGTCTGGTCTAAATTTTCTAATTACAGAAGCATAATCTCCATTTGGTACAAAGCAAATGTCTTGACTATCTGGCTTATCAGCAACATTTAAATCTAATTCTTTGGCAATTTGTCTTGTTTTATCTTTTAACATTCCTCCTAACGGAAATCTTAAGTAATCTAACTGTTCTCTCGTTGTGTTAAATAAGAAATAACTTTGATCTCTATTTTCATCGATGGCTCTATACATATTGTTTGTGTTATTTGCAGTTATATTTTTTACATAATGTCCTGTTACTAAGGCGTCAGCATTAAGCTCTTTTGAAGCTGCAAACAAGTCTTTAAACTTTACGGTCTGATTGCATTGAACACATGGTATCGGAGTTTCTCCATTTAAATAACTATCAACAAAATTATCTATTACACCTTGTTTAAACTTATCTTGGTAATACAATATTTTATGCTCAATACCCAATTTATGTGCAACACGTTTTGCATCCATTATATCTTGACCTGAACAACATTGTTTTGATGCTGCCACTTCTTTACCATCATCATAAAGCTTAAGAGTAATACCTATAACCTTGTAACCTTCATTTTTCATAATGCCAGCTACAGTTGAAGAATCCACTCCACCAGACATAGCTACAACTACTATTGTATCCTCAGGTTTTTTATTAATTCCAATAGAATTTAATTCTTTATTCATAATGTGGTATTTATACTTATTTACAATATAAGTTAAATTAAATGATTTTAGATTATGAGCCAGGCGACAAAGTCACCAATCCAAACAATAAAGACTGGGGTATTGGCCAAGTTCAATCAATCATAAATGGAAAGGTCACTGTTAACTTTGAAAATGTTGGAAAAAAAGTTGTTAACTCTTATTTAATAAATTTAGAAAGACTATCTAGAGTAAATCATAAAAAACTATGAACATAAAAAAAATTGTAGAGGATTTAATAGAAACTTTTTTAAAAGCTGGAGATTTATCAATTTCTCTTAGAGATAAAGGTTTAAAAAAAGAAATAAAATCTGATAATACACCAGTTAGTAATGGTGACTTAGAAGTTAATAAATTTATTACAAAAAAAATCTCTGAGATAACACCAGACATACCAATCATATCTGAAGAAAATTCTGATAATAAAAAAAATTCTGATTTAAAAAATTTCTGGCTTATTGATCCTATTGATGGAACTTATAGTTATATTAATGGTTTAGATGAATTTACTATTAACGCTGGATTAATAATTAACAATAAGCCTGTTGCTGGATTAATTAATGCTCCAGCAAAAAAAAGAATGTTTTATTCATATGGCGAAGGAAATGCTTTTGAATTAACCAAGGGAAAAATTATAAATCTAAGCAGTAAAATAATTGCAAATAATAGACCCCTTAAATTTATTTCTTACTCAAATAAAATTAAACCAGAAATTCAAAAAATTTATGAAGATATTGGTGTTAAAGAAAATATAAAAATGAAAAGTTCCCTTAAATTTTGTGTTATTGCTTCAGGTGAATACGATGGTTACGTTGCTGAGCCAAGAGCTTACGAATGGGATATCGCTGCAGGGCATGCAATTTTAATTTCTTCAGGTGGGACTGTTACAGATTTTAGTGGAAATGAAATCTTGTATGGAAAAAAAGATCTAAAAAACCCTAGTTTAATTTTAAAAAGTAAAAATATATTATAATGGATGAGCAGATTAGAACTATACTAATAATAATAATTTCGGTATCAATTTTTGGATTACTGGTTTTTGTATTTGTAAAAAATTATATTAGAAATAAAATTAATTATCTTGCTAAAGAAGAACAAGATAAAAAATCAGAGTAAATTAATAATTTTAAGATATTCATCTCTATCTATATCCATTACTTTTCTTGAGGTTTCAAAATCAAAACCATTACGAGCAAGTAAAGATATATCTTTTTTATAAAACAAAGTTCTATTATCTTCAGTTCTTGCTGGTCCTATTCTTTTTTTTTTACAAATTTTTATAGCAGAAAAAAAATCTTGATCAGAGTTATCATCTTTAATTTTTTCGACTGTATCTTTAATAAATTCATCCTGAATTCCTTTGCCTATTAGATAGTTTCTAATTTTATTAATCGAATTACCTCTTTGAATCATACTTTTTGCTTTGCTTTCAGAGTAAAATTGGTCATTAATAAATTTATTTTTTTCCAAGTCAGACAAAACAATATCAATTAATTTATTTACATCTTTTTTTCTTACATCTGAAGATGAAAGTTTCATATATTTTTTAAGTAAATAGGTTTTTAGCTGTTGTTTTGATGGGGCGTATTTTTCAACGTAGGCAAATGCAAAATTTCTCATCTCTTCTACAGTAACTTGGAGTGATTTTTTTCTATTTCTTATAGGAATCATGGTTAGATTTTATATAATATATCAAAATGATCGAACAAATTTATACATTCTTTACTATTGAAATGCTTTATATGTGGATCAACTTAGGAGTCTTACCTTTTTGGTTTATATTGATTTTTTTTCCACAATCTCACATTTGTAGATTTTTTGTTACCTCAATATTTCCCATTTTTATATTAAGTGGTGCTTATATCTTTATTTTATACAAAACTTTTTTATCTGGTTATGAATTTAATAATAATTTTTCTCTATACCTTGGGTTAAATGAGCTTTCTAGATTATTTGAGGACAATTTATATGTAATGATTTTTTGGACACATTTCATTACAATTAATTTATTTTTAGGAGGTTGGATTGTAAAAGATGCTCAAAAATTTTATATAAACAAAATTCTTTTAGCCATTCCTTTAATTATAACATACTTGATAGGCCCAATTGGTCTTTTCATTTATTGGATAATTAGAATTTTCTACGCAAAAAGAATGAGTCTTTATGAGTAAATCAATTGATTTTTATTTTGATTTCATTAGCCCGTATTCTTACCTAGCACACAAGAAAATAGAAAATATAAAAGAAAAAAAAATTAGCTTTAATTACAAACCAGTTCTTGTAGGTGGTCTTCATAAGTTGCAGAATATAACTGCCCCCGCTTTTATTAAGCCCAAACTAAAACATATGATAAGTGATTGTGAACTAATTGCTAAAAAAAATAAATTCAATTTTATATGGAATTCTAAATTTCCTATTAATTCTCTTAATATTATGCGTGGCTATCTTTTTATAAATGATGAAATTAAAGATTTATATTTGAATGTAATGTTTGATTCTTATTGGAAAGATAATCTTGATGTTTCAAATGAAGAGACCTTAAAAGGTCTTCTTGAAAAATGTAAAATTAATTCAAATGATTTTGCTGATGGTATTAAAAACCTCAAAATTAAAGATATGTTAAAATTTATTACTCAAGAAGCTCACAATAAAGAAATATTTGGTGCTCCTACTTTTGTTGTTAATGATAAAATTTTTTGGGGACAAGATAGATTGGAATTTGCTTTAGATGAATATAATAAATAGTTTAAACTATTTTAAAATCACTTTGGCTTATTGCGGCAAAGCCACCATCAACATGAGATATTTTTTCAAAACCCATTTCTTTCAAGGATTTAGCAGCTAGAGCAGATCTTAAACCTCCAGCACAAAACAAAACAATTTCTTTGTTCATGTCAATTTTTCCACTTTTAAAATAAGGACCATCTGGATCTAACCAAAATTCTAACATTCCTCTCGGAATATGATTAGAGTTTTCAACTCTACCTGTTTTATCTAACTCACCCTTCTCCCTGATATCTATTAAAGTGCACTTGTTTTCATTAGAAAGCTTTAGTGCTTCATCAGCACTTATGGTCTTAATCTCATTTAATGCTTCTGAGACAAGAGTTTGTGATGATTTAATATTCATAATATTGTAAAAATTTAATCTTAAACAATTATATGAAAAAAAACATCATAAAAAAAATATTTGTTAAACTTTTAAAAGTTTTGGGTTATGAAATAATTGATCAGAATAATTTTAGCTCACCCACTCTTAATAAAGAATTAAATGAGGACCTTTCAATTATAAATAATAAATCGATTGTTTTACCATTGGGTGAAGTAAAGATTTCTAAAAAAGTAAACTCTGTACTAGCTATATTAAGAACAAACACTGATGTTGAAATATGGGATCAAAATAAAAAGAGATTATTTGAAGAACCAAAAATTGAATATACTTTAAGAGCTTTAAATTCACTTATCAAAACAATTAATTTTTCTAAAATTAAATACTCAAGTATAAAATTTAAAATAATAATTGTTGATGATAAATCTAAAGAAGTAAATTTAGATAAAATTAAAAAAATTATTGATAGTAGTGATTTAGATATATCTATTATTTCCCTGAATCACGATAAATATAAAGCGATAATCAAAGAACAGAATAATGATCAAACATTTTCAAATTTAGCTAGTTTACTTCAATCCTTTGAATTGGGAAAAAAATATGGAGAAGATTTGGTTTTCTTTGTAGAGGATGATTATTTGCACTTTGAACCTATGATGGGGGAAATGATTTCATCATATGAAAGAATAGCTTCACAGCTAGGAAAAGAAATCTTCATGTGTCCTGCTGATTATCCATACCTTTACATGAATAATGAAAAAACAAATATCCTAATAGGAAACAAAAGACACTGGAGAACAATCACTCAAACTCTATGCACATTCATGACTACAAAATCTTTATTAGATAAATATTGGGAAAATTTTTATAATACTTGTTTAGATAGAAATGACCCGTTTGAAAAATATTTAAATGAAATTTATAAAAATGAATTTTGTATTTCACCTCTAAAAAGTCTTTCTTTGCATTTAACAAATGTAAATTCAAGTTATGGTCTTTCTCCTTTTATAAATTATAAAAAATTATGGGAAGAAAATTAAATTAATTATGCTTAAAACAAATACAAAAGCTCCAACTTTTAATTTAAATTCAACTGATGGAAAAGTTTATTCGTTAAAGAATTCTATAGGTAAATATGTTGTTTTTTATTTCTACCCAAAAGATGACACACCAGGGTGCACTATTGAAACAAATGATTTTAATAAATTGCTTTCTAAATTTAAGAAATTAGAGTGTGAAATTTATGGTATTTCAAAAGATGATTTAAAAAGTCATGATAAGTTTAGAAATAAATATAATATTAAATTTGATTTACTAGCTGATGAAGAGATTAAAGTCCTTAAAAAATATAAAGTTTGGGGTAAAAAAAAATTTATGGGTCGAGAATTTATGGGTATTATCAGAACTACATTTTTAATTGATAAAAAAGGTAAAATTATAAAGATTTGGAACAATGTCAAAGTTAAAGATCATGCAAAAGAAGTTCTAGAAACACTTAAAAATCTAATTAAAAAATAAAAAAGGCCCCTTATTTATAAGGGACCTTTAACGTTATATAGAGAAGTTTTTAGTCTCTAATTGCGTAAGCAATTACACCTGTTTCAGTAATATCAGTTCCTTTTGCTTGAGCCTCTTTACTTAAAGTAATTCCTACTAGAGAGTTAAGCACTGACCAGATGGCATATGAAACAATAAATACAAATATATTTATTGAAACCACTCCAATTAATTGTGCACTAAACGTAGCATCTGAGTTTGTTAATGGAACGGCTAATGTCCCCCAAATACCTGAAAGTAAGTGAGCTGGTATAGCTCCAACAACATCATCAAGTTTAAAACTAAATAGTAGTTTGGTTCCCAACACAACAATGACACCGCCAAC
>Ga0257115_1000867_pt1 | contig 23010 bp, 31 predicted proteins | sample SI112_100mmetaG_FD_194465 | JGI IMG/M metagenome (GOLD analysis project Ga0257115, IMG submission 194465) | Marine microbial communities from Saanich Inlet, British Columbia, Canada - SI112_100m | ecosystem: Environmental > Aquatic > Marine > Inlet | place: Canada: British Columbia | collected...
AGGTATGCTTTTAAATTGTTGCAAGACATAATTCACAAACTGACTCTTATCATATGACAACATCAACATTCCAATCTCTCGTATTAAATGTCGGCCGTCGATAACACCTTCAGCACCATCTCCTACCCACTTTAATGTGGTTCTTTTAACGTTGTCGTAATCTAATTGAGAATTAAGTTGCAGTAATGATTTACATTGCTCATGTATAGGATCAGCAAATGAAACTTTAGTAAAGTTGTGCTTGCGAACTAGAATGTCCGCGAAAGTGTCTTTGCCTGCTCCTTTATCACCTGTTAATGCTATAATCATTTAATCAAATCATTAATGTAATTAATATTATATATTATAGACTCTTTTTGTTGAGAAGTCAACACTTTATTGTAACTAAAGTCAACTTCCTTTTCGAATTTACCATCAATAAGGCCTGTTGGACTAGTGTCAAAGTGCAGGTTATGTATACCAGCCCAAATAGCTGCGCTAGAATCCCAACTATAAATGTATGGATGAAATTCCGTTAGAAGTTCTACCTCTTTCGGTCCATCCACCATACCTAAACAATGGAATTTTTTAATTGTGTGATCATCTACGGGACGACGTTCTTTGAGTAACCTGAAAATTTCCCGTCTCGATAAATATCGTTGTAATCTGTTAGAGTGCGATACATCAAATGCGTTTGGTGTACTGAGAATACTTAGTCCTATGAGGTCAACACCAGCGTCTATGCCCCACTCAATTGAATCTAATAGGTCATCAACACACCCCAATTCGGCTTGTGGTACATAAAAAGTTTTAAATCCTGCTTCTTTAATAGATGGTATTAATTTTTCTGCGGCTTCAGCAGTTTTTTTCCAAGGTTCTGCAGGATAATCGGACATGACAATATATTCTGCATTGCAAGCTTTTCCCATTTGTATCAGCTTGTCAGACTGATACATTGGTTTTTTCTGCTTCCACATCTCAAAAGCAGAATTATCCATGATTTTTGGAAAACTGGTATTTAATGTGGAATAAAAATCTCTATATGTTGAGCAACTCTCAACAAGATGAGCTAGTATTAAATGTGCAGTGTTGAATTGTGAAAATTGTGATAGATAAAATGTAGGGCATATGTGAGCAAATTTGATCATAATAAATTTAACTGTAGGTTGTTAGTTAGCAGGGTTAGGTCTGCTAACTAATTAAAGTGTGTATGTGGAATTATTTTAATCTATACTGTCTCAAAACACTCTTTATTCCAGGGGTAGTCTTCATGATTGTCAATGTCCCCTTATCAAGATCGAGTTCATAATCACCTTTATCTACATCTAATCCAGCAGATTGTAAATCCCATTCTAAATCATCGAGCATAGACTCATCATCCATAAATTTGCTCAACCCCTTATAAACCTTCTTACCTTCTTGTATTGGATTTGAATCAGTCACTGCGTTTTTTACAGATGAAACTAGTGACTGCATTTGTGAAGTTTTCACTTTATTTTTCTCCTAAAAATTCTATTAAACAACCATTTTCCTCATCTTCCGAGACATTTATAACCACATCTCGTCCGACAAACTTTTCCTGGATGTACATATGTAAATTTTCAGCTATCATTTCGCATGACTGAAAATTTAATTTCAAAACACCCCCATCATAAAGCCCTTCCAATTCTCGTTTAAATTGTATAAACTCTATTTCTCGATCATCATGAAACACTTCAATTTGAACTTTAAAGTGAAAAATGTGTCGATGAGGATAACCTAAAAAGCTCACATCATCCAAACCGCCTGTGGCTAATGCTGGATCCGTTAATGCTTGAGGATATTTATGTATACCTTCTTTTTGGAACGTAACCCATATCCATCTTTTCATAGTCATTTTTTAGTTTTCGTTGCAGTTTTCTTTTTTGACTTTGTAGGTGTCGATTTTGACTTTGTAGGTGTCGATTTTGACTTTGTAGGTGTCGATTTAACCTTAGCAGGTTTTTTAACTTGTTCATCAACAATATTCATTTTACTAGATATTGTTCTCAACAACAACCCATATGCTGGTAGAAATACTAACAACCCAACCGACATCTTAAGCAGAGTTTGCGAAGTAGCTATCTCCATCCAATTAGCGGCCATATATTCATCAGCTGAGTTAGCAAACGCTGTATAAAAGAATGTGTACGTGTCTATGATATTTGCAAAAACTGTTGATACTGCTGGAGCTAACCACCAAAAACTAAAGCGTTCTCGAATAGCTTGAAACACATAGACATCCAAAAGTGTCCCCAAAGCATAAGCTGTGGCACTAGCAAACCCTATACGCATAGCTACAGATAAAGGAGCTCCTTCTGCGAGAATAACTAACATTGAACTGATAATTGCTATAGGATATGCTACAGCAATAGTGGCTCGTGCGACGTGTTTACCTAACAACCTAATCGTCAAATCAGTTGCGACAACTACTAATGGAAATGTAAAAGCAGACCACGTTAGTTTTATTGTAAACAATTCAACTGGGAGATTTACTAAAGCGTTGGATACAGTAATAACTAAAATATGGAATCCAACCAATTTCCACAACATACTCTTATCTACATTTTTAAATATATTCATCATTTTAAATTTACCTTTTATGGTTATTGTTTCTGGTGTATGATAACACTAATTTTTGCTTAAAGAATTTCTTTCATTTCCTTTCTTATGTGTTGTTTATAACTTTCATTAACTAGCCGAATCCATTCGGGGTTGTTGTGATTTTGTTGAACTCCATGATATATCATATGAACCCTGTTCAACATTTGATCATTATGTATTATATAATGTTTGTTTGTAAGGTTTAACAATCTTGCTTCTCCTGGTCTCCAGGATATATTATAATCATTCAGATACGACTCTATTTTATCTGAATGAGACAAGCAAAAATTGACGGCTGAATCTAGTTTGTTTGTTTTAGCATCTCTGTGTTCAATAATAAACCCGTTAGGCTCTAATAGCATGTACCGAATTCGTCGATATGGTTTACATGGGAAAGATGTATTAAAAAAATGTTTAGCTACCGGTAACATATTCGACACTCCAGTCCAACCATATCCTGATACATCAGACGAATCATCAGATGTCGTAGTGGTTGAATTTGCACCCCACAACGACAAACTCTTCCACCCTCTCCCATCCGTTGATCTGTGCTCAACAAAACGATCTAACAAAGGCGTAACTTCATCTAGCATAGCTTGATAAGGTACAGTAAGATTTAAAATTAAATTTGTTAAACCAGATTTACAAATGTAGTCATATAAACCTAACTCACTTTGACTTAATCTCTCCATGGAAACTCCTCTGCGGGTTGCTTTTGTATTTTTACATTTTCTGCTATAAATTTATTTGCGGGGTACCAACCTATAAAAAACGAAGTATCATGTGCACAGGAAAATATCGTATTAAAAATGGTGTCTAACTCAGACAAACTCCTTTTGTGCCAATTAGCATAGTAATTCCCTACATTAGAAAAGTATAATATAGATTTTGGTTGACGAATTAGTGGAATAATACTTTTCAAATCAAGCATATCCATTTCAGTTGTTAGAAGCTCAACTTTTCTACCATCGCGATATTGACCATCTCTCAAGGCATCCATAATTTCTATCAGGTCAGGATTTCTATCTAACACATCAAAAAAATAATCATCTAATGAGTCCCTGCCCATTCTTGTCGTGTTCCACTGATAATTAGCATACTCAGCTTGATCAAAACAAAAATCGCTATAGTTAGTTTTACGGTCCCAACCATGTATTAAGTTTTCTGTAAATCGCAAAGCATTAGGATTAGTATCAACAATGTGTACAGTTTTAATGTGCTTGTTCACGTATAGCAAGGATTGCAACCCATTTCCACACCCTATAAAGTTTTTAAATGTTCCAGGTGTGTCATCTATGGAATATTGTTGTTCTGTTGTAAAAGGATAAATTCTATCAGATCGAGGATTTTGAAATTTTACAAGTTTTTTCACATCAACTTTTGAATTAAGAAAATCGACATATAAAAACTTTTTATCCTCGCGCACTTCATCAGAAAAAACCCTTATTTCTTTTCCTTGCCTTAGTAAATTCGATATTAGAAAAGAACTCGTGGCTGGACTCTCACCAACCACATCAGCGTAAATAGGTATCTCACTACCGCCATCTTTGATCCAATGAGGAGTGTGTATGTGGTGAAAATTTTCAACTGATCTATCAACTTTTCTAAAAGTTTTAGTGGGAGTCGGGTCATAATCCTTAACCTTCACTAACCAACATTGATCATGTAGATGAAAATACTTACGCTTGTTGTCAATGATGTGTCCAACCAATGAAGCACCTTCTTGAAATGTGTCTACTATAACCCTTCTATTGAATCGGCTGCCAACTTTAAAAACTAAAACATATTCTGTAGTGCAACTTAATATATCCTCATCACGTAAGGTTTGTACAAACTTCCAACCGCCCCTTTCAGTTTGTTGTTGAGCAAGTATATCTATGCAATTCAGCGCCTGCAGATATTCGACACTGTATTGTTTTAATTCAACGTTGTCTACAATAATATACGATAAACTACTTAAGCCCGCCATCAACACCTTTATATACCACGCAAACAGCGTTCCATGGATGTAAACTTTCGAAATGCTCCACAACAATACAAAAATCTTTTACTTGTTCCCACTCATCCAATGCCTTATATAGAATTTTACAAACATCTTCACTAAACAAGAGATTCGACCCATTTAATTCAGCAAAAGCTTGTTCATCACGACGTTTAACAATTACCTGTACCTCTGTTGGTATATTTTTTCTGCACAATTCAATAATGTCCTCAATCCACACCAGATCATCCGCTTTGTATTCTATAGTGACACGAGCTCTACTCCGCTGACTGTGAGCATTTGCCGCAACTCCACGTTTGTCGGTTGCATCTTTAGCCAACTCAAAAGAACATGGACACGTTGAACTGTATATATAATCTACTGTTAAATAATACTTATATGTTTCAACTCCTTCAGCATCTTTATGCCATCTTCCCTCAAACTCTACATTGTAAGCTATATGACCTTTCAATTTCTCGTCTGATATCCATGTGCCATCTTCGATAAATCTCCCAGGCATATCACCCACAACGTCAGATCCTTTAGGTCTAACCACCTTGCGAGTTCTGAGAGCATGTTGAAACCATGGATACTTAAATCGCAGTTTAACATATGCGTTATCTGAACCTTGTTTTTGCGCCATTTCATATAAAACATCTTGCATAGATCCTAAGGCATCTTTATTCGCCATCTTATCCATCATCAACAAATAAAATCGAGACAAATTTAAACCTTTAGCTTGTGGATCATCAAGGGAACAATACAAGGACGCTTGTGCCAAAACCTTATCCTCTACATCCATATTTTTTCGCTTAATATAAATCGGCATGTCTACAGGAGCTATACCAACTTTTTGTATGGGTATAGTTGCTCCTGGTAAAATAGGATCTATTTGCGGATCTGGTAAACTTGCGTCAATTGGATAGAAGTCAGCGTCATAATTAAAAATCAGATCCGACATTTTCTTTGAATAATCTATTCCCATATATTCCTGTCAATATTGTAGTTTTTAATAATATTATTATACATCATACACATGTAAATGTCAACGATAAATTGTTTTTTTATTCAGCGAGCAGCATTAAAGACGGAGTTGTTGGTTAGTCAAAAGCGAGTAATTGAATATTACATTTCACGGGATTCATGATTATAAAGCAAAATGTTTAAACCCACTGGTTTTAATTTTGTCAATAGTTACCATTGAATCAGTTGATATTATTAGCGAGGTCTGATTCTTTTTGCTCAGGATCGTCCTTATCCTTAAACCAGTAATCTGTACTTTTTGCTAAAACAGCCACGTATGCTCCAACCATGATATTAACTAAATCTCGGCTTTCGGCTGGCAATGCAGTAAAAAACAACAGCCACACTAAAAATAAAAATGTGCTAACTATCATCAATGACAACACAAAACGAGCCCACCAATTCATTTTTTTTCGGCGTTCAATATTTACATGTAGATCTATCTTCATATTTTCCTTTGTTATATATTATTCAAGGCACCACGCAACCAACGAATATCTTACGCCACTTATTACTGGTGAAACCTTATGTTCAAGATTCTCAACTTTACTAAACGATACACAATCACCAATATTCAACTCAACATGTGGGCGGTTCCGGAATTCAAGCAGCCCTCCAGTAAACTCAGAGTTTAGTAAGATAATATTTGTTTGACATCTATTTAACCCATCCATGTGCCATGTATAATGGTCACCTACAATGTACTCAGCTAATTGCAATGATACCTTAGCGTCTGAAAATCTCAACTCCAAATCTTTATCATGGAACATGTGTGTTCGACAATTTCTAATATTTTTATTAACTTGATTTTTTCCTATAACAGCTTGCTGTAATTTAGCGTAATATTTTAAAATAATAGAATAGCATTCAATTTCGCTAAAAAAATATTCCTTAACATGCATCAGCTTTAAATATTACAATTTAAGATGAAAAACTTGGTTCTACTTGGGGCGATAAGGGGGTGTTTCTGTTACGAGGCACAACCCCATAAGCCCTACAGCAATTATGCGGCTAATGCCACACTCGCTGAATAATAATCGTTATTATTTGCGATTACTTTTTCGATGTTGGTCATCACCCATCCGTTCTCGCTGTTACTCTCACTAGCAATCGAATACCAAAACACCCCCAATTCGATTATAGTTGGTGGAGGTGACCAGAGTTGAACTGGTGTCTTACTTAGTTACCCTACAGGTCATCAAACAATTATATTCTATTTATGCCTAATATTGTCTTCATTTTTTAGTTTGCATCTAACCACTTTTTATTGTAATTTGAAGTATATGCATTGGGGTACCACGGCCCTCCTAAAGTATAATGTAGAGCTTTGATATCAGTTCTATCTTCTTCATATTCACCAACTAACCAATTCCAACGCAAATCAATCGACCCTATATGTTCATCATCAACCCACTGAAAGCTGTGCAAATATGATAATGGGGAATTGAAAACATCAACATCAGAATCAAATAATCCTTTATTCCAAAATATCAAGCTTGACCAATTTTTCCGATCATAATTCGTTTGTTTTCCAGACGACTTAACCTGCACTGATGATGTGTAATTCGGATGTTTACACACGTAAATTGATTTAGTATTGTCAAAATTACTCACGATCTGTTGAGGATCATCTAAAAATATAAAATCATCATCTACAAACGCCACCCATTCGTTGGTGCTCATATCTAGCTGAGGTGGTAAAAACCGTGTTCGTGTAAATGGTGTTGTTCCTTCTTCTTCAAATAATGATGGAAGCTGAAAACACTTTATATCAAACTGTGTGAGAGATTTGGCTGTTGCCTCAAATGCTTCTGGGTATTTGTGATTATACCCTATCCAAAAATTAACCATAATTTTGCACCGTTTCTTCTAATAGACTCCAATAATTTGGAGTTTGTTTAATAAATACTTGTGGAAGATCATTCTCAACCGCTACAACTATCACTATATTATCTATTGGAGTTTTAGTCAACTCTTCATATGCAATACTATAAAATGTCCCTTGCAGAAAATAATCTTCTACCCACTCCTCTTTTTTATACTTTCCGGACGTCTTCCAATCTATAATAGACAATTTACCATTCCATTCGGCTATACAATCACACCTACCAGCCACACCGAGTTGTTTACTCCACAAAGGTACCTCTATTCCATGTATATTATCCATATTAGTATCTATAACAGATTTAATCGATAAAAACATTTCTCGTACATTTGGGGTGGCATCGCCATAATAATCACATTCGTTGTTTATATACCGTTCAACAACTTTGTGCATTCCAGTACCACGGCGTGTAGCTCGAGTGGTAATTTTATTGGCTTCTTCCTCTCCTATTCGCTTCCTCCACTCCTTGAAGAATTTAGCTTTTTTCTTCCCCAATATCGTAGTGATAGACGGGAAATTCCCATCAGGCGTCACGTATTTTCGCTTACCATTTATTGTTTCTGATTCTAACTCTGTAAAAGGTTGAATAGAATGTTTAAACCTTATATCCATACTTTTCATAACTATTTAATACTATACGTTGAAAATCTTTATCAGTTCGCAAACCCTTACCATGCAAAATCATATGCAGTCTACGCTCTTGTGAATTGTTAATAACAGTGTGTTTAAAATGTACATTCATAAGTCTAACGTCACCTGGCTTCCAAGGTATCGTTTGACCATTAATAATGAAATCGCAGTCTTTCGGTTGATTAATGCAAAAATTTATCGCACTGCATAATCGAGGGTAAGATATGTCGCTATGTAGTGGTATAGTTCCACCAGGCTCTAACAGCATAAATCTAATCCGATCCACATCTCTAACAGGGAAATTTTTAAAATATTCAGTAGTCACATCAAGAATGTCAGCAAACTCAGTCCAATGTAACTCCGGATCACCTGGGTGAGAATCACCAGGCCGGAACCAATGACTTCCTCTCAAACACAAACCTTTCCACATACCAGCCGCGGCTACGGGTCTGTGCTCTTTAAATTGATCTAAAAATGGATAAATTTCATCATAAATTTCATTATATGGAAATGGTATATCCAACTTCATATTAGTTATATGAGAATTGTTAATCTCGTTGAAGAGCTTCAATTCGGTTTTTGTAATATGTGTCATATAAAGTTTTTCTCCAAGGAAGATCCAAAGCAGTATTCAATTGTAAATCTTTTTTGGTGTATACCTTTGAACCTCTAAACGGCACCATACCCAAAAAAGCTGAATCATTATCCATGTGAGACAACACAAAACAAAACAACAAATCTGCGTCGATTGCGGAAATTGCATGGAACGTGTTTGCATATGACAATATATTTGAATAGTATATAATTGTATTTGGCATCTTCAACGCATATAAGATCTTATAAACATCAAGCATGTCAGTATGCATAAAACTAGTATAGATTCGCTTATTTCGAATATTATCTAGTGTCTCAAAAAAATCAGATTTTTTATCTATATGGTCTAAAAAATACTCATCAGGAGATATTTCTTTCTTGTGTATAAAATTATCACCTGTATTAAATTTTTCCACAGCTTGTTCATATGTTTCATTGCGCCAGTTCCAATCATATATTATGTATTTTGTAAAGTTTATTGCATCAATGTTTGTATCGAAGAAATGAATCGACTCTAAATTTGGATGAGCATACAATAAAATCTGTAATGCGTTAGCACAACCTACAAGGTTAGTATAATTTTCACATTTAATATCATATGTTTTTTCTGTGCTAATTGGGAACAATATTGGCGGTCTGTTTCGCACATTCTGAATATGGCTACTGACGTCATGTGGATAGATATAACTTTTATCGTTCCGGATTGTTTGTGGAAAAGGCATTACAATCTTACCGCTCCGCAACAAGTTGGAAATTAGATCAGCTCCTTGAGGTTTTTGTGCTGTACTTTCAAACTCTTCTCCTCCATCTTTGATCCACGTAGGCGTATATTGATCATGAAAGTTTTCATCAGATCTACATACGCGTCTATGAGTTTTATTCACAGTCACGTCATAATCTAACACTTTAACCAAATAGCACTGATCGTGCAATTCATAATATCCAGTATTCTTGTCTAAGATGTGTCCAATTAGAGAAGCTTCCTCCATCAAATTCATTACCATTAAAGTACTATTAAAAAACGTACCAATCTTAACTATCAAAGCGTGCGATGTTTCACATGAAGTAATATCATTACATGTCAACGACGAAACATACTTCCACTTATAACACATTGTACCCTTATCACCTACATGATACCATACAATATGATCTATAATATTCAATGCTGTTTGATAACCAAAAGGGTGTTTTTTTAGTTCTAGATTATCAACTACAACAATGGTTATATTTTCTCGAGAAATCATGAAGGAATCATCATGTTTGATCCATAATGTGTTCTCTTAATATCTTTCAAACGATCCCTAAACCCATCATCAACTTTTTTGGGATTATGCACCCACGGATCACCTGGAAAAGGAGACCCGACTACTGCGACAACTTCTCCACCACAATCAGTCTCAAGACATCCACGTTTAATAGGATCATGTCTTTCTGCAATGGACAACAAGTCTTCAAATTGGTTATTACATGATGTACATCTATATTCGTATGTTGGCATTCTGGTTCCCTTCTATTTGTAAAATATGTGTGTGTCTATAACTGCCGTTACCACCATAAACTTGCTCCACTTAGGTAAAATGTAGTTTGCATGATAAAACAATGCTCCATCTGTAGGATCACGCAGTTCTGTTCTTACCTTATAATAATACTCAGCTAACTGTTTAGTTTCTTTCCACACTACACCATCATATGGAATGTCTGATAACCCATTACAATACCAACTAAATTGACAACGGTTTAAAATTGGTTTACCATTCGATAGATGTTGGCCATCATATATAACACCACACATTGTATCTGGAAACCTAGACGATTTCACTCTATTATAGGTAACATGAGCGACTGCTAATTTGCCAGCAGTGGATTCTACAGCCGCCTCAAAGTATATATTTTTCTGCAGACATTCTATCTCAACTATGTCTTCTTGCGTTAAACCTGGAGCAACCGCGGGTAGACTCTCGCGTACTGTATATATATTAGATTTTTCTATAACAACATTATCTGCATAAGTATTATGAATTTTATGTGGAAATAACGCAATCGCAGCGATAGCTATTAAAAATATTATTCTCATGTGCAATTCTCCAATAAATTAATCAAACAAATATAATTATCAGGAAAATAACAAAAAGTGTATGAAGGGTGGGATTTAAGGCAACATATCCGGAAAAGTGTCTTGCACGAGTTTGTATGTCAATCCAGGCACGTTTAGTTTTTTATTTTTCATCTGAATTAACAAATCTGCTTCCTCTGGTGTTACTGATTCTAATACTTGTATGAACATCTGTTCTTTTTTTAGACTGGATATATTACCATCATACTCATTAGTAAAGTACTTAATCATTCGGATTTGACCATATATCAGCTTTGAGTTTTGCGCTCCTTCTGCTAGTTTTTGATATGGTGGTGATCCTTTAGGCAATACAAACATAACCTCTGGATGGAAAGTATACCTTAGAAACTGTCTAAGATACGGAGAATCATGTTCTATCAACATCTGCTTCCTAATCCGCTGAGTTTCAAAATTAGGTTTACCTGCTTTTCCGATATCACTAAACAAATCTACAAACGATATAGACATAATTAAAACTCCTGTATTGATTCAGTCAATTCACGCAACCGGTGTTTAATAAAATAGTTAAGCATTTTATTTCTACCAGTAAAATGATCTTTATTGTAATGTGTAATTATATTTATCTCCACCATTTCTGGCACGTAATCCAAGTCTATCATTTTTTGATTACGTTTAAAGTTCCGAAAATGCTCACCTTCTAACACAGCCTCTAAGTTATCCGCAGAAATCCACTCATCCAATTTCTTTTTCGTTAATTTTCGTTGACGCTGATTTGCAACAAATGTATCATCAGGAGACAGTACATTTGGAACACCATCACTTCTATCACCTTTCAAAATTAAATTAACTTTGAAATCATTTGGATTAGGAACTGTTAAGAAAGTTTTACTTAATGGTGACCACTGCGAAACATTGTGATACTTATGAAGCTGTATAAAATCTTTATCACTTGATATTATTAGTATTTTGCCTGCTTTGTGATAATGTTTGCACAAAATGGCTATAATATCATCAGCCTCGCATGCAAGGTTTGACATGACCTTGTATGGCAGTTCACTATCTATCTCAGATCTCACCTCATCCATTAACCTGAAAAGACTTTGCCAATCAATATTTTGAGGATTTTTTTCGCGATCTTTCTTTCGATTCGCTTTGTAGTGTTGAAAAATATCTTTTCGCCAATTATTTTTACCATCACAGCAAAATATAAACTCCCCCCATTCACTCTTGAACTTTCTACTTAACATTCTGACGTTAGTTAATATCATGTGTCGAAACAAGTGACCTCTCTCAACATCATCCACACTTTTAAAATGCTTTTGTAGCTGCATAAAATTAGCAATTACTAGTTGGTTATAATCTACAAGTATCATGTTTTTTTGCGTTTTAGTTTTGTTGTTGGATAAGCGATTTTATTACACCCCAATAAGATTTCTTTGAGGTATTTTACAACCTTATTGCGTTCGACTGCAGTCATATATTGGTACGCCTCTTTAATATCTGGTTCATTATGTACATTACCTATTTCATCGACACGATACTGAATTAACGGTATCAACAATCTGGCTACTGGTTTTTTTATTTTATGTATACGCGTAAAATCATTAAAAGTTACCTTAGATTTATAACCACTATCTAAAAACGAGTCAATTAAATCATCTACGTCAAAAATCAAACTTTCAGACCGTCTTAAAATACGACTTTGCACGGAAACGTATGTAACTTTTTTTGCTGCCGGCATCGAAGTTTTTCTCAGAGTTTTTAAATATTTTAACTTACTGTTAAAAATAACTTCATACTTTAACGACAGGTTTGGCAGACCTCGACTCAACATTCGACACAAGAATCCAAATCCTCGACCAATGGTATACATATCAGCAGTATTGAGCTTCTTAATATCTGATGTGGTACGACTTGTGGTTTTTAAATACGTTACAACAAACTGTAAGCTGTCAGCATGATCGTGTTTGTGTGCGTACCACCTATAAGCTTTCTCAATTGCAGTATTTAATACACTATCATTCGTATCAGAGTCAACACTATCCCATGAAGGCTCTGGATCAATCTTAACAATTTTTCGCGGTACACGTTTCTTTAGCATACGGTTGCCCTAGTTCGATGAGTTTTTGTGCAACACAGATTCCATTAACTGGTTCCACTTATGTGCTCGTTGATCCCATGAATAAAATACATCAAAATAAGCTTTTTGCGTTTTTAAAATATTCTGCAATGAATCATTCCAATATTGATCTATCGCTCCTTTTAACAACTCAGAATAAACTTTGGCATGTTGATCTTTGTCATTAATAAAATTATACATCCAAGCAAAGTTTGCGCATGTTTCAGGTAAGGCTGCAAGATTTGGTACTAAACATAATAATCCTGCACTCATTGCTTCTATTACAGTAATACACGATGTTTCTGGGTATATTGATGGGTATGCAAGAATATGGCTACGTTGCATAGCTTCACGAATAACATTGTTAGGCACGGATGGATGATATTCAACATTCTTCATGAACTTTGCTCTATCATAAAGCCCTTGAAACTCTTTGTTTTGTTCAGCTCGATCATATATGTCAAAACTTGAAAACACTTCTAAAACCGCGCGGGAATCATTAAGCTGTTCAAAAGCATCTAATAATACTTCTAAGCCACGATGTGGAGTAGAGGCATATATCAATCTAATTTTTCCATCCTTCGGTTTGTCATGAACTGGAAATGGTTCTATAGCATGTTGCATAACGACACCTTTTTCGTATGGAACACCCAAAAACATTGAGTATTGTTGTTGTTGCCAATGACTAACAAACACAATAGCATCAAATAAATCAACCTTCCATGGTTCCCGTCTTAAAAATTGCACCTCAGGATCATCTGCTGTATCATGTACCCAAAAAATTCGAGGTTTATCTGTTTCTAGTTCACGTACTCGCGAACATATAATCTGTATTTGTTCATACAGACTTGGATCACAATGTTTTGTCATCCAATTATACATCAATTCAGTTCCACCAAACGCTTTGGAGTTTTTCACATCATATGGAGGTAGTGTATCATCTATAATATTTAAAGTAGGAGCATTAAAGTTTTTTGTCATTTCCAATCCTTTCAATTATCTTATAATAAAAATTTATATTAGCTTCTCGTGATTCTTCTTTTGCTTCTGGATATGTGGTTGGCGTTTTTATTTGTTGTAACCATTCTTGTGGTTTGCACAATACTGGTTTGTGTCTAAATCCCCAAAACTTTGAACACCACGGAAACGCTATAACCTTACGACCTAAAAGGGTTCCCCAATATGCACCATGATACGAATTTGTGACTATAACTTCACCAGAAGCGAGATGGCGTATAACTTTATTAAAATCAGATTCATCATTCATCAAATGAGGATAATTCCAGGTTTCTTGTGGCATTCCATGAACGATATTAAGTGGTAACGTGCTGTGACTAAAGAACACTACTTCAGTTTCTATATTATATTGTACATCAAAAGCTTTATGCATACAACTAGCACATGGTACCCAAGATACATTTTTTACAACACTGCGTAACTCTTTGTAATCATCACGTATTCCTAACAAGTCAAAGTCTCTAATACATGCAGGATACTGTATAGGTGTGTTTGGAATATACTGTAACTGCTCATTTAAGCATATGTACGAATGATCACCAAGCCCCCATCCATATTGATTATAACCTTTTCTCTTTAAGATTTGCGTCATGTATGAAAGTGGTCGCATTTGTCCGATTAATCCACCTCCACCATAAATAACATTTTTATGTGGCGGTTCATATACAGTTTTCATTTTCCAAATATCAGCATCATGTGATCCAAGATCGAAATACTTGTTTGGAGCACTATACCAATCGCCAATGTTGGTTTCATCAGATCGATAAATATTTGTAGTGTATATTCGTTTTAGAGAGGGAAACATGGATGAATTAAATGATTTTGGTTTTAGTACTATCAGTGAAGATGGGTTTAAATCTGAACAGATAGCCCCAACAACAAAAATTATCGAACAAGAAATTGAAAAAGCTAAGTCTAATCAAATAACAGGGGTAGAGAACCAGCTTAATAAAATATGGAATTTGTTGGATTATCATTATCAAGATATAGACAAGCACAAAGAGGCTATTAACAAGGAATTTAAAAATAAAATGGGTGATCTGGAAAACCTTATAATACCACTACTTAACAACTTAGCCAAGTCATCGAATAATGAATACATATACTGGCCTAATAGAAGAGATATTTTGGAAAAACACATAGAAAAGATAACAGCTCTTACACGCGATATTAATATATTTACTGATGCAGACTGAATCCATATTTGCAAATAAAATATGAATCTACTATATCCGAACCAGGGTTACCTAATTCCTGTACAAGTTGGAAACTTTCAGGCTCATTGTTCCACGACACTAACATGTCTTCTTTTTTACTGTTACCTTTACCTGTTGCGTATTTCTTAATAACAGTAGGCGGCACACTAATACAAGGAAAATTCTCCTCTTTAAGTTTATATTTGAGGATTCCCACATTCTCAGCTATATTAAACACACGTCCAACTGACCCATATGAATAATCTTCAATATAGACCTGTTCAACTCTACCATCATACCACCGGATTTGTTCAATAACCCAATCAGCGAGAAATGAAAACTTTGCAACTTGGGTTAAATCTTTGGGCATTTTATAGCAATTTACATTGGAAAATTCGGACCACCTTGATCGCCACTTATCCAAAGCAAAAAAACTAAAATTACAGCTAGAAGGATTAAATTGTCCATGTTTATAAATACATACGCTTGGAGAATTGATTGAGTAATCTATGCCGGCGATCAATATCCTAACCTCTGCAATTCCTCTATCGCTTGTGATGGTGTTTTGTAATGAATAGAAACTCCACCTTTATTTGCCCACTCGTTACAATTTTGCTCGTTATCATCTATTAGAATATTCGGTGATAAAAATTCTCCGACAGCAAACAACTGCTTTTCTTCTCTATAAACAACATTTACATCCCACGGCAAAGCATTATAGTGTTTGCTCATCCATGCCATTTTATCTATTCGAGCTGTCGGACATTTATCGTGAGTAGGTATAGCTGTCAAAAAGCGAGGATAATATATTTGAACATAGTCCATCAAAGTGTCCGCACCTTCCATTTTATCTAATTGCATGAATACGTTATTATCTATATCTGCCCATTTGCCATTCCACATACTCTTTGATTTGTATCGTTGCAGTATATAGCCATCAAAGTCTGCTAGCACACCATCCATATCAATAAAAATTATCATGATATAATACCTGTTTGTTATTTCGTTTTATAAATCAACTATTTCGCAACCACTTGCTGAACACGCTGCAGTTTGAGCGCCTGCTGTGTGATCATCTTTCTCAAAATCACTAAGAGACGTCCAATCTACATTTTTCGGCATCAACTTTGATACGCTTTTAAATTCTTCTTCTGTACAATCTTGATATGGAGCTTGGTGGTAAACGTGTTCACTGAAAGGTAAAAATGAAACGCCACTTATTGAATTAAAATTATCCCATACCCAACTACCAACTTCCATCCATTCATGCTCTTTAACGGTAATAGTTACAGAAGGTTTGTGTTCACACCAACTATCTTGATACACCTTCCAAAGGCACAATTGCTCAATGGCTGTCACATCATTCCTACATATAGAACTCTTAGGGCTTTTATGAGGAAAAGAAAAGACGGTTGTATGATCTGGTTTTGTTACATCCGGTTCGTTCGGAAACCCTGCTTCCTTCATAAAATTACAAAGAGGGTCTTTATTATCTGCTCTAACAGTTCGTAAATATACAGGATTGTGTCGAGCGTGTATTCCAGATGATGAATCTACTAACTGTGACACCGTTCCACTCGGTTTTACACATGTTATAGCAGCCGCTCGTGGTATCCCTAACTTACTTGCCCACTCTTTATTGGTTGACACCGCAACGGCACGTAATTCAGCTAACAGTTCAGCAGTTTTTGCCAAACCCTTCTTCCCATTTGTTAGATTGTTATCCATGATGCCAGTAAGTGAAACACCTAACAACCGTTCATCGCTACAATTTTTCATCCACTCGCGGGTTAGATATTTGAAGCTAACAAGTGTCGATTGCCACGTTCCCAAAATCGTCGCTTTCCTTACCTTATCCTTTAGGTCATCTTGAGTATCAGTTCCTCGAATAACAACCTCCGATAAATTACAAAATTCACGTGATCTTAAAATTATCTCACTGCAAGGATTCGTTCCAAAGTCTAATTTTGGTTCTCGCCTTTTAACAAACTCTCCAGTTGCTTCATCCACCTCAGTTTGATTTAGGCGTTGGACTTGATTGAATGCAGATAAACTATTGTATATACCGCGCTCACCTGATCGCGAATCATACAGAGACAACCACTCTCTCATAAATGTACCAACGTCAGGCTTTTCTTTATAATTGACAGAATTATTAGCTAAGGCTCTCTGAACATCTAACTTAAACCATTCCCCATGTTTAGCAAACCGCATTTCTCTATCATTTAAATCGCTTAAACTTATAAGAGCACTTCTACGAACTCCTCCCACAACAACTATTTCAGCAGTTTTGCATATAATATCATGACACTCAATTGGTTTCAGTTTTCTTCCCGCAGCAGTTTTGAACATCTCTGTCACAAACCAAAACAGCTCAACTAACGGCTCAGGTCCAGATGCTCTTCCACCAAAAGTTTTTAACGGGGATCCAGAGAGTCTTACCTTACTCACATCCCACTTAGGAATTAAACCTTGGTAAAGTAATGAAATTAGTTCTTTGTATGATCGAGCCCAACCTATTTTACTATCAGCGACTACTATAGTTGTATCTGTAGGATAGAAATCTTCTGCTATTACTGGTAACTGTTTTGTGTATTCTTCTTCTACTGAAAACCCAACTCCTGTCCCATTCATTAACACATACATAATTTCATCAAACGATCGCGGCGAGTCGCAGTGAACATATGAACAATTATATCCAGCAACGTTTTCTTTTTTAAGGGCTTCACCTGCCGTCATCAAACAACGCATCGACGGCATAACGTCCAATTTTAATATTGACTCACGCAACTCATTCATATCATTAACATCGACTTTATAGTCACATACAGCATCTAAATGATTGCTAAAGAAATCACAATACCTGTTGATGGTTTCATCCCATGTTTCTCGACGCTGTTCTTTCCAAAGCCATCGCGCGTATCTTGATAGGTGTATAAATGATTGATATTCAGTTGGTAAATTCATTTTAACATCTTTCTATTTAATTTTTCTAAAAATTCGGTACGTTCTCGTGTTGATAAATTAAACTCTGCACCCGTCATTACGTGTAATTTCTCAACAAGTTCGGAGTCATCAAAGTCCAATGTACATTTTATCATGTCTCTAATGATCTTCATCTCTTCTGCAGAAAATGTTTCAGCATTCAAATTATAATCCTCGAATGCTTCGCAACATATTGGAAAATGGGGTTTGACCAATTCATACATTATATTGGCGTAGTCTCGTATTTCTTGTTGAGCATGTGGACTGCTTCTCAACTTATAAAAATGGAAGAAGTTGTGTAAATCTATTTTCCAAACTACTTCGGTGTAGTTAGAAACAGGTAGGATTGTTCTAGCAAGTTCTCTGGCGAGTCCCCAGTCTAATAAGTTATGATATGCGTGTGTTGCACCATCTAAAATTCTATAGATCTCAAATTCCACTTCGCCTGGATTGGGGAGAGTGTCTTCTCTTCCTTGTTTATTAGTAGTGGATTGTGTTTTGAGGTCTTCACCTTTAGGGAAATAAAAATCATCACTCATTTCAGAATAGCGCCCAGAATATTCGTTAAGATTTGCCGTGCGATGGCGAACCAACTGGCGCATGATGAAAATGGGTAATTTGATATGGAACTTGACTTCGCACATCTCCAACGGTGAGGTGTGTTTGTGTCGTATGAGATATCGTATCAGACTTCGGGTCTCACTGGATTTTCTTGTACCCTCCCCATAACTAATTCTGGCAGCATTCTCTACATCCTCATCACTGCCCATTGTATCTAATAATTTCACAAAACCGTGTTCGTGAACTTTAACTTTTTCACTCATGTTCTTTTCCATTGATTAATTCTCAATCGGGCCTGTAACCCTTCAAACGTGTTGCTCTCAATAATGTTTAATATATAGCTCGGATCAATACCCCCAACAACCATATCATTAATATCTTTATGACATGTATCATTAGGCCACACCACAACTCGAAAACCTCTCTTCAATGCTTTTAACATTTTATGATGAATTTCAGCATTCCGCCTTTCATTGTCATAAACAAATACAATGTTTTTGCCAAGAAATAAATCAACATCATCTAAATCACTACCTGCCATAGCCATACAATTAGGAATAAACATCGAGTCAAACGGTCCCTCAGTTATATAAGCGAGACTTGTACTATTCCACCGCTCCAAACCAAATATTTTTGGAGAATTTTTGTTTATTTTAATGGTGAAATAGCGAAAAGTGTTGTTTGTGATGCTACGACCTTGAGCAGCTATTAAATTCTTATCGCGATCAAAAAATGGTATAATTATTCTCGGATCATTGGCTATGAACCTAGAAGCTAACTCTGGATCATATGTTGTAATCCAACTTTTGAAACATTCAGTATAATACAAATCGCTGTGTCGTTCCTGAGGAATACGTCGAGCCGTTACATATTTTACTGCTGGGTGATCATCACTCAAAAGTGATAATGATTTCAAATCGACATTTTTAAATTTGGGAGGCTTAAACATTCGAACTGGTTCAGGGTGATCACGTACATTACTACGGTCTTTAAATTTTTCAAAAGTGTATTGCTTCGATAATGTTGGATCAAGTTGATCAATCAAATGTTTTAAGTTTCCAGCTGCACCACAATTATGACACTTGTATAATATGCTATTGTCCTTTACGAACGCATAACCTCTTGATTTATACTTGTTCTTCTTAGAGTCGCCACATATAGGACACCGAAAATTATATAATTCGCGAGATTTTCTCTTAAATAGACTCAGCCTAGATGACAGCAAGTTTAGATATTTATGATCAATAAATGAAGACACGATATTCTTAGTGGAGGTGTAGTTAAATAATATATTATATTATAACACAATATCACAAAATAATCAACAAAAAACGCTATTGGCGTTTAACACGTGAACATGACTAAACTTTAAAAATTCTTACAATCTTAAGTATTTCAACACCCGCATTTAATGCGTCCTCAACACAAATTTCTATATTATAATCATCAACTATAATGCCACTCAAATCATATTCACTTTTCACAAAATCAACTAATTCAGAAAACTCATCATCATCAAGATCACCAACTTCCATCATAACGTCCTCTATATGATCTAACGCCGGACCTAGCTTTCTGATAGGTTCAATAAAATTAATCGCGTCAGACCACCCAATATCACCATCTTCTAGTGATAATGCTGTTGCTCGACCCAATGAAAACACAAAAGATAGCACTTCCTTAATCTCACTTATACCTGCCATTATTTCCTTATTTTTTATATTGTTTGGTTATATCTGAAACTGTTATTCCGGATATTTTTTTATTTTTCTTTCTAACTATTACAGTAGAATTATCACTACCAGTTCCTGCTACAGCTAAACCAGTAGCATTAGCTGGTACTTCTTCGAGAGTCATTAATATTGATGGTAAAATCATTGATAATAGCGTTTGAATTTTTAGCGGATCAATACCTAAACCAACTGCTCTTGATATTATAGCTTTCGCTTGAACATGATCTATTCCTAATTTTGTCATGTCACGTAGGTAGTTTTCTGGAAGATCAACTTGCTCTAAAAGGTCTTTAGAATGTTCGTCAAAAGATTGAACATTCTCCAAAATGGTGCTAGTTGTTACGGCATCTCGATGTCTTCCAATATCATACCCCAAAGCTGTCGGATCAGTCAGGGTATTATAAAAAGATGTAAACTTAGCTTCTAGTCGCGACTCAACGTCGGCATCATGCATTTGAACATTTTTTCCTGCAATTATTTGACCGTTTTCCGTAAGCACTGTCATTATAGATTCATGCCGAGCTTCCTTCAATAAAAATAATGCTGCTGCAAAAGACGCTAATCTCGTTCCACCAAATGGAACCTTACTCATTATCCTTTTTAAATTGAATATAAAGGTATCCATTAACGTATAAGCATTTTTTTCATCGCGAGTCTTTAGGTTTCGACGTTTTTTTAAAACCTTGCCTTTGTCATCAATTATCCCTAATTTAAAAGCAGGGGACTCCTTAAAAGGAGTTGACAATCTTTTGATGAATGAATATAAAAAATAGATATCAGATCCCGTTTTAAGCATTCCTATGGGATCCATTGCAGGATTAACAAAACTTTTTAAGATAGACATTTTATATTTTTCTCAATTCTTGCACTGTTTTTTCGTCGAGCTGAATGTCGCTATTTAAAATATCTTTACTATGAATGCCTGTTACTCGCAAAGGCATCATGTGTAAAAAAATAAGTAATGGTTTTAATATTGGCCAATAATTACTTTGCAACTTGAAAAACAATATTCGCGTAGCAGCTTTGTTGTTAAAAATATTATAAATCATTATGACGTGATTTAACAATAATCTCACTTTCAAAGTTTTTGTACTCTCATACTGATTCAATAATCGTTTGATATATTTAAACCGCTTCATGTCGTTATGATAATCCTCAATAGATGTACACTGAGGATTATCATAATTATGCATACAATACAAATCAATATTTTCTGGTGTCAAATTTGTAAAGTCCATTCAACGAGGTTCTTGTTTTTGATTGGATGCAATCACCTCATCATCTGCAATACACTCTTTTAAAAAATAATCTACCGTCTGTAAAGCTCCATCTATAGCGTTTAAGGTAGTTTTCAAATGTTCACGTTTTTTTGTTACGTCTATCAAATCAGCCTCAACTCTTTGTTGATCACGATGGAGCTTTTCTTTTTGCTGTAGAATCAATTTATGTTCAATCATATATCATACCAATATTTTTAATTAACTTAATGCGGAAAACAAAGCAATGTATCTAGTTGTGCCAGATACTTGAACTTTCAATGCTCCAGCAGACGTTGCTGCTGTTCCTGAAGTATATATGGGACCAGCATTTGCCCCTGCAGAAGCACCAAAACCTCCGCCAGGTATAATATCCATCACAAAGTTAACAGTATTGGATCCTGCGCCACTTGCATCAAGTTTCAAGAATGCTGATGCATTCACTGACTGTGTTGCAGTATTGGCCACCTGTAAACTCATGCAATATACATTAGCAACGCTTGTTGGATTTGAAGCACTGTGTGACAATCTTGCAACTATTGCCGCACCTTCCGTGGTTATAATTGTATTAGCATCGTTGATGTGATTAGTAAACTCTGCAGTATACAATCTTCCAACGTTTCCGTCTGTAGTACCAGTGTGAGTTGCACTTGTATTAACTTGTAATGTTATTACATTATTATATACGTTAGTACTTGAGTTGTCAGAATCACCCACGTGAGCAATCTTCAACACAACTTCATCGGTACCTGCTGAAGCTCCATTAGATGTGTGCGTTATTCCTCCTAAAAAACTTTTTACTGTTAATTTTTTATTCACAGGAGACCCATTAGGATCATCAATTATATGAATTAGGTCTTCACTTGCCGCCTCAGAGGCTGCAGTCAACGCTGTTATTTTTTTATCGGCCATTTATTCTCCTTGCTGGCTGTTGTGGTGGGACTCACCACCAGGTTGTTTATGCCAGGATTTGCTCTTTATGCAAAGGATTCATCCCGGACACTTGTTATGTATTTATAAGATTAATCCTAACCTTATTAACTCTGTTTTAAGATGGGAAACTGTTGTCATAGATCCTGAACTCGTGTTCTGAGTGACAGGATCTACACCATAAAAACCTAGTTTATTAGACGTGTTTCCATAGGCTTGGTTTCCTATAACTTGTATGGTTGTCGTATTAGATGTTATATACATACTGCTATCTCCACCACCCTCTAACTTCAAATCTATTCCAGATTCTAGCTGTAAATGTCCTAGTTCAGAAAAATCTGGTGTTGAAGTAGATGTATCGTCAACTAACAAGAGTCCAGGACCAAAGTCTATTTTAGATGGCGGAATTGCTGTAATATACC
>Ga0257115_1000893_pt1 | contig 22576 bp, 20 predicted proteins | sample SI112_100mmetaG_FD_194465 | JGI IMG/M metagenome (GOLD analysis project Ga0257115, IMG submission 194465) | Marine microbial communities from Saanich Inlet, British Columbia, Canada - SI112_100m | ecosystem: Environmental > Aquatic > Marine > Inlet | place: Canada: British Columbia | collected...
TCAATATTGAGTCATTTTTATATCTTAAAAAATGAGTAAATTTATTTGATAGTGAATTGGTTATCTTACTTTTATTTTTACTATAAATTAAATTGTTTTTTGAAATTGCAATTTTACCAGTTACATAGGGTAATTTTTTTCTTCTATTATAAAAATAAGGAACATAGAATTGATTTATCCTTTCTTTTAACAAGCCCTTTCGAACTTTAATTTTTTTTGATTTAAATATATTAAAAGTTTTACCTTTTACTCTTTGATCAATATCTATTATTGAATAGATCACTTCTCTAATCTCAGATTTTATTATCGCGCTTGTACATGGTGGCGTTACACCATAGTGAGAACAAGGTTCTAAGGTGACATACATTGTTGAATCTTTTAAATTGTTGATACTATTTTTAATTGCATTTAATTCTGCATGTGGCCTGCCATTAAATGAGGTTTGACCAATTGAAATTAGCTCATCATTTTTAACAATTACACAACCAACTGATGGATTGGGACCTGTAAGTCCTTCTCGTGCTCTAGCCAAATCTAAGGCTAGTTCCATATAGAATTTATCTTTAATTGAAAATTTATCTTTTTTTGTAGACATCTAGTTTGTCCACAAATTGTACGAAATCTTTTTCTTCTCTAAAGTTTCTGTATACAGATGCAAAACGAACATAGGCAACTGGATCTAAATCTTTTAACCCCTCCATTACCATTGTTCCTATTGTATTTGTTGAAATTTCACTTTGACCTAATTCCTCTAAAGCTCTTGAAATCTTACTGATAAATTTTTCAGTCGTTTCTGTATCTATAGGTCTTTTTTTTAATGCTATATAAACAGATTTAGATAATTTATCCCTATCAAAAGATGATTTTCTACCATTCTTTTTAACTACCATTATTTCTCTAAACTGAACTCTCTCAAATGTAGTGAAACGAGCACCACAAACACATAATCTTCTTCTTCTAATTGCCGTTCCATCTTCTGTTGGTCTAGAATCAACAACTGATGTCTCACCTTTTTTACATATAGAGCAAATCATTTACTATAAATTCTTATAGATTGGAAATGATGATGTTAATGATATAACTTCATCTCTAACCTCATTTTCGATTTTACTATTATCCATGGGATTATCTGATAATCCTTTTAAAGTTTTAGTAATAAGTTCTCCAACAGTTTTAAATTCATTCAAACCAAAACCTCTAGTAGTAGCAGCTTGTGTTCCAAGTCTAATACCTGACGTGATCATTGGTTTTTCAGTATCAAAAGGTATTCCATTTTTATTACAAGTTATATTTGCTCTTGATAAGCTCTCAGCAGCCAAGTTTCCTTTAACGTTATATGGACGTAAATCAACCAACATTAAATGAGTGTCTGTTCCATCTGAATAAATTTTAAAGCCATTATTTTTTAATGTTTCAGCTAACATTTTTGCATTAGCTAAAACAGATTGAATATAATCTTTAAATTCTGGCTGTAATGCTTCTAAAAATCCTGCTGCTTTAGCAGCAATAACATGCATCAATGGTCCACCTTGATATCCAGGAAACACAGCTGTGTTAAATTTTTTAGCAAGATCTTCATGATTGGTTAGAATTATTCCACCTCTTGCGCTTCTAAATACTTTGTGTGTTGTAGATGTTACAACATGTGCATGTTCACAAGGATTAGGATATCCTTTTCCAGCAACCAGACCTGAAAAATGAGCCATATCCACCATCAAGTAAGCACCAACTTTATCAGCAATTTCTCTAAATTTTTTAAAATCAATAACCCTAGAATAAGCACTACCACCAGCTATAATTAATTTAGGTTTATGTTCTAAAGCAAGTTTTTCAACATTGTCATAATCAATAAGCTCTGACTCTTTATCTACTTCATAACCAATTGCATTAAACCATTTTCCTGACATTGAAATTTTTAATCCATGAGTAATGTGACCACCTGAATTTAAACTCATTCCCATAAATGTATCTCCAGGATTTAATAAAGCTAAAAAAACAGCTCCATTAGCTTGGGCACCAGAATGTGGCTGAGCATTAGCAAAATTACAATCAAATAATTTTTTTAATCTCTCAATGGCTAGATTTTCTGCAACATCAACATGTTCACATCCATTATAGTATCTTTTGCCTGGATAACCTTCTGCATATTTATTCGTTAGAACAGAGCCTTGAGCTTCTAATACAGCTTGAGAAACTATATTTTCAGAAGCAATTAATTCTATATGTTGTTGTTGTCTTAAAAGCTCATCTTGAATTGCTTTATGCAAATCAGGATCTTTCTTTGACAAACTATCTTCAAAAAAACTTTTGTAATTATCGTTTATATAATTTTTTTCACTAGACATAATTAAATCTTCCTAATTCTTTTAGAGTGTCTCCCACCCTCAAATTTAGTATTTAAAAAAACACCAATACAACTTAAAGCATTTTTTTTTGTTAACAATCGTGATCCTAATGTAATGATGTTTGCATCATTATGCAATCTTGATAATTTTGTAGATTTTAAGTTAAAACATTGTGCTGCACGAATATTTTTATGTCTATTCGCCGCTATGTTCATTCCCATACCAGAGCCACAAACTAAAATACCAACATTGTTTTTGCTTATTTTTACCTTTTTTGCTACTTTATGAGCAAAATCTGGGTAATCAACTCTAGTATTATTATTTGGTCCTAAGTCCTGGAATGTTAATTTCTTACTTAATAGGTATTTTTTGATAGCTTCTTTTAATTTAAATCCAGCATGATCTGATGAAATAAATATTTTTTTCAAATTAATTAAATTTATAATCTAATACACAAGCAACTAGGTGAATTCTATTTTCTTCTCCACCATTAAACGCATTATGATATTTGGTATTATTAGTAATCCAAACAGATCCATCAGCAGGTAAATGTTTTGCAATATTATCTATAACCATATGACAACCTGGATTAGTAATTATCGGTATATGCAACCTAGGCTCAGGGTCTCTATGCCAGCTCAGGGTTGATCTGGGTTCTTTTAATAAAATTCTAATTCTTCCTAATTTATATTTTGTCGATAATACATCAAACACTTCTTTAAAATATGTATTTTTATAAACATCTATAAACTCTGAATAAGCTGCCTCATTAATAGTTTCATCTCTAAGAACTTCTTTTCCAGAAGAATCTGGTTTTGTCCAAAAAACTCCTCTTGCTTTGTGTCCTTTAATTGACTCCGGATCACCAGGTATTTGTGTAAGAGATATGGCTCCAAAGTTTGTAATACCGTCTGGTCCATCAAAGTTTTTAATCTTTATAATTTCATTATAAGCTTTTTGTAATTCTGTAATATCAAATTTAGTGGCTTGTTTTTGGAAATCATGAAAATTTAGTGTCATTATGTATAATTTTTTACCCTTAATAATTGTTTAATACACTTTTTAAGTTATATTTGTATATTACATTTGTCGCATTTTTAAAGAAAATTTAAACATGATTACAGGAAAATATCCAAGCTTGAGACTTAGACGCAATAGAAAGTATTCTTGGTCAAGAAAGCTAATACAGGAAAATACACTAAGTCCAAGCGACTTTATTTTGCCTATATTTCTAATCGATGGTTCGAACAAAAAGGAGTCCATTAATTCTATGCCTGGTGTTTATAGATATACAATTAATAGGTTGTCCCAAATCGTTGATAGAGCGATAAAAAAGAAAATACCAATGGTAGCTCTTTTCCCTAAAACTAAAATTAATCTTAAAAATGAAATTGGTTCAGAATCACTCAACGAAAATAATTTAGTCTGTAGAGCAACCATTGAAATCAAAAAAAAATATAAAAATCAAATAGGTATAATGTGTGATGTAGCGTTAGATCCTTATACATCACATGGACACGATGGGCTAATTAAATCAAATCAGATTATAAATGATGAAACAATAGAAGTTTTAATCAATCAATCATTATTACAAGCTGAAATGGGATGCGATGTATTAGCTCCATCTGATATGATGGATGGAAGAATTGGAAAGATAAGAAAAGCATTAGATAAATCAAGTTATCAAAATGTTCAAATTTTATCTTATGCTGCTAAATATGCTTCAAGTTTCTATGGTCCGTTTAGAGATGCTGTAGGATCAAAAGGATCTTTAAAAGGTGACAAAAAAACTTATCAAATGGATTTTAGAAATAGCGATGAAGCTTTAAGGGAAGTTGCGCTCGATATTAAAGAGGGTGCAGATATGGTTATGGTTAAACCGGGTATGCCGTACCTAGATATTATTAAATCAATTAAAGAAAAATTTAAAATACCAGTTTTTGCATACCAAGTTTCAGGTGAATACAGTTTAATTTCAAATGCGATACAAAAAAAAATAATTAACAAGGATGCTGTCTATGAAAGTTTAGTTGCATTTAAAAGAGCTGGGGCAAATGCAATTGTTAGTTATTATGCAGATCGAATTGATAAAATTATAAAATAATTATTTAAAAGAATTAATAAATAACAATCTACTGTTTGGATAATTTAAGTTATTGGGTTTTAAAATAGTTTTATCAAGATAATCTCCAACTAATTTTAAACCACTTAATAAAGTATTAACATCATCAACTTTCAAATCTTTTTCAATTAAGAAATTAGGGACATATTTTTTTTCAGAGGAAGAACTAGCGTAATAAACAGTTTCATTTTTTACAATATCTTTTTCAACAAGATTTTCTAATTCAAGATCATATCCAAGTAGTTTTAATAGTTCCAATTCCCAAAAAATATATCTTTGTAACCAATCTTCATCTTTCAAAATTAAAAAAAGATTATTTATTAAATCGTAAACTTTATTATTTGCTTGAGATTCTGCTGTTAAAATTTTAATCAAATTTGTTGCTGTAGTGATGCAAGATAACTTTTGTTTATGGTCGAAATACAATGGACTATAAGCATTTAAAATTTCAATTTTAAAGTAACCAATTCGATTTTCATTTTTAGAACTATAATTAACATGTAGTTTATTTCCTATTTGTAGATAGTTTTTAATCTTTTTTGAAGTTCCACCAAAAATAATACCTGATACCTTTCCGTGGTTTTTGGTATATATTTCAGAAATTAAAGAATTTTCACTATACCTATTTTTGCTTATTAAGAAACTTTCATCACTCCAATTCATAATAAATTTATTTTATACTTTTTAAACATTCTGTGGCAGCATTTTGTTCTGCATCTTTTTTAGATTTACCAGATGCAATAAAATATTTAGTATTAGGAAGTTTTACACCAACTTTAAATGAGGGTTTGTGACGTGGACCTGTATTGGCAATTACTTTATAAGTTGGAAGTTTTTTAAAATTTTTTAACGTAAATTCTTGCAATTTTGTTTTAGCATCAATTTGAGTAATCACACTTCTTTTAATGTGATCTTGCCATAAAACTAAGATAAATCTTTCAACTGTACCAAGCCCTTTTTCAAGATAGATAGCTCCTACTAAAGCTTCACAACAATCAGAAATAATTTTATCTTCTATTTTGATTGATTTATTTTTTGGATTAAGTGTTTGAATAAAATTTTCTAATTTTATATTTTTTGCTATTTCTAGGCAGGTATTTTTATTTACCAAAGATGCAAATTTTTTATCCAAAATACCTTCTTTTTCATTTGGGTATATTTCTAGAAGTTTTTTTGCAATTACCAAACCAAGTACACGATCCCCTAAAAACTCTAGTTTTTCATTATTTGTTTTTGAATCAAAACTTTTATGTGTAAGTGATTGAGATAATAAATCTCTATTTTTAAATTTAATATTTAGTTTTTTCTCTAACGCTTGGTAATTAATTTTCATTAATTTATTTTATCAAAAGTTCTGTCAAACCTTATTGATTTGTGCCATTTCCAAAAAGCAAAAATACTACCAATTTTTTTATCAGATGAAAAAAAAATAAATTGAGCTTTACCTACTAAATTATCTTTATGTACATAACCTACACTAGATAGAAATCTACTATCTTTAGAACAATCTCTATTATCTCCTAAAAAAAAGTAATGATCTTTTGGAACTATAAAAACATCAGAGTTTTGATAGGTGTAATCTTTTAAATAAACTGTATGAAATTTTTTTCCATTAGCTAGTTTTTCCTCAAACTTGAAAACATCTATTGATCTGTTGCCACAATATATTTTAGTTTTATTTAAGACTTTAGATTTTAATATTTCGCTATTATTTAAATATAAGTTTGAATCTATAAATTGGATTCTGTCACCAGGTAAACCTATTAATCTTTTAATGTAATCTGTTCTATTGTCTGCTGGTGTTTTAAAAACTATAACATCTCCTCTTTTAGGGCTACTAAACGCAACTCTTTTATTTAATATTGGAGGACTAAAAGGAAAAGAGTGTTTACTATAACCATAAGAATATTTTGTTACGAAAAGTCTATCGCCAACAAGTAAAGTAGGCTCCATAGATGATGATGGAATATAAAAAGGTTGAACAAATAAAGATCTTATTATAACTGCAATTATAAGTGCATAAAATAGTGTTTTTATATTTTCTGAAAAAAAATCTTTATCTAGTTTCATATTGATTGAATTATAGTAAATGCAGTTGAGTAATCCTTTTCATCTGAAATTGAAAGAAAACAATTAAATTTTTTGATTTTAAATTTCATTTGAATTAATTCAGTAATTTTTTTTGTTTTTAAATAATATGGTTTGCCCATTTTATCATTAATTATTTCTATATCATTAAAGTTAAGATTGCCCCTAAAACCTGTCCCTAAAGCTTTGGCAAAAGCTTCTTTTGCAGCAAACCTTTTAGAAAAATAGCCTACTTTATTTTTGGATAAAATTGATTGAGTAAGTTCTTTGCTACTATAAATTCTTTTCTTAAACTTGGGATTTTTTATTGAGTTTTTAATTCTTTTATTTTCAATTATATCAACTCCTATACCAAGAATTTTCATAAATTATTTTTTTATAATTTTTTTAAAATTTTTAATAACTTTTGATAAACCAAAAAAAATAGATTCTCCAATAATAAAATGACCAATATTAAATTCTTGAATTTCATTAATTTTAGAAAGTATTTTTGTTGTTTGATAATCAAGTCCATGACCAGCATGTACATCAATGTTGAGTTTTTTTGCAAGTAACGAACTTTTTTTAATTCTATTTAGTTCAGCATTATAATTTTTTTTTGATTTTACTAAGTTTGAAAGTCTTCCAGTATGTATTTCAACGCAATCTACATTTAAATCATTTGAAAGTTTAATGTCTCTTATCGATGGATTTACAAACAAACTTGTGCGAATTTTAGCTTGCTTAAATATTTTAATTATATTTTTTAATTTTTTTTGATTTTTATCTAAATTTAGTCCCCCTTCTGTTGTTACTTCTTTTCTATTTTCGGGAACAATACAAATATAATTGGGTTTAATTTTAAGCGCGTTTTTAACAATTTTATCATTCATTGAAATTTCAAGATTAACCAATATCTTTTTTAACTTACAAATTTTTTTAGCATCTAAATCATTAATATGTCTTCTATCTTCACGTAAATGAATTGTAACTGAATCTGCTCCCATCTTAACTACTTCAGAAGCGGCATAACAAGGGTCAGGATGAATCTCTCCTCTAGCATTTCTTAAAGTTGCTATGTGATCAATATTTACACCTAGTCTTTTCACTTAATAAATCTACTTCCAGGTGTTGTAATAGGGATTAACTTAAGACTGTTAGGTAATTGTTTTTCACTAAATGTAGGTACGTCAATTTTTAAATGTGATGTAATATCTGTTTTAATTTTTAATGATTTTTTAGTTGATCTATCAATTATTGATGCAAAACCTAAAAGGGTAGCATTTGCTTTTTTAATTAGTTTTACACATTCCAGGCTAGATTTTCCTGTCGTTATAACATCTTCTATAATTAAAACTTTTGACCTTTTTTTAATGTTAAAACCTCGTCTCAAAACAAATTTTCCATTTACTCTCTCACAAAAAATTGTTTCTTTTTTTAATAGTTTGCCTATTTCATAGCCAATGATAACACCACCCATTGCAGGCGCTAAAATCAAATCAATCTTTTTATATTTTTTCTTAATTTTATTAGCTAAAGATTTACAGATTTTTTCAGCTAATACAGGATAACTTAAAAGTTTTGCACATTGAATATATTTTGATGAATGCAACCCAGAAGATAATATAAAATGTCCCTCTAATAGTGCATCAGTCTTTTTTAAAATATTTAAAGATTTTTTGTGTGAAAGCATTTCTTTTATTTTCATGTCTTATAATTTTAAACTTAATCTGCATTTGTTTTAGCTGACTTATAAAATTTGTAAAGTTTTTCAAATTAAGGACAATTAGATTAAATCTAAAATTAATATAATCTTTAGTTTTTTCTTTCATTTCAACACCTGAAATATTTAATTTATGTTCTCCTATCAATGTTGTGACCTCTCCTAGTTTGCCAGGTTGATCAGGTAATGAAATCCATAATGTAGTATTATATTTTTTTATTTTTTCTTCTTTTTGCTCACCTTTATCGTGCCAATATTTTCTGATAGCAGACCTTGCCTTTCCAGTTTTTGTTACAGGTATCCAGTGTAATGACGGAGATTGTTTTTTAGAGGTGATGATATTTACTCTGTCACCATTTCTTAATAAATCTTGTAATTCTGATTTATTACCATTAATTTCACACCCTATAGCTGTATTACCTATTTTGGTGTGAACAGCATAAGCAAAATCGATTGGTGTTGCATCTTTAGGTAATTTTATGACAGAGCCTTTTGGTGTAAAACAGAATACATTTTCTTGGAACATTTGCAGTTTTGTATACTCGTAGGAATGTTCAGGGTTTTCATTTTTTTCAATAATTTCAACCAAATCTTTTAACCAGTCATATTCTTTCCAACTCAGGGAATTAAATTTTTCAGATGATTTATATTTCCAATGAGAAGCAACACCTCTATCTGCAAATTCATGCATTTCGTGAGTTCTTATTTGAATTTCAATTGGTTTTTTATTCGAGCCAATTACTGATGTGTGTAAAGATTTATATCCATTTATCTTAGGTGAAGATATGTAATCTTTAAATTTTCCAGGTATACAATTCCATTTTTTATGAAAAATACCAAGTGTTTTGTAGCACTCATCTACAGATGAGAGTTTAATTCTAAATCCAATAATATCTGTAATTTGATCAAGTGAAATTCTTTTTTTTTGAACCTTTCTCCAAATAGAAAAAGGTGTTTTTTCTCTGCCATGAATTTTTGCATTAATATGATTGTCATTTAATATTTCACTAAGCTCAAAAGACAAGGTCTCAAATATATTTTTTGTATCTGATTTTATTTCATCTAGTTTTTTTTTAATTAATTCTCTTGCTTCATTGTTCAAAATTTCAAAAGATAAATCTTCAAGTTCGTCTCTTATTCTGTGCATACCCATTCTATCAGCTAGTGGTGCATAAATCTCCATGGTCTCTTGAGCTATTCTTTGTCTCTTTTCTTCATTGGAAATTGCCTTAATAGTCCTCATATTGTGAAGACGATCAGCTATTTTAACCAACAAAACTCTAATATCTTTTGATGTAGCTAAAATTAGTTTTCTAAAGTTTTCAACTTTTGAATTTGCATCTGCTGTATTTTCAAATACTGAAATTTTTGTAACACCTTCAACTAAATCAGCAACTTCATCACCAAATTCATTTTTAATAGTTTCGTATGTTGCAAAAGTATCCTCTATAGTGTCATGCAACAATCCAGTAGTAATTGTGGCGCTATCTAATTTTAAATCTGTTAAAATATTTGCTACTTCAATCGGATGAACAGAATATGGGTCGCCAGATGCTCTTTTTTGATTATGGTGGGCCTTAACGGCGAAGTTGTAAGCTTTATCCAGTCTCTCGTGATTCAGGAATTTATTGTAAACTTTTACCTTGTTAATGAGATCGGTAGAATTGAGCATATTTCATTATAGCATTAATTCAAATTTGTTTAATAGATCTAATATCTTCATTTGATAGGGAAAAAATCAACTTTTTTATATTAGTTTTTTTAATTGGGTGAACCCAATTTTTTTCAATTTCAAACAGAGGAAATAAAACAAAGCTTCTTTTATGCATCATTTTGTGAGGTAAATTTAATTTATCATTTAAGATTAAACCATTAAAATCAATTATATCAATATCACATACACGTGGTGAATTTTTAGCTGCTTTTTTTCTTCCTAGTTTAACTTCGATAGATTTGCAAATACTCAGAAGTTCGTGTGGTTCAATTTGGCATTTAATTTTTAAAACAATATTTATAAACTTTGGATTTTTTGGATTTGGCCATGATGGAGTTTCATAATATTTTGAAATTGAGATTAATTTTATATTTTTTTCTTCTAATAATGATTTGGCTTTTTCAATATTAGTTACTCTATTTCCAAGATTTGAGCCTATACCTAGATAAATTTTTTTAGCTTGATTTTCTGATATATCTTGCTTTGTCACGGTTCCAATCTCTATTTTTCTTTGTTGCTCTTTTATCAAATTGTTTTTTACCTTTTGCAATTGCTAATTCAATTTTAGCCTTCCCTTTTTTAAAGTACATTTTAGTTGGAACTATTGTAAACCCATCTCTCTGCATCTTTCCTATTAATTTATTAATTTCTTTCTTATTAAGTAAAAGCTTTCTTTCATCAGTGGGGCCATGATTAGAATAACTTGCTTGCTTATATGCTGCTATATGAGAATTAATTAAAACTAATTCTCCATTTTTTTCAACAGCGTATGAGTCTGCTATATTAACTTTTCCATCTCTAATAGATTTAATTTCTGAACCTTTTAAAACAATTCCTGCTTCTAAAAGGTCTTCAAAAAAATAATTGAAACTAGCTTTTCTATTTAAACAAATAATTTTTAAACCAGGATTGGTTTTTTTGTTCATTAAATCAATTTTGCTGACTCTAAAGCTTTTTTTATAATTGTTTTTGCGCCATCAGTCACCTTCACTAAAGGCAGTCTAACTTCATCATCGCATAAGTTCATTAATTTGGCTACAAACTTAACTGGACTTGGGTTGCTCTCAACAAACATTGCATCATGAACTGGTTGCAAAATATTATCTAATTTTTTAGCTTCAATTAAATCATTTTCATTTTTAGAGACAGAAAGTTTTTGAAAATCTGAACAAAGTTTTGGTGCTATATTTGCGGTAACACTAATTGCTCCAACACCACCTCTTTTATTAAATTCAAATGCATTTTCATCATTTCCTGTCATCTGAATAAATTCTTTACCCATTTTAGATAATTGTTGATCGACTCTATCAAGATCTCCTGTAGCATCTTTTACACCAACTATATTTTTTAATTCAAATAATCTGGCCATAGTGTCAACTGACATATCAATTACAGATCTGCCTGGTATATTATAGATTATAATAGGAATTCCACATTTATCATTGATAGCTTTATAGTGTTGGTACAATCCTTCTTGCGTAGGCTTATTATAATAAGGGGTTACAATTAGAGCTCCGTTTGCACCTGCTTTTTCAGCATGTGAAGTTAAAGAAATTGCTTCCTCCGTTGAATTTGATCCAGTTCCAGCTATTACAGGAATTTTGCCGTTACTCTCATTAATGCATAAATCAATAACCCTTTGATGCTCATCATGATTTAATGTAGGTGACTCACCTGTGGTCCCCGCTGGTACAAGACCGCTAGTTCCATTATCCATATGAAAATGGATTAATTTTATATAAGCTTCTTCATCAAGGCTATTATTTTTAAATGGCGTGATTAAAGCAACATTTGATCCTTTGAACATAAATACTTATAACATAGTTTATAGATTCATATACTAAAAGATTATGCATAAAAAATTATTATTTATTGGTTTGATAATATCATTCTTATTAAATTCTAATAATCTTTCTGCTGAAACATCTGTATTAATTCCTTTAAAAAAGCCAACTCTTACAATTGAAGAAATAGCAAATAAATTATCTAAAAATATTCTAAAACCGATAAAAAAGCCCAAAAAAAATAATGATATTAAGATTGAAGAAAAAAATATTAGTGAAATTAAAAAGATAAAAAAAGATAAAAAACTATCATTCAAAATTCCAAAAAAAAAACCATCTATATCTGGAACCGTATCATCTCGCAGTGTAAAAATATCCAAATATTATAATAAAAAAGATTTTAGTATTGCAAAAAAAGCTATTGCTGAAATGCAAAAAAACAGATGGGCCTCATCTTTAAAAAACGCCAAAAGAGCCAAAGATAAATCGATATATAATTTTATAAAGTGGAGGTATTTACTAACAACAGGAAATCAGGCATCTTTTTATGATTACAAGGTATTTATAGAGCAAAATAGTCATTATCCACGGATAGATAGATTAAGATATTTAGCAGAACACAAATTATCAACTTCCAGAGTATCTCCAAAAAAAATAATTAATTGGTTTAGTAAAAAAGAACCATTTAGTGGCTTTGGAAAAATGATACTTGGAGAAAGCCTTGTTTTAACTGGAAATAAAGCAAAAGGAACAGACTTTATAAAAGAAGGATGGATTACAGCTGATCTATCAAAAAATGAATTAAAATTTTATAGAAAAAAATTCAAAAAATATCTTAATGCAGATGATTATATAAAAAGAGCGGATTATTTGGCATGGAATAGCAAACATTGGGATCTTAAGAGATTATTAAGATATTTGCCCAAAGATTATGAGCTTTTATATACAGCCAGACAAATATTAATGACAAAGGGATATGGTGTTGACCAAGCTATTAAAAATGTTCCTGAGAAATTTAAAAATGATGCGGGATTGAACTATGATCGTTTAAAATGGAGAAGAAAAAAAGGTCGTGTAGACTCATCTACTGAAATCTTATTAAAGATAAGAAATGATAAAGATTATTTAGTGATGCCTGACAAGTGGTGGAAGGAACGTGAGATAATATCAAGATCACTTATTTATAAAAAAAAATATGAAATAGCTTATAAAATTTCAAGCAATCATGGAATGACAGAGGGCTCTAATTATGCAGCTGCTGAATGGATGAGTGGATGGATAGCTTTAAGTTTTTTAAATGATCCTTTAATTGCAAAAGATCATTTTCACAATTTTTTCAATAACGTAAACTATCCAATCAGCACATCTAGAGGAGCTTTTTGGCTTGGTAGAACATATGAAAAATTAGGTGATCGTGCACAATCTAACAAATGGTATCTAGAAGCATCAAAATATCTAACCACATATTATGGTCAACTAGCTTTTTTAAAGTTAAATCCTAATGAAAAATTTACACTTAACAAAGATATGTTAGTTGATAACAAATATAGATATATTTTTTTTAATAAGGAATTAGTTAAAATTGTCTATCTTTTAAATGAATTGAAAAAAGACAAATATACTAAATTTATCTTAAGACATCTTGCTAATGATAATATTAATAAAGGTAGTGAAGTTTTAGCTGCAGAACTTGCAACCAATATTGAAAGGTATGACTTTGCAATTCAAGTATCAAAAATAGCATCTTACAAAAAAAGATTTCATAATAAATTTAATTATCCAATAATAAGTACACCCAAAACTATTAATGGACGTAAAATTCCTGAAAGTGCACTTATTTTATCTATAATAAGACAGGAAAGTGAATTTGATTTAAGTGCAAATAGTCATGCGGGTGCAAAGGGATTGATGCAACTTATGCCTTACACAGCCAAACTAGTTTCTAAACAAGCAAAACTCCGTTATTCAAAATCAAGATTAACGACCGATCCTGAGTATAATATTAATTTAGGGTCTCACTATATTGCAGGTTTAATCTTACAATATGATGGAGCTTATCCTTTTGCAGTAGCTGCTTATAATGCAGGACCGAATAGAGTTAAGTACTGGAAAAAAATTAACAAGAACCCTCAAAAAAAACAAATTGATTATATTGATTGGGTTGAGTTAATAAAATTTAGAGAAACCAGAAACTATGTTCAGAGAGTTTTAGAGAACTACAATGTGTATAGATATATTTTAGAAAAAAAACCGATCCCTATGAAAGATTTTTTCAAAGATCGCCCTTTATTTTAGTGGCGGAAGAGGAGGGATTCGAACCCTCGGTACAAGTTTCCCCGCACGGTCATTTAGCAAACGACTGGTTTCAGCCTCTCACCCACTCTTCCACTGCGACATTGATATATCCGATTGTATTGAATATTCAATATTTATAAAGTAATTATTGCCTAATAATGAAAAACAAATATTCAATTTTTTCGCTTATAAAAAATGCATTTAGTTACCATGAGAATTGGCAAAAAGCGTGGAATGATCCACAGCCTAAAAAAGAATATGATGCAGTAATTGTTGGTGGAGGTGGTCACGGATTAGCAACAGCTTATTATTTAGCTAAGAAACATAATATGAAGAATATTGCTGTTGTTGAAAAAGGTTGGATTGGTGGAGGAAATACTGGAAGAAATACCACAATTATAAGATCAAATTATTTATGGGATGCAAGTGCAGGTCTTTATGATCATGCTTTAAAAATCTGGGAAGGTTTATCTCAAGAATTAAATTACAATGTTATGTTTAGTCAAAGAGGTGTTATGAATCTTGCGCATAATCTCCAAGATGTTAGAGATTTAAAAAGAAGAACACACGCAAATCGATTAAATGGAATTGATGCAGTTTATCTAAGTACTGATGAAGTTAAAAAATTTTGCCCAATAATAAATACTTCTCCTGACATTAGATATCCTGTGCTTGGTGGAACCTTACAAAAAAGAGCTGGAACAGCAAGACACGATGCTGTTGCTTGGGGTTATGCAAGAGGAGCTGATGAAATGGGTGTTGATATAATTCAGAACTGTGAAGTAAAAGGAATTAAAAGAAATGGTGACAATGTTGAAGGTATTGAAACTACAAAAGGTTTTATAAAAACTAAAAAAATTGGTGTAGTTGCAGCAGGACACTCTAGTGTTATTGCAAATATGGCTGGCTTAAGATTACCTCTAGAAAGCAAACCATTGCAAGCTTTAGTTTCAGAACCAGTAAAACCAATTATTGATACAGTAGTGATGTCTAATGCTGTTCACGCATATGTAAGTCAATCTGACAAAGGTGAATTGGTAATTGGCGCTGGAACAGATGACTACGTTTCATATTCACAAAAAGGAAGTCATCAAATTGTTGAGGGAACACTCAATGCAATTTTAGAGCTTTATCCAATTTTTAGTCGAATGAGAATGTTAAGACAATGGGGAGGTATTGTAGATATTTGTCCAGACGCTAGTCCAATATTAAGTAAAACTTCTATCAAAGGTTTGTATTTTAATTGTGGATGGGGTACAGGTGGATTTAAAGCAACGCCAGGTTCTGGAGACTTATTTGCACATACAATTGCAAATGATGAGCCGCACAAACTTAATGCAGCCTTTAATTTAAATAGATTTGTAAGCGGTGACCTTGTTGATGAACATGGTGCAGCAGCGGTTGCTCATTAATGTTTATTATAAATTGTCCTTATTGTGGTGAAAGAGACCAAAGTGAATTTAAAGCTGGTGGAGAAGCACATATAGAAAGACCAAAACAACCAACAGAATTAAGTGATGATGAATGGGCAGAGTATTTATTCATGAGAAAAAATATTAAAGGTGTTCAGTTTGAAAGATGGAACCATGCTCACGGATGCAGAAAATGGTTTAATATGGTAAGAGATACATCTAACGATCAAATTATATTAACTTATAAAATGGGTGAAAAACCCCCTGCTCAATAATATGTCTAACGATCTTAGAGTAAAATCTAGTGAATTTATTGATGAAACAGTTAGAATTTCATTTAAGTTTAATGAAAAAACTTACCACGGATTTAAGGGAGATACACTCGCATCTGCGCTACTTGCTAACGATGTTCATTTAGTTGGAAGAAGTTTCAAATATCATAGACCAAGAGGAATAATGACAGCAGGCTCAGAAGAACCTAATGCAATTGTTCAGATAAGCGATGGTACAGATAGAACAGAACCCAATGTAAGAGCTACAGAAGTAGAAATTTATGAAGGCTTAGAAGCTTCTAGCCAAAACTGTTGGCCTAGTGTTAATTTTGATATTGGAGGAATAAATAATGCTATTTCAGCTTTTTTACCAGCTGGATTTTATTACAAAACTTTCATGTGGCCTGCAAGTTTCTGGGAAAAATATGAATACGTTATTAGACACTCAGCAGGACTGGGTAAATCACCAACAGAAAAAGACCCCGATGTATATGATCACAGATATATACATTGTGATGTATTGGTGGTTGGAGCAGGTATTTCAGGAATATTGGCTGCAAAGAATGCTGCTAAAAATAACTTAAAAACTTTACTTGTTGATGAAAAAAATGAATTGGGTGGATCAACAATATATCAAAACGGAGAATTTAATAAAATTGAAAATCAAAGTTCGTCTGATTGGCTCAAAAAAGAAATAAAAGAATTAAAAAATATAAAAAATCTTGAAATTAAAACAAGAACTAGTGTTGCTGCATTTCATGGATATAACTATTTATTAGCAAGAGAAAACCTAACAGATCATTTAGAGAAAAAAGACAAACAAGGAAAAATTAGACAAAGACTTTTAAAAATAAGAGCTAAAAAAGTTATTCTTGCAACAGGAGCTTTGGAAAGACCACTGATCTTTAATAATAATGACAGACCTGGAATAATGCTTTCATCTGCAGTAAAAAAATATGCAGATTTTTATGGTGTAGTTTCTGGTAAAAAAAATGTTTTCTTTACAAATAATGATAGTGCTTATGAAAGTGCTTTTTGTCTTCACAACAAAGGAATAAAGGTTGAGGCTATAATTGATATTAGAGAAAATTCAAATTCTAAGATTGTTAAAGCTGTGGAAAAAGTGGGTATTAAAATTTATTGGTCTCATACAATCGTTGATACAAGTGGATATAAAAGATTGAATAGTGTTTCAGTTATGAAATTATCTAATGACGGTTTGTCCATAACTGGTAACAAGACAAATATTTCTTGTGACTGTTTAGGTGTTGCAGGTGGCTGGACTCCTGCTGTTCATTTATTTACACAATCTGGTGGAAAATTAACTTTTGATGAAAATGATAAAGTATTTTTACCGAATAAAAACCCCTCTGAACAATTGAGTGTTGGGTCATGTAATGGTGATTTTGAGATAAAAGAAATTGTTAAAAATCTATCTACTAATTTAAAAGATTTTTTAAAGATTGATAGAACAGATTTTGACAATATCAATGTTGAAAGTGAAGAAGAAAGTTCAAAAAGAAATATTTGGCTTTTACCTTCAGAAAAACCGTTTGGAAAAACTAAACCTTTTGTTGATTATCAAAATGATGCAACTGCAAAAGATATAAAACTAGCCTTAAGAGAAGGATTTAGATCAATTGAACATGTAAAAAGATACACAACAACTGGAATGGGAACAGATCAAGGTAAACTTGGAAATATGCATGCACTTGGAATAATTGCTGATACTGCTGGTGTTAAAATGGCTGAACTTGGAACTACAACCTTTAGACCACCCTACACACCTTTAACATTTGGAACAATTGTTGGAAGAAATGTTGGTGAATATTTTGATATATTTAGAAGAACACCAATGAATGATTGGCACATTAATAATAAAGCTGAATTTGAAAATGTTGGTCAATGGAAGAGGGCCTGGTATTACCCTGTTAATGGTGAAACTTTGCATCAAGCTGTTCAGAGAGAAAGTGTTGCTGCAAGAGAAAGTGCTGGGATATTAGATGCCTCAACATTGGGTAAAATTGATGTTCAAGGTAGTGATGCATCAGAATTTTTAAACAGAGTTTATACAAATGCTTGGTCAAAACTTGGAATTGGTAAGTGTAGATATGGTTTAATGTTAAATGAGGATGGTATGGTTTATGACGATGGTGTTACTACAAGACTTGGAGAAAATCATTACCTAATGACAACAACAACTGGTGGAGCCGCAAACGTTTTAGGTAAACTTGAAGACTATCTACAAACTGAATGGCCTGAATTAGATGTTTATTTAACTTCAGTTACTGATCATTATGCAACAGCTAGTATTTGTGGCCCAAATAGTAAGAAAATTTTAAATAAGATTATTTCAGATCTTGATCTATCAGAAGAGAATTTTCCTCATATGTCTTTTAAAGAAGCACAAATTGGAAATATTAAATGTAGAATAATGAGAATTAGTTTTACTGGTGAACATAGCTATGAAATTAATGTTCAGGCAAATTATGGTAAAGCTCTTTGGGAAAAATGTATGGAAGCAGGTAAAGAATTTAATATCACTCCATATGGAACTGAGACTATGCATTTACTACGTGCAGAAAAAGGCTTTATTATTGTTGGTCAAGATACTGATGGAACAATGACCCCTATTGATCTTCAGATGGATTGGGTTGTAAGTAAAAAGAAATATGATTTTATTGGTAAAAGATCACTTTATAGATCAGATACTATGAAAGAAGATCGTAAACAATTAGTTGGGCTTATAACAGATGATCCAAATATAGTTCTAGAAGAAGGGGCTCAAATAGTTTCAGAACTTGGTAAATCTCCTGTCAATATGCTTGGGCATGTTACATCAAGCTATTACAGTCCTAATTTAAAAAAATCTATTGCACTAGCCGTTGTTAGAGGGGGCAAGAACATGATGGGGAAAAAATTATTTATTCCAATGGAAGATAAAACAATCAATGTAACTATTACAAATTCAGTTTTTTTTGACGAAGAAAATAAGAGGTTAAATGCTTAATTATAATTCTCCTATTAGTAAAGAAATTAAACATAATGATATTTCTGTTAAAGAAATTTCACCCATAATGAAACTCAATCTAAGAGGCAAAAAAAGAGAATTTTTTACTATAGTTGGTAAACATTTGGATATAATTTTACCTACAGAAGCAAATACCTCATCATCTAGTTCTAAACTTACATCTATTTGGCTAAGTCCGGATGAGTGGATGGTAATATCTAACGAGAAAACTGAAAAAGATACAAACAAATATGATTTTGAGGAAAGTTTGTATAATAGTATTTCGAAAAATAATTTAGGTGCTGTAATTGATGTAACAGATCACTTTGTAATGCTAGAATTAGAAGGAAAAAATATATATGAATTATTTGCATTTGGTAGTCCCTTTAATTTTAGTGAATTCAAAGAAAAAAAAGGATCAACGACACAAACACTACTAAATAACATAGATGTTATAATAATTAATAAGGATGAAAATTTAGTTAATTTATTTGTTAGACGTTCATTTTCAGAGCATTTGCACTCCTGGATAAATGATAGTGCGTCAAGGTTATAAGGTTATTTTTAATCATTTGTAGGTAAAAAGAGTTATGAAAAAACTTATCTTACTTGCGCTTATGGTGCTTTTACCCCTTTCAGTTAACGCAGAATCTAAACTAGATCAAATATTAGCATCTGGTGAATTAAAAGTTGGAACTACAGGTGACTGGGATCCAATGACAATGAAAGACCCAGCAACAAATAAATACAAGGGTTTTGATATTGATGTGATGAATGAATTAGCCAAGGACATGGGTGTAAAAGTTACTTTTGTTCCAACTGAATGGAAAACTATAGTTTCAGGGATTACATCAGGAAGATACGATATTTCTACAAGTGTTACTAAAACACCTAAAAGAGCAGAAGTTGCTGGTTTTACTTCTACATATTACAAATATGGAACGGTACCGCTTGTTCTTAAAAAGAATTTAGAGAAATTCTCAACTTGGGATTCTTTAAATAAAGATGGTGTTAAAATAGCAACAACACTTGGAACTTCTCAAGAGCAAAAAGCTAAAGAATTTTTTCCAAATTCAACTTTAAAATCAGTTGAAGCACCTGCAAGAGACTTTCAAGAAGTATTAGCAGGAAGAGCCGATGGAAATATTACAAGTTCAACAGAAGCTAATAAGCTAGTAATTAAATACCCACAATTAGCAATTGTTCAGGATGGTGAAAAAAATCCTGCATTTTTGGCCATGATGGTACCCAAAAAAGATACTGTTTGGAATGATTATGTAAGTAACTGGATTGAAAAGAAAAAAAACTCTGGCTTCTTTGAAAAGTTGCTAGCTAAATATAATCTTAAGAGCTTATAATCAGTTAGATATTAACAATTAATTCTTTATAATTTTAAGGGTGAAAAATATTTTTTTTTTACTTTTATTAATTCCACTTACTTCTTGTACAGATCAAGAATTGGGATGGTTTATTATTTCACCTAACAATGTTGAGGGATTAACAAATATAAAATTCTTATTAAGTGGTTTAACTACAACTATTTTTATATCAGTAGTATCTATTGTCATTTCAATGATATTAGGATTTGTTGTTGCAATCCCATCTTTAGCTAAGAATAAATTTTTAACTTATATCAATATTGGTTATGTGGAAATTGTAAGAGCAGTTCCCTTATTAGTTTTAATTTTATGGATCTACTATGGCTTGCCAATAATGACAGGTATTAGCTTTAGTCCATTTGTTTCTGGGATAATTGCTTTAGCTATAAGTGAAAGCGCTTTTCAAGCTGAAATTTTTAGAGCAGGAATTAATTCAATTAAAAAAGCGCAATGGGAAGCTGGAAGTTCATTGGGTTTAAATTTCTTTAAAAGATTAAGGTTAGTAATACTTCCTCAGGCAATAAAAAATATTTTACCAGCTATTGGAAATCAATTTGTTTACGTACTAAAAATGTCATCATTAGTTTCCATAATTGGTATTGGTGATTTAACAAGAAAAGCAAATGAATTAGTTGTTACTACCTATAGACCTTTAGAAATCTATACTTTCTTAATATTGGAGTATTTAGTCTTAATATTAATTGTTTCTTTCTTTGTAAGAAAATTAGAAAAAAATTTAAAAACAGATTAAATATTAATTTTTTTTTCGCCAATCCCATGGATAATCAAATTCCATTGACCACATACCAAGTTTATTTAATTTGGCATAATCTTCATCAGGTATAAATTTTTTGGAATATCTTCTATAAGCAAATGCATAACCACTTCTAACTAAATAACTTGATAAACTCTCGTTATTTACAAAGCACTCTGCTAATGTTCTTTTGTATTGATCTTTACCTTCATTAATGCAGGTAACATTGTTATCAGCAATCCTATCTATAAGAATTTGTTTGGCTGTTATTCCACATGGTTTTTTAACTCCTTGTTTAATACATGTTTGTTTCAATTCTGGAGTATCTATGCCACTAAACCTTATTTTTTCTCCATTAATTTTGATTGTATCGCCATCTGTGATCTTAATATTTTGTGCTTTGACATCTGTGTAAGTAAAAAAAAGAACTAGCGCTGAAACACTAATAACTAAAATGATTTTTTTTTTGCTTAAATACATTATTTAAGAAATATCCAATGAAGATGATTAGAGCAATACCCATAAACCAATTAGTTGCCATTATTGTATAAAATATATCATTATAATCACCACCTCTGATATTTATCACATACCATAAAGACAAAAATGGAAATGCAGTTAACCGTAAAATGCTTAAATAAAGACTGTAAATTGGTTTTTTAAGGGCTTGAAAAACTGCTGTTGTAATAAAGAATATTGGATAAATAGGACCAATAAAAGCTGCAACCTTAAGGTATATAGCTCCATGTTTGATTGCTTCATTGTTATCTGTAAATTGTGATAAAAAAATTTCTGCGCCAAAAAATAATATTATTCCTGCTCCAAACATAAATGATGAGCCAAATAAAAGAGCCTTTGTATATAATTCTCTTATACGGTTAAATTTCTTTGCACCAAAATTTTGTCCACCAATTGAAAGTACTGCAGTATTAAGTCCAATGACTGGTAATAAGAAAACCTGCTCAACTCTTAAAGCTGCTCCATAACCTGCTGTTGCTAAATCTCCAAATTGTCCGATAAAATATAAAATATTAAAGATACCAACACCTATAAACAGCATACTGAACATTATAGGTAGTGCTTGAGAAAATAATTCTCTTAACATGGCTAATTTAGGAATAAAACATTGTATATATAAGTATTTTCGTAATTTACATGAATTGATTTTGTAAGCTAAATAAAAAGTGCCTATAGATTGTGAAATTACAGTTGCTATAGCAAGACCACCAATTCCAAAAGCTGGGACAAAGCCATATCCCCAAATAAATAAAGGGTTTAAAAATATATTTAAGAAAAAACTAAAAATTAATACGTTTCTATAACTTTTCGTATCACCTTGTGCGTTCAAAGCACCATTTAAAGAAATTTGTATCATTACAATAAAAGTACCGTAAAAAATGATATCCAAATATTCTCTCGTTAAAGCTATACTTGTTGCATCAGAGCCCATTACACCTAAAAGAAAATTAGATGCATTTAATCCAAATAATGTGACTATGACTGAAGTTACAATTGCAAAAACTACTGATTGAGCAATAAACAGAGAAGCTTTATTAATTTTTTTCTCTCCTAATAAGTTACCAATAGATGCATTCGTTGCAGCACCTATGCCTACACCAACTGCTATAATTACAAAATATATTGGAAATGATTTAGCAATTGCTCCAATAGCTTCAGCAGAAATTCTACCAGCAAACCA
>Ga0257115_1000904_pt1 | contig 22340 bp, 29 predicted proteins | sample SI112_100mmetaG_FD_194465 | JGI IMG/M metagenome (GOLD analysis project Ga0257115, IMG submission 194465) | Marine microbial communities from Saanich Inlet, British Columbia, Canada - SI112_100m | ecosystem: Environmental > Aquatic > Marine > Inlet | place: Canada: British Columbia | collected...
ATACAGGAGGTGTATTACCAGCTCCTCCAGGATTCATATTTTCTGGAACTGGAGAACCACTACTCCATCTTCCGCCACCGCCAGAACCTCCAGCTAAACCTACTCCACCACCATCACCTCTTCCGCCACCACCACCAGCTGATGTTATACATCCAAAAACTGTATTACCACCATTAGCACCAGAAGCTCCAGGTGATCCTGCACCTCCAGCTCCAATTGTTAAAGTACTACCATCAATAGGTGCTAAAGAAACACATGTAGCAGTACGATACCCTCCAGCACCACCTCCGCCTCCACCAGCTCCTCCTGCACCACCTCCGCCAACTACCAAAATTTCTGGTGCAGTTGTAGCAGTACAGTTAGTTCTTTTATATGTTGTTGTGGAAGTAAAAGTTCTCACCACAGTTTGTGGTGAACATACTACTTTTATAGGTCCAATAATTCCGCCATTTGCCATAGCTAATTACCTCCTACGCGTCGTCTAATTCTTCGTATGAAACAAAATAAGTTAAATCACTATTAGCACTTGCTGTAACTGCTAATATATCTGTTTCATCTAAATAGATTGGGTTTTCTAAAAAACTTAATGTTGCATCTGCTGGAACAGAAATTGTGCTACCAATAGCAACATAGTTAGAACCATTATCTACACTAACTTCTATTGTTATATCTGCTGCATTTGTTCCATCAATGTTAGCAATAAGTATTGTATTTATTTTTGCTACTTTGTCTGCAGCTACATCAACAGCTGATGCTCTTGAAGTAGTCACTGCTCCTGTTGCATTTTTAGCATTAATTGTTGCTACGTTTACTATATTTGGTGTTGCCATAATTGTCTCCTTTTACCCGAATACGATCGCCATTGCAATAGCTTTTCCTACTGATGCGGCACTCGAATTTGCGTCTATGTATGTTACTAATCTTGAAGCTGCTGTTTTTCTATTAGTTCCACCTGCTCCATTGTCTATTATAAATAAGTCAGCATCCACAATAGCTTCTCCTATATCAGTTGCTCCATCAATATCTAAGTCTGCTACAGCTATACCTCCATCAGGAAATACAGGGTTTTGACTAAATGTTACTACACCATCTGAAGCAATTGATATAGCATCTGTATCACTAGTGTGTCCAATTGTTGTTCCGTTAATAATTACATTATCAACTGTTAAAGTTGTTAGAGTTCCTAATGATGTGATATTTGATTGTGCCGCAGTCGTTACTGTAGCGGCTGTACCACTTGCATTACCTGTAACATTTCCTGTCAAAGCACCTACAAAAGCAGTAGATGTAATTGAAGTTGCTCCTGTAACTACTCCTGCGTCTACACTTATTGTACCATCTAATAAAATTGCTGAACCAGCAGCAGGTTCAATATTTATTGCTGCTCCTGAATCTAAAGTTAATACACCTGCTGAATCAATGTCTACTGTGCCATCTGCGGTTATTTGAATATTGGCTGCTGCCGCTGCTGCATCCGTTGTTACTATACTTAATGTTCCATTCGTTCCTGCTGTAAATACTGCTGTATCACTAGCTGAACCAGTCATAGTAACTACTTTGCCATCTACAGCAACATCATCTACTGTTAATGCTGTTAATGTTCCTAATGAAGTTACACTTGTTTGTGCCGCTGTTGATAAAGTTCCTGCTAGTTCTCCAGAAGAACCATAAATAACTGCCTTACTATTAACAACACTATTTGCCGAAGCTGTATCTAATAAATTTAATTCTGCTGCTGTTGAAGAAACAGCCGTACTTCCTAAAGTAAGTTGTCCATCAGGTACAATTAAACCTGCTCCACCATTAAATATTAAATCATCTGCTGAAGTGTCCCAAGTAACGTTTGCACTTGCTGTATCTCCGTAAAGTATAACATCGTATCCTTGATCATTTGCACCGATAGTTAATGTTGCATCTAATTGAACTGCACCATCAATATCGACAGCGTCTAAATTTGTAGTTCCATCTATATCTGCATTGCCTGATATGTCTAAAGTTGTAGCATCTAATTCTCCAGCTACTGTTAACACACCATCAGCTAAAGTCATTAGATCTATATCACTTGTATGTCCAATTGTAGCACCGTTAGTAATAACATTATCAACGGTTAAAGTTGTAAGCGTACCTAAGCTTGTTACACTGCCTTGTGCAGCAGTAGCTAAAGTACCTGTTAAAGTTCCTGTTACTGTAAGATTATCAGCTATTGTTGTTTCTGAAGTTGTATGTCCAATTGTAACTGCAATACCCGAAGTCTCCGTTGCAACTTTTAAAGCACCTTGTGAATTTGTAATATAAGAATTTGTACCATCGTGATAAACCAACATATCATTGCCAGTACCAAACTTGGCATTAGCACTATCAGCAAAAGTTGCATGAGATCCGGTCAATACATTGAAAGCATTCGCTGTCATTGTAAAATCATCAGCGCCTGCTATTCTAAAATCTATTTGATCATCTGTATCTGCTGTAATACTTGTATCAGCATCAGCATCTAAAATTAATTCGTTACCATCTAAATCAAATGCTCCAGCAGATGTAATTCCTGTGTCAATAACATCGGTACCGTTACAATATAAAATTTTTGTTCCTTTATCAGAAGTTCCCCAAGTAACACCAGTTTGACCTGAAACCATAAACTGAACAGTGTAAGCACCTGATGTTTGATTATCTACAATCCAAACTTTTTCTTTTGCTGTGACTGTTACAACTTGGTTTCCAGTGATAGTTCCAGTTAAAGCAATAACCATGTTTCGAGCAGCATCACCTGTTGAACCATCGGTATATGTTAAAGCTGTTGTATCAGCACCCCCAGCAATGGATTGTGCAACATAACCACGAACTGCTTCTTCTATAATTTGTATATTGGTATTTGTTTTTGTTCCCCAGTTACCGGCGTTCTCGCCAGTGGTCATTAACTCTGTTCCAATATCCGTATAGGTTGATGCCATTAAGCGCTCCCTACAAACACCTCAACATCACAAGATGCTGTATCTGTGTCTACTGTAATATCTACTAAGTCGGAAAGACCTGATGCTAAAGCTGATCCCGATGCTTTCATCGTATCAACAAGTCCACCACTATTATCACCTGGATAAATAAACGAGTGACCAGCGTCAACCTTCATTCTAAATTCTGTGTTATCTTCATCTCTAAAAGTTAACATAATATGATTTGATGAATCTAAATTTGTAATTCTAATATATCTAACATCACCATCATCAAACATTCCTGCAATATAACCAACTTTATTAGCGGTTACGCCAACGCTACTTAGTGCTGATAAAAATCCTATTAATCCAGATTCTGTTGTTGATGCGGTTACAACTCTTTTTACAACTTCATTAACACTAGAAATATCTAAAGATCTTTCCGATCCATAATCTATGTTGTTAAGAGTGATTGCTTCTTTGATAGTTGTTGTTAGTGTTGCCATAATTTAATCCTTACGGTGTCGGAGACTGAACGGGTATACGTGGTTCGCCGTCCGTATAATCGTCTCGTCTTCTTCTACCTATTTGTTCTCCACCGAATTTTTGTACTTCGGTTTGATATTTTTGTTCGTATAATTGTAACATATCCATCGGGCCTTTTAAATAACTAAATGCCTCTACCAGACATGCATATAAAAGTCCATTGCCAAAATTAAGACTTAAATAACTTGTTGTATTTGCTGAACTCAATCCTGTTGGTCTAGCGTTGTAATGAATTTTGTACATAAAAGCTGAAGAAGGTGTTGGTACAATTGTAATTCTTCCTGAAGAAGTTGCTCCCGTTCCATCTGCTCCTCCTGACATAGCATAATATTTTGGTGTGCCAGTAGTTGTTTCAGCTGCATCATATTCTCTTAAATAACTAATATCTTTTTTTTCAAGCCAACTATTAGCTCCAGTTGCAGCCGTTGTTGAAGTATAAACTTGAAGTCCTCTAATAAATAAAGTTCCCGCAGGAGCATAAACATTGTCTTTTGAAGCTGTTAAATTTCCAAGCATTTCTTTTCGATCTGCATCAATTGGAATATCTCTTTGAATTCTAAGTTCTGAATTATCTATAAATTGATCAGTAATTGTACTTGACAATACTGAAGTTCCAACTTCAGTATAATTCTGAATTGCTGTTGTAAGTGTTGAATAAGTAAATCCTGCCATTATGCTGATAAAGTAACTGGTCCTATTGAAACCGGAAACTTCCCTCCTTTAACTTCCCCTGCTGTTGCAGTATTTGTGTTAACTGTAAAATAAAAATAATCTGTTGTTTTATCTGTGTCTCTACTACCGCTAACATATTTACCTGTAGTAATAGCATAACCTGAAGCATATGCAATATTTGATCCTGCTATGCCATCAAAGCTGGCTGGATTACCATATGCTGCAGAACCATTTGAAACTGTTGGTGCACCTCTAAATCTATATGTAGACCCATTTGTTAAACCATGTTCTGGTGCAAAAACATTTATAATACCTGATGATGCTGCATAAGTTGTAAATGGATCATGGGGTAATAATTGTGCAACATCGTTTTCTGATCTTGCTGGTCTAGTATCCATTAATCCTTGAAAATCTCCACCATGCGCTTTTGGTTGAAGTTGTGGATGTTTGGGTTCAAATTCTGATTTATGTACAAACATACCATTCCATTCATGGACCATTTCTTTATATGGAAATTCCATTCCCGATCTATCTGATATTGCTTTTGCGTATTTTCCAGTTGCCATTATCTTTTCCTTGTAGCTTTAGCCTTCATAATTTTATCAAAACGTTGAATTTCTGTATCACCTGTCATATGGTTTATATAAGTTTTACTTTTACCAGTTATAGGGTTTTTCATTTTAAAAGTAGGTTCTTTACCAAATTTTTTTTTATAAGCTTTACGAGGACCACTAACAATTTTACTTATAAGTTTTTCTTTTATTTTAGAAACTTTGTGTGCTTGAGATGTAGTTAATGTTTTTTTGGAACCACTTTTTATTATTGCTCCCATTCCTTTAGTTATTAGTGTCATAATTTTCTCCTATATATTCGGGTAATAATTCTTAGGAGTTATGTATGTACTAGCTGCAGAGCCATCTTCTGCCAATGCTCTTGCTAATTCATCTTCGTATAATAACTTCATTGTTTGTGTTAATTGTGGATTTACTTTTTGACTTAAATAAAAAGCTAATCCTGAAACCATACAAGGTACGAATCTGTATGGTAAATCTGTTGCATCTGTATATGTTGCATCTACATCTTGTATTCTTTTTAAATAATAAAAATGTAAATCTTTAGCTGCACTAGTTGAGTCTGCTGTTGGGTAAACGGTTATAGTTGTTTTGTCCACGAATCTTTGAACAAAAAATTTTGATGGTGTTCCTTTAGATAACTTACTTGCTAACGCGGAATAAGTTGCTCTTGATACTTTTGTTAATGCTGAATCTGATTGATTAGTTGCAGTTCTATTTGATCTTAAAGATGCTTCCAAAACATCAGCAACACCATAAACGCTTGCAGGAGAAGTTGTCGTTGAACTTGTTCCATCTCCACTTGCTCTATAAAAAGTATATTCAGCTTGTCCTTCAATTAAATCAATATTAGTATCACCTACTTCCCAATAGTGCACACCTCTATTGCCCCATTCTTGAAACATTATGTTTAAAGAACGTCTTGCGGTTTTTAATTGATATCCAGAAACAGCTTGTATGCCAAGTCTTTCATAAGCTTCTTCAATGATTTCATCGACAGCAAATGTCTTGTCAAAAGTAACTGTGCCTGAAGTTGTATTGGCCATAAGTTACCTCCCTAGTACGATTTACTTAATTCTAGAATAATTGTGTAAGCATCATTAGCGGTATGATGCAAAGTTGTTAAATCAATATCTCCATCAATGCCACTACCTGCATTATTTTTAATTCCACCGAAAGATCTAAAATCAAAATGTCCATTAGTAGGTTCTAGAGTTACTCCACCACCTAAAATTAATGCTTTAACATTAGATGAAGCATTCCATTCTAAATCGACTCTCATTCCCGAAATTGCATACCATACTTGTGTAATATGAACTCTTGCACATGCGTCTCCATCTGAATTCGCGGTTAAAGCTGAGACATCTACTTTTTTTACAGATGCTTCACCTGAACCATCCGATATATTTGTAAACTTCATTACAGTGGTTCGATCACCATCTGATAAAGTTTGACTTGTTACTGCGTCTGCCATTTTTTCCTCCTGTTAGAGAGAGGGAGCCGAAGCTCCCGCTCTAATTTAAGTTATTTATTATTGATCTCCAAATGCAGGTGCGTCTACACCTTGTGAGAATCCCCAAATTAGCCAGTTAGTACTATCTTTAGCTAAAATATTAATCTCCATACCACCAAAGTCTGTAAGAGTTAATGTAGAGTTAGAGTTTCCATCAGCATAAATAGTTACGTTATTAGCATCTGAATCATCATGAACGACACCACCAATAAAGTAATTAGCATCAGCACCTGTATCAAAGATAAGGTTTTCTGTTTCTTCTGCAGCGCCACCATAAATAAATTTAAAGTGTGCACCAGCAACTGGTGACGGTAATGTAATTGTTCTATTTGCTGAGATCGCTGGAACTACAATTAGTCTTCCACTATGTGTAGCATTAGTAAGAGTTGTATTTTCATCTCCCAATGTAACAGGTCCATCACCTAAAGTGATGACTTCAGTAATCGTTCCAGTAGATGCCGCTTTACTGACTGTTTTAAATGTATCTTCAGATCTTACTGGACCTGAAAAAGTTGTTTTTGACATAATATTCCTCCTAGAATATTTAAATGTAGTCCCTAGGGGATAGCCGACTATACGCGTCTACATTTAAGTTTATTTTTTGTATAGTGATTTTTTTATATGTTATTTTTTAGTAGAGTGCAATAGATCCTTACAAAAATATACGATTTCAGCGATGTAGCTTTGTGACTTAAGTAGCTACAGAAACTTGTGGAGCGGCAGCTTCAATAGAATTTTGCCTTTGAGCAATTTTAGCTTCTTCAAGCTTAATTTCAGTGATGACTTCTTTAATTTTGTCATCAATTCTAACCATGTTAAGTGTATATCTATCATGGTCAACATGCTCCTGTTCCCACTTCAACTCCAAGGACCTTTTTTGTTTGTATAGGTCTTGTATCATCAATAACCTCCTCATAAGTTATTCGATTTATCTCGTTATTATAGTTTTTTCCGAGATATTCCCAGTTTATACTCTTTTCTCCCAACTTGTCAAGGATTGATTGTTCAAGAGAAATGGCATTATCTTCAGCTAAAACATTAAATTTAGCATAATGATCGAGAGCCCAGATTTTGACTATAAATTGTTTCATGGTTTTTTCTTTCTATTTAGAAAATGTGGCCGAACTATGTCCGGCCACAAAATTTAATTATGCTTACGCACCTTCGCAACCAAAGATACCTCTATAGTCTGATACTCCAAATGAGTATCTTTCTCTAGCTTTGTATCTAACGTTACCAGTATCAAAGTCACCTTCCATTGCAGTTGTCAATGGTGCTCTAGTGAACATTTTCATACCGTTAGGACAATCTGTAATGATGTACCATGAGTCAGAATCAGTTAAGAAATTGTTCACTCTATAACCTTGAGGAACCATTCCCATTGATGCAACAGCATTGATATCATTATCAGCTGTACCAGTTCTACCTTGAGATTTTAACAATCTCTCAGCTGAGAACTGATTAGCAGAAGGAATTATCATTTTAACTCCTTTAGCTGCCACTCTTAACCCACGTTCATCAGTAAATGCAGCAATGTCAATCAATGCTTGCTCTAATGATGTTTCATTTAAGTCTGCTTGCGTAGTTAAAGTGTTTTTAACATTAGTTCCACTCACAGTTGTGTGAGCAGTGTTAAATAAAGAAACACCATCCCCTGAATCAAAACCGTCTGCCGTAGGTAGACCATTGTTCAGTGGAGCTGCTGCTTTCACTTGTTTTGCATTAGACATAGATCTTGCTAGAGCTTTTGTGTATCTAGAAGAAATTCTATCGTAGAGATTATCTTCGATAGCTTCTTCCGTGATAGCAAATGCTAAAGCAATTGTATCGTGTGTGTAACGAGCTGTGTAAGTTTCTTGAGACTGATCGTAATTTACGCCAGACCCTTCAACTTTCACGTTTGCGTTTGCGAAACCACTTAACATTACTTCCTCTTCGAAAGCTCTGTCAGATGATTCGTTGGTATAAATCTCAGCGTGCTGATTATCATACCTTTTGTACTCCAGACCGAATAGTGCATTCAGGCCTGGCTCTAACTCTTTAACGAGTTGTGCTCTTGATATTGCCATTTTATGCTCCTAAGTTCCAGACCCGACAAATTCGGACAAGTTTTGTACAACTTCCAAAGAACAGTACGCAGCAGTTAAGTCGCTGTTTTCTGTTTCTTCAGCACTTCTTAGTAATCTCCAAGAATGTGTAGTTGCATGTGTTGTCGCGATTTCAAGGGATGTTGTTGATCTTCCAGTTGACGTGCTTCCGCCTGTATTGGCGTTAACAGAAAACGTTTCCATAAATTTCACGTGAGCAGCAGGAACATTTGCAGCTACTGCAGTGTCCGATGCTATTGTGTATTTTTGGAAAGGATAATCATTAACAAACGCTTGTGTGTCTTCGCTGTTTGCTGGAGTAATTGTTGCGTCATACCAATGCGCCCAAGTGGGTTTATTAGTAGAAGCTGCGTTATAGTAGATTCCGTACAGAACACCGATCGTTGTAACGGTATCGGCGCTTTCACCAGTAATCATATAACCGCCTGTCGATTTCATCGCCATGCCGTTAAAAAGATCAACTGATGCTGCAGAATCAATCCAGTATTGAGAAAGACCTTGAGTCGCAGGTGTGTTACCTAACGTCCCAGATTGTCTAAAACCAAAACCGGCGCTGTTTCTATTAGCCATGTTATTACTCCTTATGTGACCTGTCCTTGCGGACCTCCAGTCACGGTTGATTTAAATCGGATAGTTTAAGAAATATTATTTCTTTGTACCACCGAAGGTTGTGCGAGACTGCCTATCAACATTGATTGGCATACTCTTATGCTCTTCCCTCATTAAATCGTTTTCAATTGCTTCTTCCTGACCTTCAGATTGTTTTTTGAAGTATTCAGTTCGAGAACGCGCGATCTCTTCAGGTACCCTTGCGAGCAAAAGGCCACCGACCCCAATCACTCCTGCGTATTTACCATCAGTGACTACGGGATAATCAGTATCTTTATATTCGTCAGCTCTCACTAACTCATAACCAGATCTTAATCTTCCAGAAATATTTTTAGAATCGTGAAATCCTAAACTTTCTGCCCGTATCCATCTGTGTCGGAATCCATCCGGCGCAGGCGGTGCATCTAGAGAAGATGGAGGAGCCCACTCTTTTGGTCTTTCAGTATTTGACCGAGTTTGGCTCGCACGAGAAGTTACTTTTTTGTCATTTTCTTTTTTCATATGCTTATGCTCCTTCCGTGAGTTTTAATTGTTTTGCATAGTCTTCGAGTGGCACACCTAATTTTTTAGCTATTGCTACCTGTGAAGATGTGAGTCTCACAGTTTTGCGACCAGATTTTACGCTTCTATTAGCTGAAGCTACCGACTGAACGGGTCTGTTCGTTGCTATGTTTTCAGTATTACCAAATTTATGGGGAAAGTCAACTTTTATTCTCTTGTCTACTTCCGCATAATATTCACTAGATTGAGGATCAAAACCTTCAGCAACTAGGTCTTTATGGACCTCAAATGCTGTAAAAGTCATCGCTCTATCTTGCCCAAACCATTTATTTCTACTTGCCCAATCCTCTGCTTGAGGGTCTGGAGCTGGTAAATCTTGTGGTGTGGGTTGGCGTAAATTACCACCGTCTTGTAGTCGGACAGGTTCCTGTCTAACGGGTTGTTGTTCTTTTCTTTGCTCCAATTTTGCATTTTCAAATGCAAGTGTAGCAATTCTTTTATTAGCTTCGACTTGAGCAGTTGCATCACCAGCTTCGATTGCCGTCGCAAGTTCTTTTTGCGCGGAATCCATTCCAGTTTTTACATTCTCCTCAAATTTTTTAGTGTAATCAGAATCAACTTTTTGAAATCTTTCATTATCAATTTGTCTTTTCTGTTCTACAGCTTGTGCATATTCCACAGCTGCAGCTTCTCTACGTTCTGCTTCTCTCATCTTACGAGTAAGTTTTGCAATACGAGATTGAACACCTTTACTATAAACTTCTAATTCTTCGTCCTGTTTTCCTGTTTCAGTTTTTACTGGTTCTTCTTTTACTTCTTCTACTACTGTTTCCTGTTCCGTGTTTTCTGGTTCAACTTTATTGACTACTTCTTCTGGTAAATCAACTTCGGTTTCTGGACCTGAAGTATCTATATCTACCATGGGTTCGTCATGTTTTATTTTATTTTCTTCTGGCATAGTTCCTTCCTATGTTAATATTTGTGCAGGATATCTGTTGGATCCTGAACCGTTGCTAAAACTTCATCTTCATTAAGAAGACGAACTTCCCCACCCTCAATTTCTATACGTGATCCTGCATAACGCGCAAAGACCACCCAATCACCAACCTTGCACCACGGACCGTTTGGATATCTCTCCTTATCCACATAACACGCATCTCCCATTGCAAGAACACTTCCGCATTGTGAGGCTACTTGTTGCCTGTCTACAGTTTCATTTCCTAGTAAGATTCCGCCTTTAGTTTTTTCATCTATTCTAAATGGTAAAACTAGCATTCTCCAACCAGTAGGTTTAGGTAATTTTGTTGTTTCTTTTGTAATTTCTTTTTTTGGTTCTGATTTTTTTACACCAACTAAATCTTTATTTGGTAGTGCTATCTTTGAGTTTGTGGTCTCCAATATCGATGACTGTTCCTTCATTTTTCTCCTCTGAGTTAAGCAGGCTAGAAAGTTCCTGACGCACTGATTCCAATGCATTGATTTGTCCTAATATATATCTATATTTTTCCATACTGTCAACACCAGTAGTGATGACAATAGTTAAACTATTTAATTGTGATTCGATCGCTCTTTGTAATTTATAAATTACTGTTTCGGGACTCATTTTTTAAGAAATTATTTTTTACTTTCTAATGCTTTTTTAAACATTCTACCTATTACTTTAGAATTGTCTTTCATAATTTGTTTTTTTCTATCTGATTCTTTCATAGATTTTCCTGTTTTCTTTTTAAAAGTTAAAGGCATTTTATTTTCTATTTCAAACAATGTTTGTTTTAATTTTGCTTTAGAACCTTTTGTTTTTTGTATAGCAATATTTAATTTGCTTTTAGCTTCACCTAATTTTGTTTTATTAACTTTTGGTAATACTCCTTTAATAGCACTCCAACCTGCTTGACCTGCTTTTACCCATCCTGACATTATTTTTTTCCTTTTAATTTTTTTAATAATTCTTTTGTTCTATCTGGTAAATCTTTTTTCATTATTTTATCTACAAGTTTAGGATTTTTTTTAGTAAATTTTCTAGACTGTTTTAATATTCCTTTAACAATCGAAGGCACTCCTGCTGGATTTCCTTTTGTTGGTCCTTTAACACGCGGTTGTGTTGGGTTAACTGGTGCACCTTTTTCTTTTTTTAAAGTTTTCATTGCAACACCTAAATCAAAATCTTTTTTGTTTATATTAGGAACTTTAGGAACTTTTCTATCTCTTCCCATGTCTGCTCCGCCACCTAAATTAAATCTTTTTCTCATTATTTTTTTCCTCCGCCGTTTCTAAATATTTGTGTTCCCTTTATACCAAAAATACTTGCGCATACAAGTATCCATAAATTTGTAAACCAGCTTGGAAGCGCCTGGAAATGGTCAAAGAACATTTTTATCTTATCCATAGCTGCCGGATCGTCTGACCAAACCCCATAGGCGAGCACCAAAATTGGCAACGTTAAAATTAATAAAACCACCTCGTCCTTATAATCTGAATCTCTCGATTCTAAAAGTTTGCCCTGGTATTCTGTCTCTCCACGGGCCATTTTTGTGGCTGCCATATGTTGTGCATCAGCCATAGCCATCTTAGTCTCTTGTTTTTTCTTATAGATGTGCGTGCCAGCGTTTAAAGCAAGCTTAATTGCTCCTAACCACATATTAAACCCAAGTTACTGGTTTTTGTTTTCTAGCAGCGCCAGAACCTTTAACTTCTTGTTTGTTGCCAACAGCTAAATAAGATTTTCCTCTAAAACTTGTTGCTGATCTTGGATCAACAATTTTTTTAGAATCTTCCATTTTAATTATTGTAGGCTTTTTATAGTTTTGCATAATATTTACCTTTTACCCTTTTGGTTTCATGTTAGCAAGTGTTAATCTGTTTTCATTTGCTATTTCTTGTTTCTCAATTGAAGTATCAGCACGTAATTCTGCTAATTCTTCGTTTTGTTCAAGCTTTTCTTCATTTAAATTCTTAGCTTGAAGTAGTTTTGCTCTTTCAAGTTCTTGTTTAGCAGTTGTTTCTTCCTGTTTACGTTGATTCTCCATTGCTTTTAAATCAACTTCTCTTGATTTTAGTTTTAATAAAGGATCAGAATCAAATTGAGATGTAATTTCTTTTTCTTCCTTCATAAAATCGCCTGTCATCTCTGCAATCAATACTGCTTTTCTTGCTTCAATGCCTTGAGTCATCTCTTGCACCTGTTGTTGTGCTTGTGGATTGACTGCTGCTTGTTGCGCAAGTTGTTGTAGTTGTACCATTTGCTCTCTATATTCTAATTGCACCTGTTCAGTTGCCATCAGACTAATATGTTCTAATATATTTTTTTGTATCGCAGCCATAACCGGTGGATTATTTCTAACTAAATTAGTTGACATAAAATTTAAGTGAGCAGTAACATGTGCTCTGTGATCTTGTCCTGGAAATGCTTGAAATTGTTTTCCGCCTAATGCATCTATGTGTTCTAATGATGGATCTTTAGGTGCTTTTGGTGGCGGTGGTGGTAAAATTCTATCAATATCTTTTATACCTAACGCTTCATACATTTTTCTAAATGCCATGTATGAATTATGTATTTGTGGGTTTGACATTGCAAGTTGTAATCCAGTTTGAGCTAAAGATATTCTTTGACTCATTGAAAATATGTTTGGATCCGCAACAGGTAGTACATCTACTTTGTCATCAAAATCTGTGACCTTAACGTTCTTTTGTCCACCAACAACATCGTAAGGATATTCTGGTGGTAAATAAGTAGCAAATACTTTTGCTAATAATTTAAATTCATTCTTTAATGCCGAGTATAGTCGTTTATGGATTGCTGACATCACTCTTGAACCACGTTCTAAAAGAGCTACAGTCGTACCAACAGCTGCTTGTTGGTTCCCGTCACCGACCTGCATGTCAGCAATGGACGCGAATCTCTGTCCTGCTTGAACTACAGTTCCCATCAAAGCTAATAAAGTTTGTGATGGTTCCTTGTAAGGTAAAAATACAAATGCATCTTTTAAATTACCACCTGGAGTATCTACATCTTTAAATTCTCCTGGCTGTATTGGTGTTGCGTCATCTTTTACTCTGACACCTCTTTGTTTAAATCCGGCTGGTAAGTTTGATAAAGTTCCAGCATCTAACAACTGACGGAGAGCCGACGTTGCTGTACGGCTCAATCCGCCAATCATATGAATGAGTCCAAAACCATAAAATCCTAGTCCGGGCAGAAATTTGAAATGGACAAAATATTGGATTTTATTTTTAAGTGGATCATTGGGCGCAAAGTTTCGTCTTACGGACAAAACTTTTTGACTACCTTCTTCGATTGTAACGACGTAAGGTAATTTTATTTCTGTTGGTTCACCGTCTTGACCAACATCTTCAAAACCTTCTAAATCTAAATTAACGTGACATTCAAGTAATGTGTATAAAGTTTCTGCTCGTGCTGTTTTAGTAACACCTTCTAATTCACGTTCTTTGTCAGTAACTTTATCCGCGTCTGTTGCTGCTGAAGGTTTTGCTAATTCTATATCTGTATAAAAACCATTTACTTGTTGTTTACGTAAATCGTTTTCAGAAATTTTAATAACATGAATGACTGCTTCCGCATCGTCTAATGAAGTTGCTGTATAAGGTACAACAAGATCATCTGCGGGAACAAATTTTGATACAGCTCGTCCTAATAAATCATCATAATAAACTTTTTTAAATGTTGAACCTGCAAGAGGTAAATGAAATAACATTTGATCAAATTCTGGTTCGTATTCTTTCATCTGATCCATCAATTGATAATTCATGAAATCTTTTACTCTTTGAGATTGTTGTTCTTTTAATGGACTCGATACACCTAGCATTTGTGTTCTAACTGGACCATCTGCTGGTAATAATTCTTTATAAGCTAATGCTTGAAACTGAGTTACAGCTTCTGCTAATACAGGGTGAGTTGCACCTGATGCTCCTTGAAAAGGTTCATTACGATTATCGTATTTAAAACCTAAAAGATCTAAACCATTGATATAAGATTGTTCCCAATCTTTTCTTGATGATTTATAATCTTGGTAATCTGATCTAATTTTTGATCCAATGGGATCTAAAATTTCTTCTGATAATATATCTGCTAAGTTATCAAAGTGCGATTGCGAACCTACTTGGTTCACGGCATTTGGATCAAAATCAATAGTCGCACCACCATCTTCTTCTGGTATTACTTCTACGGGTCCTTGTTGTTGTTCTTGCTCCGTAATATCGACTTCTTGTTCCGGCCCAGGAACATTTAATTGAGTACGAGTATTCGGGAGACCTTTTTCAATATCTGCCATTTATTCTCCTATGATTTTTTACCATTGATTAATATAGAACGCAACCCTTGTCTTTCAGGTGGAATCTCACTTGGTTTACGTATTCCAGTTATACCACCACCCATATAACCTGCTCTGCCTCCTGATGCTCCTTCAAATAAATAACCTAAATCGTCAGACCTTTCATAAAGACCTGACATTGCTTCTTTTGGTAGAGGAATATTTGGATCTTGTAATTGTTCCCATGTTAAATAATTTCTTTTTTTGTTTATTTCTGCTACTTGTTCAGGAGAACCATATTCTAATAAACCAGCCGTAGGATTAAATATATTCCAATTTCCTGGCCAAAGATTATAAAATGCTTCACCAAAACCAGAACTATAAGGATGAACATATCTAGCTTTATCTTCATAATCCCCTTTTCCTTGAGCTATTAATTCTTTTCTTACTTTATCTTCTGCCACGTTATAAGTAGATGTAAAACCTATATTTATATCTTCCTGTGTTATTTGACTTACATCTTTTCCAGTTTGTTCAGAAATATTAGACATATAGTTAGTCCATAAATTATCTTGTTTTTTATTTGCCAAAGCTAGTTGTTTTTCCGCATTTTTAAATTGATCAAACGCCATTTTTCCTTGAGCACCTGAAAGATTTGTATATAAATCTGTACCTTTTAATTTTTCCCAATTCTCAGATTCTTTTTGAAAACCTGGAAGATTATACTCTCTTCTTTCAATATCCTGTTGATTTGCAGATAAATCTAAAGTCTGTTGTAAATTCTCAAGTTGTAAATCTGAATATCCCATTTCTTTCGCTGTTTCTATTAAATTACTATGTGTCGTTCCAAAATCTTTAAAAATGAAAGCTTTATCCAATGCTTCCCCAAACGGAATTCCTTTAGCACTTGAAGCCCATGTATCTAAACCTACATACCAAACTTCACCGCCAATCCAACTAAACGGATTAGCAATCCCTAACTTTCTAATATTTTTAACTATTCCTCTTGCTGCACTTTTAACTTTGTTAGGATTTTCTTTTAAAAGTTTTTGATAAATTGATTTATACTTCTCACCCCCAGCAATTTTTATAAATTCATCTGGATTACTTTGAACCAGTGCCATTCCACATTTCTTAGTTGCAAAACCAATTCTTCCACCCCCTGCAACTAAGTTAGAACACACGTCATCAATATTTATCCCTAGCTTTTTAAAAAGTTTAGCTTGAGCTTCTGCTGCGGTTTTATTTCTACTGTTTTGAAGATGGGTTTTAAAAGATGTTTTTCCTTTAGGGGTTGATAAATCTTTTAAAATTTGTTTCTTAGACTCTGCTCTCTCGAAATTTTTTCGTTCTTCACCACTCATCTCTATATATTTTTTATTTTCACCCTCAATACCAGAAAAACTCATTTTATAATTTCCAGCTTTATTTTTAAATACTCCGGTTTCTGTATCAACTTGAAAGTAACCAATTTGACCTTTATATTCAGGGCCTAATTTTTGAATAGCATTTTTAACATTTAGCTTCGCTTCACCATTTAATATTTCTAATCGTTTTTTATAACCTTCGGGTTTATTTTTAATTAAAAGTTCTTGTTTCTCAGCAATCTTCTGCCCAATTTCATTAAAACCTTCTAACTTTCTATTCATTTTGGCATCGATTTTAAAAGTTGTTTGAGTTCCAGGAGGAGCTGATTCAATTAAAGGATAAACGTGACTAAACTGTGTTCCAGTCTGACCTTGACCTATCATCGAGATATTAGAACCTTGAACTTTTTTTATTTTGTCGGATCTTACTATATTTGCTTTGTTCTTAGGAACATAACTATGTTTACCTTCAAATTGAGCGTCTATACCCAACTTTTTCAGCTCCCTATATTCTTTGTCAGTTATAATATTCTCATCAACTAAATCTTGATAATTATAATTTTTATATTTTGGATCGTTTATTCTTTCTGTTAATATTTCAATATATTCAGGATTTTTTAAACTTTTTTTATGTTGATTCTTACCTGGGTTTTTAGACCACCAGTTTGAGTGTGCATTTCCTCCGGGATAAATATGCCCAGTCTTTTTATTATAGACCTTACTTGTATCACCATTATACCCGGGCCGTGATCCGTCAACCGTGTTTTGTACTAATTGACCTTCAGAATACATGTTCCGTGGTTCTTTGTCCCCGTACATTTCTTGCATCTTGTCAATGTAATCTAGTATACTTCTCATTCGCCCAACATTCCAGCTAAACCGCCCCCGGATAACGGAACACGGCCACCGGATGCTTTTTCTATTTCTTTTGTGCTAAATTTTACATAATCATCATCAAACACAGATCCTTCATTAACAACTTCATCTGGTACACCTTGTTCAATATTTTTCATTTTACCATCACCATCTGGTGTTGCAGTAAACTCTTCATATTCTTCAACTTTTGCAGATTTCTTTTTTCCAATTTTAGTTGGAACTTCGTCTACTTTGTAACTCATATAAACATCTTCAGCGATGTCGTTATTCTTTTTTATAATTTCTATGTTGCCTGCAAAGTCTTCTTCCATTGTGTAATCTTTATATTTTTTAGATATGGCTTTATCTTGAGTTGCTAGTGCATCATCACCCATCATTTTAATTTTATCTACCAATTTAAAGAAGTACGGAGGAGGGGTCCCGGATCCTGCAGATTTAATAACTTCTTTTGCAGCTTGTTTTTTACCACCACCTTTTAATAAACCAAATAATCCTGATTTAGCAGCACCGATTCCTGCGCCAGTTCCCGCCATCCATTTTAAGAATGCACGTCTACCAAAACCAAATTTTTGTCTTGCCATAAGTCCTTCTTTGTATCCGGTTCTTCCTCTGCCAGTTTTATTAGAAAAATTTTGATTAGTACCTGTATTTTGAGAAGCAAAACCTCCTGAAGTTATACCGGCATTTCTATATACTTGTGGGTTCTTTGCCATTGCTCTAGCCGCCGTTGCAGCTTCTCTTGATCTTTGCGCTTGTTTAGCTGCCGCTGCTTGCTGTGCTGCTGCTTGTTTAGCTAATTCTGTTTCTCTTATTTGTTTAAAAGTATCGGCTTGTTTTTGTTTTCTTTTAAATAATGCTTCTTTAGCCATCATTGCTTTCATATCAAAACCATCAATTTCATCTGCGTTTACAGGTGCAGCGTCAAATAAAAAACCAAGTCCCCCTAATAATTTTGGTGCCAATGTGTTTACACTTTTTTTTACAGCTGTTGTTCCAGTATTTAATAATCTTTGGAAAGTTGGAGAATTAGGATATTTCAACTTCATTCTTTCAAAAGCATTCATTCCTTTAGTTGCTTGGGTAGGACTACTTACTATTTCTTTGCCAAAAGAAATTCCAGATTTATTAAAACCTCCTCCAATTGGAGAAGTTAAATTTTTTGCAGATGTAACTACACCAAGTTTTGATGGTCCATATCTTGAAGCAACATTTATATTTGGTGATGTAAATACATTGCCTTTCCCGGCCCATGTTGGAACTGTACCTCCTTTAAATCCTGACTTTGCTATAGCATCAGCAATTGCAGGACTTGTTCCATGATATCCTAGATTTACAGTCGAACTTAATCCAGCATACGATCCCGCTTCATCCACTAAACCTCTTTTAGGTTTAGCAACCGTGGATTCCGTTCTCTCACCCAGTAATCCTGCAACACCGCCGTCTGCAAAAGGTTTTTTAAAACCAATATTAAAACCACTTGGTCCAACGCCCGCTACAAATGATGAATCTGTTTTAGGATTAAATCTACTGATACCTACTCTTGCATCTTTGGGATTAATAATACTATTATTAAAATCATTTATAATATTTCCAGTTTGTTCTCCTTTTATATTATCCATAAATCCACCATAAAGGCTATAATCTATTGGTTGATATTTTTTTAATGGATCTTCTTCTGGAAGATTTATTGTTTGTAATTCAATATACGCTTCTATTTTTTCTCTTAATTTTTTTTCATCTTCTAATTCTTTTTTAGTTTTCTTTTTTCTTTTAGGTCCTATAAAAACATCTTCTCCATCTTTATATCCTGTTCTACCGCCGTCGGCCATGTCTTCTGGATCAATAGGTATATCTCTTTCAAAGATATGATCTTCTGTTTCTTTTAATATTTTTTTAGATTCTTCTGGTGTTAAATTTTTATATACGCCTTTTCTACCAATTACAGAATTTGCTTCTTTCATCGCGTCCATTGGTTCCATATTTTTTATATTTTTAATAATGTTGTCAGCACTACCTACTTCTTCTGCAAAAGGTTTACCAAAATCTGTTTTAATAACATTTTTGCCAGATTGTCTATCTAACATGTTAAATAAATCGTTTGTAATACCTTTTCCTTCAGAAGAAGATGCATCTATAACTTTTGCTTTTGGTTTTATTAAAGATTTTAGCAAGACTCTACCTTCAGGAGTGCCTTTAATGCTTTCCATGAATCTTCTACCTTCAGGACTATCTATCTGATAATTCCATTCATTAATCGTTGGTCCTTTAGGTTTATTAAGTTCAATTAAATATTTAAGTTCTTGTTCAGACATTTTATCTATGTCTTGACCTTGGCTTTTAGCAGACTCTACCCATTTCTTAACTGTATTATCAACATCCCTTACTAAATTTTTATTAATAGACATGATACCCTCATGTTGAAAAGGCGCAGATTTCTTCATCGCTTGCTTCATTAATAATCTTCTAAGTATTGATATTGACATTAATAATAAACTCTTTTTCTAGGCGTTGATTTTTCTTCTACATAATCCTCGGGGTGAGAGATAAAACCTCCCTGTCTGAATCGCATAACAGCCATAGTCATAGCATCAACTAAGTCATCATGATCACCGTGTGGAAATGCTGCGCATTCCTCAATTACTTCCTCCGCGAATCTCTGTTCTGGTGCCCAAATCATTCCAGATTCAAACAAAGGCGCACACGAATTTACTCTTACATGCTTATCATTTCCACGGCTTGGTGTAAAGGTAGAAACGGGAATATCCATTTGTCTTAATTCATGAGTAAGTGGTGTACCCGATGCTTTTTGTTCAACGATCACGGATTCTGGATTCCAATATTTATATTGTTCTAAAGCTCTTCTTCTTAACTCTGGAAACTCCATACGCTCTTTTATAGCATCTAACAAGATTAAATTGGCAGGTGAGTCTTCATTTGGATAAAAAACACCCCACGTTGTAATTGCGCTAAAGTCAGCAGTTTCTTTTTTAAGAAAAGCGGTGTCATAAGACTGTATGACATGATGAAGTTGTGGAATCCAATCTTCTTTCCATCTACGCCACCATTCACGTTTAATTAACGCACCTTCTTCCGAAGTTGGCTTTTGCATCCATTGCGCGTTCCATTTACCAACTGGTAATGTTGCTTTAACTTTCTCTAACTCATCTAATTTCCAATATTCAGGCCAAACCGGTTTTTCTTTTCCTGGTTCGTGGTCCATGATTGCTGGAAACTCGACCACGTCCCATTGATCGCCTTTAACGTCTTTTTGATTTTTTAATAGAACTCCCGTTAAATCTTTTTTACTCCATCTTGTCATAACGAGCACAATTTTACCTCCCGGCTGTAATCTTTGTCTTGGACCTGATGTATACCAGTCATAAGCCGACTCTAATGCAGTTGCAGATAACGCATCTTGCTCAGAATGGGGATCGTCAATAATTAATAGGTCAGCACCCCGTCCAGTGATTGCTCCACCGACACCTGCAGCGAAGTACTCGCCGCCTTGTGCTGTTTCCCACCTCCCAGCAGCTTTACTATCTTCTTGTAATGTAGTTTCAAATATTTTTCGGTATTCATCACTATCAATTAAGTGTTTTGCTTTACGACCAAATCTTACTGCTAGTTCTCCTGTGTGCGTGACTTGAATAATTTTTAATTTTGGATCACGGCCCACCATCCAGGCAGGAAGTAGAAAAGAGGCAAACTCAGATTTTGTATGTCTTGGTGGCATGTTGACAATTAGTCTATTTATTTTTCCTGTAGCCAAATCATTAAATTTTTTTGCAATAATTCTGTGGTGCGCACCTTCAATGAACTCGGGCCACGTACATTTGACAAAGGACATGAAGTCTTCTCTTGCTTTATTTTGTATTTTTCTTTCAGCATGCATTACTTGCAGCGTTTTAAATTCTCTTCTTACATCAGCAGGTAATTTACTTATGTCTATCTGGTTTAAATTCATAAAAATTTTTTATAATTTTTTTTGCATCAATATAGATGTTTAAAATGAATTTAGCACCATTAAACCTCTAAATCAAGCAATACAACCTGAAGTTGTGGGACCCCTTTATATAAAAGGGTGTACGGGGTGTCTTAATCTAATCTAGTTTGGGATTGGGTCTGGTACCTCTATTGATATGGGTGAGTGTGGTCCAACAGGACCACACATTGTATGTAACTCGGTTAGTCTAGTAAGACCATGTATTGATCAGTGAAGTATTTCTGAAACCAATCTAATCCTTTACGATGTGTCTTCCAATCTTGTATCTGTTCTGCTCCCATCAATGTATCATAGACAGCAACAGCAAACCAAGGCAACAGCGCTGGCTCTCCACTAAATCTATTCTTCACAACGATCTCCTCTTTAAAGCTGTCTGCTTTTTGTCTGTTATAATCTGCATCAAATGGCATTTTATATTCTTTGTTATTATATTTAATTGTTTCCATGTTTTCTCCTGTATTAGTTATGGGATTATCCTAGTCTAATTCAGTTCTATTGTCAACCCTTTCAATAGTATTATAAGTACGATATCCACTATCATCAGTTATCTTGTGATAGCCTTGGCTCTCTCGTCTGTGTCTGATAAACTCTATCGGTCTGCCTTGCTCGATGTTTTCCATATTAGTTGCTAACCATTGTAACTTACATGATTGACTACAAAAGTATTTATCTGACTCTGAATACCAATTCTGGTCCATGTCACAGTATGCATACTTACCACGAACCACACCTCTAGATTTTAGAAACCTATCTGTTGTAGGTTTTTCATGGCACGTCGGCCCTTGGCAAAAATGTTTGTTAGGCATTATTATCCCCCTCAGTCATTTGAAACCTTGCCAAGATTTTGGCATGGCTTTCGATTGCGTTCTCTAAAGTTTTAATTCTATCTTCTAGATATTTAAACTTGTTGCGTTGCAACATTGCGTCTTTGTTTCTGTCTATTGTTTCAAAGTGTTCTTCATTTTGTTGCGTCATTTTTTATCACTCCATAATCTTAAACCTATTAGAATAACTATCATTCCAAAGAATGATAGTTCATATATTAATTGTTCCATATTAAAACCTCATTTTCCAACTGCCTTTTGCTGTTCTATATCCGTCAGCGTCCATATCAAAGTATATCATAATTTGATGACCTAATTTAGTTAATCTTTCTTGACACTTGTCCGTCCATTTTGCGTTTCTTGTTATATGCTTTTTATGTTTCTTTGCGTAGTATGTTATTTTAAACGTTTGTCCTATTTCCATGTTTCTTTCTCCTGTATTGGTTATAGGACTATCCTATTACAGATAGCCCTAGTTGTCAAACTTAATTTAGACTTTCTTCATATTGTTTTCTAGCCAATATTTTCGCCTCTCTTGTATTATTTAATTGTTTG
>Ga0257115_1000911_pt1 | contig 22255 bp, 19 predicted proteins | sample SI112_100mmetaG_FD_194465 | JGI IMG/M metagenome (GOLD analysis project Ga0257115, IMG submission 194465) | Marine microbial communities from Saanich Inlet, British Columbia, Canada - SI112_100m | ecosystem: Environmental > Aquatic > Marine > Inlet | place: Canada: British Columbia | collected...
TGGTGCCGAAGCAGAAGACGAAGCTTTGCATCACCTCTATTACAGGCAGTCCATGAAGGGGCCAAGTGAAATGGCGCTCAATAAAGCATTAGGGAAATTGTTAAACACATTAACAACTCTGCGGGAAAAAGACCCTAATCATAAAAAGATTCCGGAAGTAACTCATTATGTGATTCAGATCTATAAAAAGCTAGGGGATAATGCCAAGGCCAAGACGAAACAGGACGAACTATTAGCTAATGCGCCAGATTCAAAATGGGCAAAATTCTATAAATAACTCAATTTTTCAGACCAAATAAAAAAAAGAGCTTCAATCGAAGCTCTTTTTTTATTTACCATTATTCTTTCTTAGTATTATAAGCCCACTTTTAATGTGTTACCTTCAAAAGTGATTGCATAAGTATTGAGAATTGTGGGTGGAACGATCTTTAATTTCACCGGATCAAAATATTGGTTTTTCAAATCGAATGAATAAACAAACCAGAACAGCCTTTTTCATCATCAGCGCAGTGTTGATTCTCATCAGGCTGTTATTCATTTCCAAAACCATGTTAATAGATGACGAAGCATACTACGCCATGTATGCCCGTCACTTAGATTGGGGCTATATTGACCACGGACCGGTCGTCGCCTTCTTGATCAAGTTGTTAACTATGTTTGCAGAAAATGCGTTTATGGTTCGCCTTGGACCTATCATGCTCATAACCGTACTGACCATCGTTCTATATCGGTTTGGTAAATCTCAATTCAATGAAGCAACGGGGATGGCTTTGTCTCTGGGACTATCGGCAAATATGCTTTTCCACACCAATGCGGTGGTTATGACGCCGGACGTACCTCTGGCCTTTTTCTCGATATTGGCCATCCTGTATTATTACAAAGCATTTTTCATTGATGAAGAATATTTAACTGCGGCCGGAGCCCTGCTCGGATTGGCAATGCTCTCCAAAGTTTCCGCTTTGTTCCCGGCCATTGGGATCGTTTTGTTTCCCGCAATCGTAAAGGAGAAACGCCATTTTTACAAAAATGTGAACTTTTACCGTTCTCTGGTATTAGCATTTTTAATATTTATGCCATTCGTGGTTTGGAATCTCCAAAATGATTTGGCTTTTGTCAGATATCAAGGGGCCCATGTAAGCAAAGCTGGAAATATTTCAGACTTTCTGGGATTATGGATTGGGCTTTTGTTTGCCACTGGACCCATCTATTTTTATTACGCAGTGATTCATCCCATTTGGGTTGCACGGAATTATCGAGCCCAATCGCAGCAACAACTTTACTTTTTATCAGTAACAGGCGCTCCCCTGATTTATTTCATCGCTCAATCACTCTATTCTAGGATGGAGATGAATTGGCTGGCGCCGGTGTTGTTTGGCGGACTGTTCCTCTTTGGATTGGCCATTGGTGAAAATTGGACGAAACACAAAAAACGATTCTATGTCCAAATTGTTTTTTCACTATTATTGATTGGGCTGATTTCAATCCAGACGTTCTTACCTTTTTTGCCGATTAAGGGGAAAAATGACGTTACGAATCGCTATTTCATCTATTCATCGTTCCCAGATGAACTGAAGACGTATCTTGAAACCCATCCCGAGTTGCAAAACAAACGCATCGTGGCCAACAATTTCCAGATACCTTCCATGGTCAATTTTTACATAAAGCCAAAGTTAGAAGCATCTTGTCTGTCCATTGGCTATCATGAAACACTTTATTCATTCATCCATTCCGATAAAGATCTCAAAGGAAGGGAGTTCCTCTTCATTGCAAAAGGAAATTCAATCCCTGCATCCATAAAACCTTACTTTAGCAATTTGAAGGTTTTGCACCAATTTCAATCCATGCGTGATGAGAACGTTGTGGCGAAATACAGTTTGTGGCTGGCAACGAATTACAAAGGGAAAGATGCTTGACATCTTGTTTTTATGAGCTGCAGATGAGATGGGTGTTTTTTATTATATCTCTTGTATCTTATCTGTCGGGAGCTGAAAAAACACCAGTTGCCGTTTATGATCTGCCCCATGATATGGCTGCCCGGGTCGATTCGATTATTATCCAGGTGCATAATGCCTTTGACGGTTCCCGAGTGAACTGGGATTTTGAAGAATCATTGTTTAAACTGGGTAACCGGCTACACATCAATACCAGGGACAAAACAATAATAAAACATCTTCTTTTTTCTCAAGGTGACCAAGTGACTCGCGAAATTCTGATTGAGAGTGAAATGAACCTGCGCCGAAAAAACTTCCTGGCTGATGCCATTATCGAAGTGGAAGAAAAATCAGAGCAAGACATTGTAATCCATGTCACTGTTTTTGATCAGTGGTCAACAACACCCGGGACAGGCTTGAAACGGGTTGGGAACCAAGTGACATACTGGGCTGGACTGAGTGAAAACAACCTATTGGGCACCGGCCAAAGCATCTCAATCTCCTTGCATAAAGAACTCAGGACAAAAGGCACTACATTCTATTATTTGAATCCAGGTACGAGAACCGGGGATCTGTACTTTTCAACATACTACAGCAAAAATGATGATGGCTTCAGTTTTGGATCATCACTAAGCAAACCAATCCTTTCCAAAACGCAGAAGCACAGCTTTTTCGCCACCTACCGAGAATCAAACAGTTCCATGTGGTATTATTATGACGGCAATTCCATTGATGCCGAAAACAGTACAGCATTCGTTTCCGGAGAAACAAACCTTTTGGCTAAATTCGAAGACGTTTCCAAACGAACAACTACTGTAGGAATCACACAATCCTATGGTCATCAGACAAAATTAAATGTGAGCCTGTTCACACGGCTCCATGAGCAATCACACCAGGGTAATACAGTCTCAAACGATACAGCTCTGATGGATGAATTAACAATACGGGAAAGAGACGACGTTTTAGCTGGTATTAGCGTGAGCCTGAACCAAAAAACTTATACCCGCACTCGGAATTTGAACAAACTCAAATGGACTGAGGATTTTGATAAAATCAAGAATGTTTCATTTACACTGGGAAGGAACTTTCAAGGTTTGGGCGCTAATAACAATGATTACATGCTAGGGTTTCAGGCTAATTATACCGACGTATTCCGTACACGACATTTTTTGTCCGCCCGAACCAATTTGAATTATTTTTTATCGCAGGAAGGTAAAAAACAAGACGGTCAATTTGAAGCAAACATCAGATACAAGACTAAGCTCAGATCAAATGTGAACGGGTCAGTCTTCACTTATTGGAAAAATAATATTGGCAGGTTGAAGACCGACCAATTACTGCTGGGAGAATCCAATGGGCTCAACGGTTATCCCAATTTTTATTTTGCAAATCAAAACCTAGTTCTTTTAAATACAGAACTGATTTTGATCCCGGACTTGGAATTTTTGACTGTAATCCCGGCGGTGGCTGTTTTTACTTCGACTGGAAATACCTTTTCCGAACCAGAGAAATTTGAGTTAAATAATCTTCATTCGGCTGTTGGAATCGGGTTAAGGCTGGGGTTATCTCGTTCAGCGGAAAAATCGGTTAGCCATATTAATCTAGCCTGGCCATTGGATCCTTTGATGAAAGGCCCAATCTTTTCAATCCAGTCCAGAAAAAATATTTAATACAGGAAAATAGATGGTAAACCCTTAAAGGGTTAAATCAAATTGAAGCTGTTTATATTTTTATAACGAAATATTTTATTATGAAAAATAAAAAAGGGCTTGGTTAGAAGCCCTTTTTTATTTGCAGTTTAATTATTGCGAAGTAGTAATAATATTTTCTACTTCAATAGAATCATTTTCTTCACATCCCTGAAATCATTGGCGGTAATTGTATAAATATACACACCAGCTGAAACAGGTGATCCCATATTATTCGTAGCATTCCATAGTGTGGAATGGTAACCGGCAGTTACCTGCTGATTTACCAAAGTACGAATCTGTCGTCCCACCAAATCATAGATTGCAATAGTAACGTTGGCATCCGTTGGCAATGCATACTGTATCTGTGTGCTGGGATTGAATGGATTTGGATAATTTTGCTGCAAGGCAAATTCTATTGGTACCGCTAATCCATTATCAATTGCCAGAGTGACAGTCACAATAAATGTAAATATTTAATAGATAGGCATACAACTACAATCAAGATGATGTGACTTTGGTCACAAATTTAAATGTCTTTATTTCAAAAGGTGAAAAAGATAGCGATATGGATCCTTCAACACTAGTTTGGGAGCCCGTATCATTCCATTCCATGAGATCACATTCGGTGAGTGTGCCATTCAATTTCAAAGATCCCGTAGAGTATCTTCCAGATGTTTCTACTATTCGAATAATTAAACAATCTTCTTTTTCCCCTTTTTTCAATACCGAGAGTTCCAACCCATTTCCATTTAACTTAACAGGGATACCATTATCCGATCTAACACCATTGAATACGATCGGTATTTGATTCAGACAAGTTGCTTCCCGGATAACATTGGACCGAATCAAATCATGTTCATGAGGAAAAATACTGTAGGTGAATTGGTGCTTCCCCTGATCCGCATCCGGGTCAGGATTATTGGGAGAGCGCAATAAATTCAAATCCAATATATTATCTTTTACAAAATAGCCATATTTGCAATCGTTCATGAGTGCTACGCCATAATCATGATCTGAAAGGTCTGCATATTTATGCCCTACAACTTCAAATTTGGCTTTATCCCAGGATGTATTCTCATGCGTGTTCCGTTGCACATGTCCATATTGAATATCAAATGTCGCTTGTTCTGCCCTCACATTCACAGGAAAATGAACTCGGAGCATTTTATGCTTTTCTTTCCAATCAACTTTGGTGTCAAAATCCAGACGTTTGGAGTGTGGAAATAACTTCACCTTTTGAATGATGGAAGAATATCCGATAGAAAATGTCAGGTTTAATTCTTGGACCACCTTTCCATTGGATCCCGGCATGGTATCTGTTGCTTCAGCAATTTCAACCAATGCATTACGATAATAGAAATCCACATCCCAGGCATCCCAGTCATTAGGTCGATCTTCATAAAGGGATAAAATGTTGCCTGCACTTTCAAAAACTTCTTTTTTTGATTCTTTATCGAATGCGGAAATGACCTGACCTTTTTTATCAAATTCATATCGGATCAGATCATTTTCTAATGTTAAACCATGACCCAGTTCCAATTCTTGAGACAGGGCTTGCCCTTTATTAAATGTGGAAAAAGACAATGGTTCAAGTTCTACAGATGCTACCAAACCATCTTTTGTCTTTTGGACATTAACTGTATCGCCATTTTTATTTAATACGGAAAAACCATCAAAGGATTCTGGAATAGATATCATTCCCGTCCAGAGATAGGATAATGTATTTGCTACCACAAATGAATCTGGGCTCTGTTCAAATAATGATTGTCCGGCTAACGCAATAAGTGAATCACAATCTCCCTGAATTTGCTCATATTCTTTATGGGTATTTTGATAGACCAGATTAATGCTGGAGCCGGGAATAATATCATGGAATTGGTTTATCAGTAATTTTTTCCACAGGCCATCCAATTCTTCAGATGGATAATTATCCAGAGGTAAGCATGACCATAGCATTTCCACGGCTCGGAGCTTCCATTCCAATTTTCTGTTTTGCTTTTTAACCAAAGCTTGAGTTGTAAGAGTCCCACGGTGAAGTTCTAGATAAAGTTCACCCACCCATGTGTCCACATCCTTTTCATGATTGGCAAGTCGATCAAAAAAATTCTTTGCTGTATCAAAAGCAACTCTGGGTGAATTTTCCAAATCCGACATACGGCGGCCCAGTTCGATATTTTCCGGTTTCGGACCACCACCACCATCTCCCACACCAAAAAGGGAAATAAATTCATCAATAAAATCTTTTTCTTTAAAGTGAGTCTGGGCCGGCACTAAAAATTCAGAATCGAGTTCGCTATTGTAAGTATTCTCCGGCGGAAAATGCGTCAGTATTTCGGTCCCGTCAATTCCGCGCCAATTAAAGGTATGATGGGGAAATTCGTTGAACTGACTCCAGGACAATTTCTGGGTGAGAAAATAATTGATCCCGGATTTTTTCAGGATTTGGGGTAATGCAGCTGAATACCCAAATACGTCCGGGAGCCAGAGATTATTCACATCAATTCCGAATTCTTCTTTGAAAAAATTCTTTCCGTGGAGTATCTGTCGTATCATGGATTCCCCGCTTATAAGATTGCAATCCGCTTCAACCCACATACCTCCTTGCAATTCCCACTGGCCTTTTTTTACCGCTTCTTTTATTCGGGAATAAATCTCAGGATAATTATCCTTCATGAATTGATAATGCTGAGGCTGGGATGCGCCAAAAATATAATCAGGATATTTTTCAATCAGATCCAGTTGGGTGGCAAAGGTCCGGGCACACTTTCGTACTGTTTCTCGAACCGGCCATAACCAACCTGTATCAATATGAGCATGGCCTATAGCCGATACTTTTAAATCTGAAGCAGATGCAGATTTTCTTAATTCCGGTTTCAGACATTCTCTGGCTTCCATTGTCTTTTTCTGATCATCTCCAAATGCATTCACTGCATTATTTAATGCCCGGATAATCCGCACGCGACGGACTGCTTTTTCATCCAATTGTTTTGCCAGGCCAAGTAAAATGCGCACATCGAGATAGAGATGCCATAACTCTTCATCAAAAAGTCCGATCCGCATTTTCTCTACTTTAGCATTAAACCAACCATGACGCTTCGGATTTTCTTCTGATGGATCTACATCAGTAAAAACACCGAAAAGAGAATTAGCGGCTGCTTCTACCCAAAGGTCAATGGGCTCTCCGCCTTCACAGTTTATTAATAATGGAACCCGGGTTCGGGCAAAATTTTGATCCCAAATGGAACCATTGGTAATTCCCTGGAGTGCTTTCCCATCTGAATCAAAAACTAATCCTTCTCCGGAAAAGTCTAATTCGGCCACAACATTTTTCCCGGACCATTCTTCAGGAACTGAACCGGTTAAATGGAACCATGCACTGTCCCACTTTTGCCCCCAAGGTTCACCTTCCTGAATGGATTTATAGTCTAAGTTAAGGCGATTAGAAAAAGGCGTCGATTCTTTGGACCAGCCAAATTTAGCATCCAATATTTTAGTATCAGATATGAACTGGGTCTGGATGCGAGCATACCATTTCTCGATTCGTGTCAGAATAATCTGTGTTTCTTTTTGATTCATGAATGTTTACGAATTCTCTGTTACCCAACCATCATCACTATGATCTCTTTCATTGGATCTTAATTGAACCATCATTGCTTTCAAATCCTTAAACCCACCCCAGGTAAACCATACAATAGAGATTAACGCCATTCCTATCTGGATAACTATATAATATTTCCAAAAGGTCATCCATGCTTGGTCGCTCACATCGTGGAATAGATTATATATTGTACCAATAATAAAAGTAAGTGTCCAGGTGCCGGTCCACAAGTAGTTGACTACATAAATCAACTTATCAGTTTTCGTAAACTCTTTTCCTATTCCAAGCATTCTCCAGCCCCGATCAGGAATATCATTAATAATCTCCATCTCTCCTGATATGGCATATTTACCACGGTTAAGAAGCTTGTCCATATTAAATGATTCTTTTTTCCCCATCAAAGATACAATTATATAAGACAGCGCAGATATGCCCATCCCAATACCCCAGTACTCTTGTCCGTTGATTCCTCTTAAAAAAGTGATAGCTGATTTTAATTGAGCTAGGGATGAGATGTCTGTAAGCCATTCAGCAGGTACCTGCTTGACAATGATACCTCCCACTCCAATAACGGCTCCTACAATCATCGCTGTCCATGCAGCTGCAGTTGTCCCCCTGCTCCAGTACAAACCACCAATGATTACTGCACCTGATCCACCAACAAATATTGCCGCAGTTATGGCAAAAAAGAGAGCAATCTTCTGATTCTGTTGAAAGAATAAGCTAAATAGAAAAATAAAAATAGCTACCCCAAAAATCGAATATCTCAAAACTTTTAGATGGGTTTCTTTATCAAAGGGTTTACCTCTGAATGGCATTATCACATCTTGAATAAGAATACTACCCCAGGAATGGAGATACGTATCGTGGGTGCTGATAAATGCTGCAAGCATGAGTGCTGCAAAAGCGCCCAATAGTCCATTGGGAAGAATTTCTGATAACACGAGTGGTGCCCGGAGCTGGGTCTTCAGGGCATCTGTGTCAAATTCAACAAGAGCAGCCTTCACTGATTCTGCCACTGGTGTATAATCAGCATGATTCATAAAAACATAAATGATAACGGGAACTAGTAAAAAGAAAAGTCCTTGAGGGAGCCCTCTAAAACCAGCAAGAACAGCGCCCATTTTTGCTTCATGTGCACTCTTTGCTGATGAGTTGTATGCCTGACTTCCCTGCCACCCCATGGTCCCATACATAATGCCAATGATCCCTATAAAGAAATACCAAAAATTAAAATCTTCAACATGACTCGTCTTGAAGGGGTTGATTCTTGACGAATTCTCAAATTTTTCATTTATTTCTTCTATTTTTGTGTTTTGGTCAGCTTTTGTGAATTCTAGAAATGTCTTATCTGACTGTATTTTTACAATCTCTTCCTGCGCTAGCTGAATGGGTGTTTGCTCCAATGCTTCAGTAATCTGGTCCCAGCCAACTGTAAAGAATAGGAATAGTACCATAACCAACAGAACGATTGTTACAAAGAGACCTTGGAAAAAATCGGCAATAATCACAGCTATCTGACCACCCGTATAAACAAAATAAAGTGAAATGCTTAAAAGAAAGATCATAACCAGCGGGTACATTTGAAGTCCCAAGAATGAATCAGGGAGGCCACAATAACTAATAAAGAATTGTGCTCCAACAGCGGGGAATATTCCAAAGTTAATTATACCTGCAGAGAAAGCAACAATACCTGTAAAAATACGAAACCTGCGACTATAACGTTTTTCAAAGAACTGGGCCAGCGTTAAACACCTTGTGGAGCGAAAACGATAAATCACCCACCCGGACATTGTGATCGCAAGTATAATAATCCCCTGGCTAAATCCCCACCAAGCCATACTAAAACCAGAGACATAGCCCATCTCTAAAAACATAACGATGGAGATAGCGCCAAGACCTGCTATTCCGCTTGATATTGAAAGGACATATCTTCCTGCGGTACGCCCGGCAGATAAAAAATCTGTGACACTCTTCATCAGCCCTTTGGTCATATTCACAGAGTAAATCATGCTTCCAAGAGTGATGGCAACGATCAGCCAATCAATAACTGACAAATTCATTCAACCCAAACCTTTCCATCTTTTCTAATTATTACGTGCTTATCATTCCACATAACCACCGCTTCCCAGCCGGAAGGGGTTAATACTATCTTAGGCGGCCAGGGTATACCTTCAATGGGTGTCGTTATAAGGTTTAAACCCTTCAAGGTTTCAGTATAATGACCCTTTTGAAAAAAGTAGTTTCTCTGACGATAGTATACCTGTCTCATAGCCCATTTAATTGGATCAATCTGGCTTATCTGGAATTCAACATTCCCCTGTTCTGGTGATGCTTCTGTAAACTGAACCAATCCCCAAAGATCGGGCATATGCATATAGATGAGTCCCTGAGGTGACCAGACCCAGTTAAACTCTGGTGAATCCGTTTTCACATATTGATTTTCAACAATGTCAACATCCCATTGTACTCTGGAAAAATTAACTTTCCACTGCTCTCCCTCTTTTGGCGGATTATTTGAACGATAATTTCCAACCAGCGATTTCCAAGGGATTGCAATCTCTACACTCCAACCCTTGTCGCGGTCTGAGGGGTCGTTAAGGGTTCCATCGATATGCACGCTAGCGATTAAACCTGGAATGTCCCAGGAATCAAGAGCCACTTTTGAATCATCATGATACGGTTTAAAAAGAATAAGGTCCCACTCTGTTTCAAGCGCATTCACTTCAAGTTCATAATAGTTGTGAGTGTCACCATTGGGATCTAGAAAAATCTCAAAATCATTATCCTTAAAAATAACAGTATCTCTTGCTGTGAGCGTTGCCCAAACATGGGGTTCTTCCATCTCAGCACCAAAATAAAAATAATTATCATCCCATAACATTTTTACTTTTGTATCGTAAAATGGCTCAGGCTTTAAATTACCTTCGATATCTACAAATGATTCTGTCCATTTCGAATTCAGCCACGCAGAATCATTTAGCTTTCCATCAATCAGTATGGGTGTAGATGCTTTATAACAAACATAGGTTTTCGGCGCATATTTAATTTTCGGTTCTGGGAATTCTTTACCGAAGAAGCCTTGACTAAATATAAATGGACCAACTAGTATAAATAGAAAAGATCTAATAATAATTCGCATCACTTTACTCTCTTCTGTCTAATTGCTTTTCTTTAATAAACTGCGTCGCGATTAATAGCTAATGATTGAATATCTTTCCCAATGTATTCAACCCAAAGCTGATATCCTGAATCGTTCAGATGAACACCATCGGTCGAATAGGCTCTATCCATTAAGCCATGTTTATTAACGAATGCTGTATGTAAATCAATTATGGTGTATTTATTACCAAGGTCATTATTTTTTATCAGCGAGTTTATTTTATTGATCTGTATTGGTAATGGAACAGGATACTCTGGAAACCCATCATTTATTTTAGTATAAATCTCATGATTTATAGGCAAAATAGTCTGGATGAATATTTTCGTAGATGGTGATTGATTAGTTATTTGGTCTGCAATCTTTAAAATATTTTTTGACACATATGAGGGTGTTATTTTTCCCCGATTTGGAATATCTGCATTGAAAATATCATTAATTCCAATTAATAAGAATACTGCTATTGGTTTATAATATATGATTTCGTCAAGGCGATCCAATATACCTTCTGTGATATCGCCTGAGATACCTCTATTCACAATGTTTTTAACACCAAATCTTGCGTTCCAGTCTCCGCCTCCTTCGGTGATGCTATTTCCGAGGAATACAATTTTATTTTGACCAATCGGGTGATTCTTAAAATCTTCAATTCGTTCTTTATATAAGTTCATTTGCCACTCTTGTTGATATTTAATATAGGTATTCTTTTCAGGATAAAAAGAATCCAGAGTTTTTATTTTTTCTTGAAGGTTTTCTTCTGCTACCACTGTACTTGTATACAAGAGAGTAGCAATTAATAATCTCATATGTTGGCTAATTTTTCAGGTTAGGTTTTTCATAATGAATACCGAAGCACAAGGTCAAGAGAGTATCCCTATTTTTCATCCTTTGACGACCTTTTGCCAGTTCCAAGTCCAAAAAGATCTAATCTCTTATTGATTCATTGATAAGTTGAGTAATAATATAAATATATTATTAGGGAAAGCACGCATCAATCAGTTCCTGTATTGTGGATGTTGCTAATCCAATATGGGTGTCTGCTGCACCATAATATAGTTTTATCTCACTAGATGAGTTTGTAAATCCATTATCATCCACCGAGTCAACAATAAGACCTGTAGGGAAAACTACGTTTGGTACTTGACCGACCATCTCCCACATTTCTCGAGGTTCCAAAACGTTATATCGCCCACGGGATATGACTTTCCATGGTTCATCCAGATCCAGCAAAACAACACCAGCCTGATAGATCGGCTGATAATGCATAGCAATACCATGGTAAACCATAAGCCAGCCTTTGTGAGTTTTTATGGGCGGGGGACCTGCGCCAATATTTTCATCCCAATAATGCAACCGACCTTCCATGACTAATTCTTTTGAATCCCATTTTTTCAGATCATCAGACTCCGAATACCAAATCGCATTGCCGGTGGTTACACCACTTTCTACCAGAGATTTATTTGGGCGATCAAAGCTAGCATATTTCCCATTAATCTTTTCCGGAAAAAGTACCCCATTTCTATTGTCTTCTTCTCCTGTAATCCCTAAAAATTCTAAGGAAGAAAAATCTTCGGTTTTAAAAAGTCCTAATAGACATTTCCCCACTACATCCATGGCAGCCATGACAAAGTAATTGTTTTCTATTTTCGTAATGCGTGGATCATAAATATGAAAAACGGTTTCATCCAAATTGTCCATTCCAGAAAATTTTATAGGTTGGTTATCAATTGAAAAATGAACACCATCATCACTGGTGGCTCTCACTATTAGGGTATCTCTCCCTCGATTTTGAACACGAAGTAGAAGTAATATTTTATTACCAAATTGTATGCCGCCAGGATTAAAAACAGATGAAATATCAATCATCTCCGGATGGGATGAAAGAATATCTTTGGGCGATATAATGGGGTTTTTAAAGTACCGTTTAAACATGATATATTATAAGAGCAGACAATTTAGGAGTAGAATGTGAAAAATAAAAAACCATATATTTCTAAAAGGTTTGAAGTATTTAAATCATTGAATATTTCAAAATCACTTCTCAATACCTTAAACTTGGATACCATAACTACAGTTTCAATTACAAATTAGGGATATCAAATGGATTATATTAAATCTGGGAAAATTGTACTGGAAAAAGAGATTCAATCATTATTGCAATTGAAATCATCTTTAGACAATTCATTCATTCAATCCTGTAAACTGATTAACCAAACTTCTGGAAAAACCATATTTGTAGGCCTTGGGAAATCTGGTCATATAGCTGAAAAATGTGATACTTTTGTTTTCGGTTTTATACACAAAAATACTATTTTATGAAATCCTTATCTGACATAAAAAAAATTGCAAGAGAAACAATTGCTATTGAATTAGCTGCAGTAGCAAAACTTGAGAGCAGTATTAATGATGATTTTGTAAATGCTATCAATTTGATTCTTAGCACAAAAGGACGATTGATAGTTGCTGGAATAGGTAAGAGCGCTAATATTGCTAATAAGATGGTAGCTACTTTTAATTCTACAGGACAGCCAGCTGTTTTCTTACATGCTGCTGATGCAATACATGGCGATTTAGGTAATATTCAAGAAGGAGATGTGGTAATTTGTATTTCGAAAAGTGGAAATACTTCTGAGGTTAAAGCGCTTGTTCCTTTTATTAAAAATATGGGGAATAAAATTATTGCATTAACAGGAGATCCAAATTCTTTTTTAGCAATAAAGTCTGATTTTATATTAGACGTAAGTGTGGAGAAAGAGGCATGCCCAAATAATTTAGCGCCAACATCATCAACTACTGCTCAGCTGGTAATGGGAGATGCTATTGCTGTAAGTTTATTGGCGTGTAAAGATTTTACAGAAGAAGATTTTGCTCGATTTCATCCAGGAGGAATTCTTGGAAAACGACTCAATATAAAGGTTCAGGATCTAATCTCTGACTATACTCCAAAAGTTAATTCCAACGCATCAATAAATGAGGTTATTATTGAAATTTCTCAAAATAGGTTAGGGGTAACAGCTGTTCTTAATGATAAAAAATTAGCTGGAATCATAACAGATGGAGATTTAAGAAGAATGCTTGAGAATGAAAAAGACATCTCTTCTTTATGTGCTAAAGATATTATGAGTTGTGACCCAAAAATTACAAAACCAGAGGATTTAGCTTATAACGCACTTAAAGAGATGGAGCAAAACAATATTACTCAACTTATTGTAATAAAAAGCGAAAAATATTTAGGAGTTATACATATTCATGATATCATAAAAGAAGGAATAATTAGTCAATAAACAAAGAAAAAGAGATGTCATTTTTAGATCATCTGGAAATATTCAGATAGCATTAGGAGATGCTTTAGCATCATCTGTCTCGGAAGATAAAGGATTTAATCGAAGTGATCTTCATGGTTTTCATCCTGGCGGTAGCTTGGGAAATCAATTGGAAAACGAATAAATGGGGCAAGTAACTGTTGTGGGTAGCTTTATGTATGATCTTGTCGCCACAGTACCACGCCGACCCAAAACGGGGGAAACCCTTGTTGGAAACACATTCGGAATGTTCCTTGGCGGAAAAGGCGCAAATCAAGCCATCGCTGCATCCAGAGCTGGTTCAAAAGTCACTATGGTAGGTAGACTAGGAAATGATTTTTTTGGAAAGCAATTTTTAGAGAAATTTTCAAAAGAAGGAATCAATACAGATTTTGTGACCCAGGATGATGAAAATGGCACAGGAGTTGCTATGCCATTAATCGATGCATCTGGGGATAATAGTATAGTTATTATTCCCCAAGCTAACATGGCACTTACGGTTGAGAATATTAATCAAGCACAATCAACCATAGCCGATGCTGATGTTTTAGTTATGCAGTGCGAAGTCCCGATGGATGCCAATCAACGAGCTGCTGAGATTGCCAAACAAAATGATACTTTAGTCATACTCAATCCTGCACCTGCTCAATTAATCCCTGATCAAATATTAAAACTAGTAGATATTATCATACCTAATGAAATTGAAACTGAAACCTTGACAGGATTACCTACAAAAACTGAGAATGAGGTATTAGTCGCTGGAAGGAATCTTCTTTCAAAAGGTGTTGAAACTGTCATCCTAACTTTAGGAGACCGTGGCTCATTATTATTAAATGAAGATGGAGAAAAATTGATTCCGGCTTTTGATGTTTCAGTAGTGGATACAACTGCTGCTGGAGACTCGTTTTGTGGGGTACTTGCTGCATCATTGGCTAACGGAATAAGTATAGACTTATCGGTGGAAATTGCTAATGCTGCCGGTGCCTTAGCCGTGACAAAATTGGGGGCAGAACCATCGTTGCCACAACGGGATGCTATTGATGATTTACTTCAATCTAATTAACGGGCTGTAATCCCAACAAGAACAGGCACTTTTGTCCCAACTTGATCGAGGGTTCTCTTTATAACTTCTTTCCTTAACCGGTGGCTTAGGCTTGGCGCTTCACCTGTTGTGCCCAAAATAAAAAGACCATGGACTCCCTCTTTAAGAATGTGATTTATTAATTTTTCTATTCCATGGTAGTCTAACTTATCCCAATCTTCCAAGGGAGTCACCATTGGAGGAATAATACCATAATATTGATTGTGTTTCATTAGAGAAGCTCTTTTATTTTAAATAATATTATTGTACAATTTTGGTTTCAGAATTAGCGGAATATATGTTAAAACAGGAAATAATATTTATTTTATTTTTATCCACAGTGCATATAATTTTATTCTAGGTCTTAGATAAACTGAACCATTGCTAAAGGTCTTGTTTTAGGTTTAATATTCATTCGGAGAAACATGAAATGAGTATAATTGTAACAGGCGGTGCCGGAATGATTGGCAGTAATATTATTGAAGGGTTAAACAAATCTGGACATAACGATATTATTGTTGTTGATCATTTAAAAGACGGGAAGAAATTCCGGAATATATCTGATTTAGATATATCTGATTATTATGACAAAAAAGATTTTATTTCTCTCGTCAGAGATAGAAATGATTTTGGCCAGATTGATGCCGTCTACCACGAAGGCGCTTGTTCTAACACTTTAGAGTGGGATGGCCAATATATGATGGAGAATAATTATGAATATTCGAAGGTGCTTCTCCACTATTGTTTGGATAAAAAAATCCCATTTTTCTACGCATCATCTGCTGCCGCCTATGGCGACAGTACTGTTTATAAAGAAAACCCGGACAATGAAAATCCCATCAATATTTATGGCTATTCCAAATATTTATTTGATCAATATGTTCGGCGGCACGAATCATCCTTTGAGAGCCAAGTGGTTGGCTTTCGCTATTTCAATGTGTATGGACCCAAAGAGCAGCATAAAGGGTCCATGGCCAGTGTGGCCTTTCATTTTAATAATCAAATTGAAGCGGGTGAAAATCCGAAACTATTCGAAGGTAGTGGCGGCTTTGACAATGGTGAGCAGCGTCGGGATTTCATATTTGTAGGTGACGTTGTAAAAATAAATCTTTGGATGATGGCTCACCACGATGTATCGGGTATTTTCAATATTGGTACGGGAAATAGTCAATCATTTAATGAAGTTGCCAATTCAGTTATCAATTATCATGGAAAGGGTGAAATTAATTATATACCTTTCCCCGATGAATTAAAAGACAACTACCAAAGTTTCACAGAAGCTGACCTAACTAAATTGCGTACAACCGGTTTTGATGGCTCCTTTAAAACAGTTCAAGAAGGTGTTAAAGAATACATGCAGTGGTTACACCGGAGTTAAGCCCGATTAATTAAAGTTTAATAATTTTTTCTATAATAATGGATGTGCTTTGCCCTGATCGGAATGGAATAATTTTCACTTCTCCCCCATTTGCAGTAACCGTATCTGCTCCAACGATTGTTTCCGGTGTATAATCACCACCTTTTACCAGCACATCTGGAATAAGCGTTTTAATAATTTCTGCCGGGGTTTCTTCATCAAAAACAACCACCAAATCAACCGATGCTAATGCATTTAGAATAGCTGCTCTATCATCCTGACTCTGTATAGGACGGGAATCTCCTTTCAAACCACGAACAGAACCGTCGCTATTCAAAGCCGTTACTAATTTATCACCGCATGCTTTTGCATCGGTTAAATATTCCACATGCCCCCGGTGAAGTATATCAAAACAGCCGTTGGTAAAAACCACTTTTAGCCCAGTTGATTTCCATTTATCAACTTGTTTTTTAGCATCAATCCAATTTTTTGCTATCATTTATACATCCATAACTAATTCAATTCTATTATAAAAATATTTCTGTAAAATACTGCCGTTTCCCTCTCATGACTTTTATGACATTTACTATTACAACTGTTGTATTATTATTCATTATTATCTCTAAATCTGTAACTCGGGTTTTTTGAAATTAGTCTATCAATTCCAAAAGTTGTACTTGTTAGAATAACCATCAGAATATAAAACGTGCATATTTCAATCAAAAAATAATTCTCAATTAATTTATGGGAATTGAAATTTTCAATGCCATCTGAGATGATAACCCAATCTGAATATTTGTTTCATCGAATTTCTGATAATTTTTTGCAAAAGCTCGTCCAACAGCCGTGCCTAATCCTGCCCCAAAGATGACATCGCTCAAATAATGTTTATTATCATTCATTCGACTCACAGCAACTAGTGTAGCCAGTCCATAAGAAATCAATCCGATATTTTTTCCATAAAGTTCATTTGAAATTGAGGCCATTGTAAAACTATGAGATGTGTGTCCACTGGGAAACGAATAACTACCTCCGTTAGGTCTTTCACGGCCAAATGCTCGTTTCATGCCGACGGTAATTAATCCATTGGATACCATGGCAAAAGTTGAATATTGAATTTTTGACATGAATTTTTTATTCGAATCTTTTTTAATTTTGGATGAAGTAATAATGGATGACCAAAGAATCCAGTGACCCCAATTTCCACCCATTTCATCCCCAAAATGAGAAATGGGATCTGAAAGAATCTTATGTTCAATCACATAATCTTTTACTTCTATATCAATTTGAGTGGCACCCAAAGCAGCTATTGCAGCACTCCCTAATAGCCACTGGTTTGATTCATCCATAATGATTGCTTTGCTCGATTGGGCCCAATATGAATGCCAATTATTTGGGGAATCTTTTGCAATAATCATACTAACAGATAATAGAAGGAATATATTATTTTTCAGAATAATGTTCATTGTTTTACTCAAATGAAATCCCCATGTAAATAGTATCCGAATTTCTCTTTAATTCTATCATCCCATATTTTAGGTAAAAAGTATAAGCAGGATAATTCTTTATGCCTAACCCAAGGTGTAGCCCTTTTGATCCACGATCCTTCAAATTATTCATGAAATGATCCATCATTTTTTTTCCCAATCCCTGACCCCTTGCGCGGGATAAAAGATTAATATGTAAGTGGGATGGGTAATCAGGTAAATCTAGAGGGGTTTCAGGATGAAAAAGTAAGTGGATGCATTTTTCATCTTTATTCCATGGTTTTGAACTTTCAATGGGATCCGTATATTTTTTTTGGAGTTTTGGTAGCCAATCTGATTTGACTTTATTATAAAATGATTTGGTATTTAATGTACCGATGATATAACCACAAACACCTATTTCATCTTCTAATACAAAAGCCGACTCCGGTTCAAGAGATATATAGGGGCCTGCATAAATATGCCCCAAAATCATTGGATCATCGTGAAGGTATTCTGCACCTTTCCCTGAATTACCAGTTTTTAAACATATTGCATAAACCGTATCATGGTCTGAAGTATTATATGGGCGAATTTGATATGACATTTGCTATTACAAATATTTTGAATTAGTACAAAAAATGATGTGTCTATAATTTTCTTCAATAATACTATCATTAAAATTATAATTCCTGAAGCTAATAAATTTATTATAGAATTCGGACAAAGGGGTAATTAAAAAACCCACATTTCTGCAGGGTTTAGGTGGCTCCACGGAACGTTTGATAACACGAACTATTTTACATTCCCCGCAAATGCCTATAGCCAGGGCAGAAACATCTGGTGAAAGCGGGAATCACCGGCTGGGCTCAGGTGAATGGCTGGCGCGGGGATACGGATCTGGGCACCCGGATTAAATATGACATCTACTATATAGAAAACTGGTCCATTTCACTTGATCTAAAAATCATGATCATGACTGTATTTAAAGGTATGCTACATAAAAACGCTTATTGATTTTTCCCGGAATGTAATTAGCGCAGGAGCAATAACTTTGCGGAAGGTGACATTAGCGAAAAAATATTATTATTTATTCGGGACCAATTTCTTTAAAACTTGGATTCAATTAGTAAGTGCAACATTGTATGATTCTCCAAAAAATACCTGATTGGGTGTTTTATACCCAAGTCTTTTTCTTGGACGATTGTTAAGTTTTTTCATGGCGTGGATTAACTCCTTATCTGTTATGGTTCTAAAGTCCCTGTTTTTTGGAAAGTATTGGCGTATGAGTCCATTGGTGTTTTCATTTGTACCTCTTTCCCAAGAAGAATATGGATGGGCAAAATAAAAGTTACATTTAAGTCCCCTTGCGATTTTCTCATGATTTCCAAACTCTTTTCCATTATCCGATGTAATCGTATGAACTTGGTCAGATATAGTGCCCAACAAACGTTTTATCGCGTCAGCAGTATTTCCCTTTGTTCTTCGATCTACTTTGTAAATCAGTGCAAGTCCGGATTTTCTTTCTGTCAGAGATACAATAGCCTGTTTAGGGTGATAGCCCCGGCCACCCCGATTTCGTTTAAGTTCTCTACTTACTGTCGATTTGTGAATGCCAATTACTTCCGAAATTTTCAATTGTGTAAGTCCTATTTTAAGCATCGAATATATTATGTATCTTTGTTCCAGCGTGAGCTGGCTGTAGTGTTTCATTTGTGCTCATCATTTTTGTCGGTGAGAAAAGTACGGAGCCTACAGCGGCTCCGCATCTTTCACAACCAGTCATTGAGTTGCACTTAAGAGTTGAATTCAAGTTATATGATAAATATAAATTCACATGCCATCCATTGGTCGGTAATTCCAAATTTTTCATATTTTTCAGTAATTACCAATATTGTAACAATTTTCTAAATATAAATCCCTATTTGATTATTAAGAATCTTTTAAAAAAGACTTAATTTCTTTATATTTTTTGTTTGTTGGATACCATAACAAAGCAAGTTCAATAGAAAGTAAAGCATCGTCTTTCTTTCCCATCTTTTCATACACTTGAGCAAGCAATGCATAGTATGTACTGCGGTGCGGAGTCCTTCTTATACAATCTTTTAATTGCTTTACTGCATATTCATATTGTTCTGATTTTATAGCAAATTGGGCAATCTTTGAAGCTGGATATGGAGAATAAGGCAATTTCCGAGAAGCTATTTCACCAATAGTGTAAATATTTTTTTCAGACGACTGATTTTTTATTAATTGACTTAAAATTTTATAATTTTTTTCTCCATTGAATCGAGTTATTGGGATTAAACAAATCCCAACAAATAATAGACCAATAAGTCCTACTGGAATAAACCTTCGTAAAGGAACAATTAAATCATCTTTATGAAACTTCAATCCCAGTGATGGTAGAATAAGAAAAGTAGCTACAGTAGAAGGAACTTGAATATTAAAATCTAATAAAGAATGTCCTGCCCATGCAAGACTTCCACTAAAAACAGCAACCCATATAGCTTCTGATTGAAACCTTAATTTTCGTTTTATAATAAGTATCATTAACCAAATAGGATAAAATAGCATTATCAAAGCAGCTATCCCTCCAAAAACGCCACACTGACTTAAAAAACAAAGAAAAAGACTATGTGCAAATCGGGTCACCGGAGCACGTGAAGATTTATTTTGTAAATAATGAGTATAATACTCACCCATACCTACACCTAGAAAAGGCTTTTCTTCAAACATGTTTATGGCCTGTTCCAATTGCAAAAATCGAAAATTCAAAGATGTGATTTTTTTTTCTTTAACTATCCAATTTTGAAAGAATAATCCTAGAAAAACTGTAAATAGTAATAATAGGAATAAATGTTTTAATCTTTTTTGGTTTGTTTTTTCTCCCCAATTAATTCGTCTAATTATCCAGAATAAAGCAATGGAGGTTATAACTATTGTTATGATCAAAGCTGCGGCGAGGCTTTTGCTAAACCATAGTGCTCCTAAGGTACAAATAATTACAAAACCAGAGAAAACAAAACTGCTAGCTCTTGGTGGATCAACGTAACGACCTGCTCTCCAAGCCAATAGGACGCATACAGGTAATAGTAAAATAAGATGTGCTCCTAAAGTATTTTTCCAGCTGAATGGTCCGGAAAAACTCGTATCAGATCTTAATCTAGATAGGACTTGTTCATCTATTCGTTCCCCTTGTTCTAGCTTTTTCTCAAGATTTTTAAGGACTTTTGGATACATATAAAATTTTTGATGCCAAGTAATAGATGATGCGGCTAAAGATCCTGCACAAATAGAAATTAAAATAAGGCGACGTGCTTTTGGATCGGCTTGAATATGAATAACACTCGCTGATACTAAAACGATAATTCCTAATAGTTGAGCTGAAAATAAATATGCTACATCTTTCTCTGTTGTATTAATCCAGCCAATCAAAGATGCAATTAAAATCATTATTCCTGGAAATACTATCAATAGACAAAAATAAAGAGAATTTCGTGAAAATCCACGACGGTTTAGAAGTATAACTAAAAGAGCAACGGCACTTATTAGAGGAAATGTAAAAACTGGCCATCCTGCATAAATCCATGAAAATAAATCTTGATTCCACGTGGATGTAACTGTCGGGTTAACATTTCCTCCATATTTGAGTGGAAGCAAAAACCAAATTGCCATCATTATTAAGGTACTAAAATTCTGTAAAGTTAGAGTCCCGTTTATAAGTGGAACTAAAACACCTATACTTCTTGTTATTGGATTCTTTTCAGATGTTATATTTTTAGATATTTTCAAACATAATTCCTCAATTAAATAAAATACATAACAAATGGATGATAATTATAATCATTAAATAAGGACATAAAATTTACAATTGATAAGTAGTTTAGTAATTATAAACGCCTATTTCAATTTCAAATTTTTCTAACAAATTTCTCATTACTGAATCATTTTTTCCACATATGGCAACAGTTCTAATACTTATGGAGTATCTTGGTGTAATTGGAATCTCGTGTTTGTGCATACCCAAATCTACCAATCATCCAGCAAAAAAAAAGCCCCGCAAATGTGGGGCTTGATGTTGTAGAAAGGGTAAATCTATTTAAGTAGTACCATCTTCTTAGTGCTAATGTATTCTCCAGCCTGTATAGAATAAAAGTACATCCCTGCACCCACATTCCTGCCGAATGCATCGGTACCATGCCAGGTGATGGATCTATAGCCCGGTTCCTGTACTTCATTCACCAGCGATGTTACTTCACGACCTCAGATATCATAGATAAACAGCTGCACATGGCGCGCTTCGGGAAGATCATATTTGATCTGCGTTACTGGGTTAAATGGATTGGGATAGTTCTGGTATAGTGAGAACTCATCCGGCTGTGTCCAGGTTGGCCGATGTCCAGGTAACGGTCTGCGTTTGCCCGGGAGCGATCCCTACAGAAAATTCATATTCGGCAATGCCGCTTAAGTAATCTTCAAATCCGGTCTAGGTGCCATCCACGAGATAATTAATATTCACCCGGTCAATATCCTCAGCGGTGCCGTCATTTAATTGTCCCGGAAGCCAAGTAACAGTAAATGGTATTGAAAAGTTTATATTGGATTGGTTACATCGCATTACAGAAGATAAGAAAGAGTTTCGGAAAATTTCTGCATCACAGGCTGT
>Ga0257115_1000915_pt1 | contig 22205 bp, 50 predicted proteins | sample SI112_100mmetaG_FD_194465 | JGI IMG/M metagenome (GOLD analysis project Ga0257115, IMG submission 194465) | Marine microbial communities from Saanich Inlet, British Columbia, Canada - SI112_100m | ecosystem: Environmental > Aquatic > Marine > Inlet | place: Canada: British Columbia | collected...
CAAGATGCTATTATAACAGCCATGGAACCGTATCCTATTGTTATCAATAGTGTTCAGCTAGAGAATATTACATTTCCTATGACATATACTAATGCTATTGAGGCAAAGCAAGTAGCTTTACAAGAAGCCGTTAAAGAGGAGCATAAGCTAGAACGACAGAGACTTGAAGCACAGCGTCAGGTAAACACGGCTGAAGCTGAGAAACAAAGTCGTATGAAAGCCGCTGATGGTGTTGCATATCAAACGGAAACTGAAGCTAAAGCCGAGGCGGAAGCAATCAGACTGATCGGTATTGCAAATGCGGGTAAGATTCAAGCAATGGCAACTGCGCTAGCTACTAATCCACAAGTGATCGAATATGAACAGGTTAAACGTTGGCAGGGTACTGTGCCTACTACTGTAATGGGTGATGGACAATCTATCATGTGGCAAATGAATAAGGGAAAATAAGATAAGACATTTTCTGTTTGTAATTACCAATGCTTAGTTCCTATTGCAATGATTGTGAATATGTGGTATCATTGATTGGGGATGGGGAAGGGGTAAGGTGTAATTATGTCAAGTATACTAGATTATTTCGCAGCAATGCAGAATCTACACGATTGCCATATATTATAGATATTAATGAATGTAACAACAAAACTATGAGGCAGTGGGATGATGATTAAACTATATATAACGATATTTGCAGTTGGTGTTTTTCTTACCGGATGTAGTACCGTTAGCGGAACTGTGTCGGGTGCTGGTCAAGATTTACAAAAGGCTGGTGAATGGATTGATAATGAGTATAACGATGGTCGTATGACCAAACGAGGTAGCTTATGAGTTATGATAATAATACATTGATGATTATGGTTCTTGCAATGATGATTGTTCCGATTGCATTGTGTACATTGGATTGCATTAAATGGTATAGCAGAATGAAGTTTTACGGATTTAAGAATAGCGCAAAAGTAATCACAGCATCTATTGTTGCGGCATTTACCTTATCTGCGTGTAGTTCTAATCCTACATTGGTAGATAGGATTAGCGAACAAAATGAACGCAATGCCGAACGTAATGCCGAAATGATTGCTAGTAGCATTGATAATGTGCCTGATTGGTTTCTGGCACCACCTATTAGTACTTTGGATGTGGTATACACTACTGGGACTGGGCGAAGTAATAATATGGCAATGGCAAGAAATAAAGCTATCCTTGCTGCGCAAACCCAACTAGCAGATCATATTAATGCATTGGTCAGCAGTCATACTAAACAACGTATAACTGAAACCAACGATGATACTATGATGAATACTGACCAGGTAGTTAAGAAGTTAGTAGCAGAAGCTAATATGGCTGGACATATGGTTGAGAAGATGGATGTTCACTCAGAGGGCAGGCATTATCGTTTCTATGTATTGGTGGCATATCCAGTTGGGAAATCTAATGCAATGCTAATGGATCAACGAAATCAATCATATATGAAAAGTATGGTAAGTAATAGTGATGAACGTTTTGAAGAATTAAATCGTGAAATTAGGGAACATAGGCAATGAATGGCAATAAAACAAACTTTTTAAATAGCGTTGTTATTTTAGATACTGAGACAACTGGGATCAATCCCAAAACATCTGAAATAGTAGAATTAGCTACGGGAATATATGAAGATGGTATTTTGGTAACTGAATCATCGTTATTTAAAAGTATTGCCCCAATTTCATTCAGGGCAAGTGCAGTTAGTAATATCAGCAATAAAATGGTAGAAGATAAGCTAACAATTACTGAAAATTGGATAAGGGTATATGAATTATTGAAGTTTAATGATAAAGCATATGCTGTTGCACATAACTCCAAATTTGATTCAGCTATGTTGGAAACGGCATATGTGTCTGCGCTAACGGAGTTAGATGAAGCTGGGATCATTGTTGGATACGAGGATGTTAAATGGCTGTGTACATATAGGTTGGCTAAACGTGTATTTGCTGATTGTCCTGACATTGGATTCAAGTTGGGTGAATTAAGATACTATTTTGATTTAGAGGTTCCAGAAGATCTAGTACTACATAGGGCAGATGCTGATATTATTGTTTGTGGATCATTATTGGAATATATCATTGATTATGCAATTAAAACGGACCAACTTCAAGATACAGTAAATATAGGTGATGATCTATATGATCTATGTTGGTCACCAATTCCTATTACCAAGATGCCATTTGGCAAACACAAAGATGAATTAATTGCTGATGTGCCAACATCGTATCTATTATGGGTTGCAGAAAATCACGATTCGGTGGATGAAACATCGAACAAATTCGATGAAGATTTTAGTAATACGATAATAGCAGAGATGGAAAATAGATTAAAATGAAGGAATCAATACATGAAGGTTATAAATAATGCCTAATTTAGTACCAACAGTAATAGAAAAAACACATAATGGTGAACGTGCATACGACATTTACAGTCGGTTATTAAAAGACCGTATTATTATGTTAGATACGGAAGTGTCCAGCCATTCAGCGAGTCTAATTGTAGCACAGTTGATCTTATTAGAAAGCCAAAATCCTGATAAGGATATTTTGTTCTACATTAATAGCCCTGGTGGTTCAGTAACCGCTGGAATGGCAGTATATGACACAATGAACTTTATCAAGTGTGATGTGAGTACCATTGTGATGGGACAGGCGGCTAGTATGGGCAGTCTGTTGGCTTCATCGGGTGTCAAGGGTAAGCGATATATTCTTCCCAATGCAAGGCATATGATCCACCAACCATTAGGCGGATCACAGGGACAAGTTACTGATGTTGAAATTCAGTTTAATGAATTACAACGATGGAAAGAAGTTTTGACTGATATATATGTTAAGAATACTAGTATGTTGCGTAGTGCTCTTGTATCTGATATGGATCGTGATAACTATATGACTGCTGATGAGTCTGTTAGTTATGGATTAGCTGACACGGTATTATATGATAGAAATGCCATCTAAAGAGGTATTTTGTAATAGTCCGTGGTATGAGTTACATATATTCTGGGATGGATCGTATGGGTACTGCTGTGGACAGACTCCACATAGACCGTATGCAGACAACCTTACTGAATTGTACAATATAAAAACTATGTCAATCATTGAATGGTATAATTCCGCACCAATGCGCCTCCATAGATTAACTATGCAATCCCCAGATAGAATGTCAGAATGTGAGTTGTGTTGGGGGCAAGAAAAATACAGCAATACTAGTAGGCGAATCAAGGCTAATCAGAAAAGTGCTATATTCACCAAACAAGAATTTAACGAAAGTTACCATCAAAGTCCGAACCAAAAGGTATTCGCACATAGCTTTGCTAGTTCAGGACATTCGCCAATGTTGCCGATTGACTTGCATATTGACCTTGGGTACTATTGTAATTTAGCATGCAAGATGTGTGTCCCCACAGCTAGTAGCAAGATTGCATCGCAATACTTGAAATGGGGGGAATTATCAGGAACAACATTATTTGACAATGACTGGACAAAAATAGATATCGTGTGGGAATCTGCTGTATCTCAGATAATGAATATTCCACGGTTAATGAACATTCACTTTATGGGTGGTGAAACACTAACGACTGATAGATTTGAACAACTTATTGATGCCTTTATAAAAAATGGAAAATATGATGTTTCGTTTAGTTTTGTTACCAATTGCACTATATTTAAACCTTCCTTGTTGCAGAAGTTGGCTAAATTTAAGCGAGTCGGCATTGAATTAAGCATAGAAACATTAACATTACATAATGAATATGTTCGGCAAGGAACGGATAACACATTAGTAATGGAAAATATATACAAATACATAGAGTTTTCAAATGGTACCAATATTAGTGTTACTGTTAGACCTGCTATCAGTCTACTGACAATTGGGTATTATTATACATTGCTTGACTTTTGTATTGCTAATAAGTTACTAGTAAAAAGTTTGCTAGTTAGGGAACCTTCCTGTTTAGATGTTAAACTATTACCAAAAAAATTACGAATGCTATACAAGAAAAATTACATAGACTTATTGGCTAAGTTAGATCATAATACCCCCCCAATTGTTGATTTTAATGAAAGTAATCCATCAAACTATACCAGTGTAATAAAATCAGAAATTGACCAATGCATTGCGTTGTTAGAACAAGAAGATGTTCAACACGACCAGTTTGGTAGTTTAATTGAATTGTTAAATAAGTGGGATCGGGTATATGGACTAGATGCTAGAAAATTGTATCCCGAATTTGGCATGATACTTGATGAGTATGGATATGCAAACTGACATATCAATACTGTTATCACCCATATTACGCGATGATCCGCCATATGTTATAGTCTCACTAGATGACACGGTGTTATTTGATGGTATTTTAGAAGAAAATAACTGTGTATTGAACTCAACTGAACTACCAATCGGGAAACATATTATCACAGTAACATTCAATAACAAGGCGGATGATGAACAAGAAAAAGCAGTCATTATCAAGAATGTTCAATTCTTTGGCATAGACAGTGATAGCATAAGGGATACTGGTATATATACCCCTTGTTATCCAGCACAGTATGCATTAGATAATCACACTGTGCCAAATCCACAGACATATGGATATATGGGGTGGAATGGTGTCTGGGATTTGGCATTTGAGGTACCAGTTTTTCATTGGATTCATAAAGTTGAACAATTGGGATGGGTTTATCCTTCTGATGTGTAAATAATGCTTGCAATCGTCCAAAATGTATGTATAATACCCCTATGCTTAAAACACAAGCATAGCATGACTTAACTTTTAATTTAACATAGGTAATTTGAAATGACACAAAATAAAATGCTACAAGAAATGATGCGCGGAAAAGGAATCACATTGACAGGTAGAGAGGCTGCTGAGAAATACGGTATCCATAACCTCCGTGCTCGTATGACACAGCTTCGTCACGCGGGCCTTCGTGTTCATACCACCCCACTTAACGATGGCACTCGTGCGGTTAGCTATACAATCGCACAGCGTGATATTAATGGTTCTCGCAAACGTATCGCGTTGTAATTTCTAAAAACACTGAAACATAGTAAATGGGGCTTCGGCCCCTTTTTAATGCTTGACATTAAGTGGCATTTATTGTAATATAGATGTAAATGATTACTGTATATCTAATATTAGCAATAGTGACTCCAGTTGTTTTACTTGCAACAGTATTTTTTGAGAATTATACATTGCATCCAACTAGGCGGCAAAGGCATAGCATCAAAGAAATGTGGATGGATGAAGGTAGCAGAACAATCAGGCAACCCAGCAAGAGAAGGTAGTATGAACCCACGAAGAAGACACCTAAACAACATGAACGATGCTATAAATAAAAATCTACAATTGGCAGACGATATTAGTTACAAGTTCAACGAAGATAAAATTCTAGAAGAACTTAAACTGTATATTGATTCAACATATGATCAGCATTATGCTACTGATACCAATTTACAAGCAATTGATGTGTTTACGGCATTGGGATCGGTTATTACGACATCAAGAGACAATGCGATTAAATACTTAATGAGATTTGGAAAGAAGGAAGGGATGAATCGAAACGACATAATCAAAGTGATTCATTATATGTTCTTTATACTAAACGAAATGGAGAAGAAATAATGGAGGTAGGATTTTTAGTAATGATTGTAATTGTAGTATTATTAACAATTTTGACATTTAACAACAACAATAATTGGCCAAAATGGTGAGAATATGAACACATCATATTATAAAGTAAAATGGAAGAAATGGTTTTATCAGGATATGCCTACCGCAGCAACTGGGCTAGCATGGCATGAATGGAAAGTAAATGCTAAGAAGAATAACATTCGTTGGTTCTTGGCAGATACATTGCCAACTTGGGTAGCAAGTACATTTATATGGCCGGTAGAACGTAAGCGGGATTTGTTAAGAATGAGATTCGTGCGAAAAATGTGGCGGATTGATATACCTACATTAGACAAATATGAATATCACGAAAATGATGAACAATTGTTGCATTGCGTGTTTTATATCATTACACGATTTGTGGAACAAGAAAAAGCATGGATGCAACATATTTCAAAATCGTGGGATGATTTAGAAAACGACGATGACGATGCATTTATGAAAACTGTAACTCGTGCTAGAAGAGATAAGAAAACTTGGAAAAATGCGAACAAACGTGATTATGGGTTAACATATCTTGATTGGGAAATTAGCTTAGACAATGAGGGCGGACAATCCCAATCACATACTGCAAAGGAAATAAAAGAGTTATACTTATGGTGGAATGATATTAGACCTGCACGAACTGATACAATGGATGTGCAAGGGGATAAAGGGGTTAGTTGGTCAGAACATTGTGTATTAGACACACCAAAGTATGATAAAGAGGGCAATGAATTGGACTTTCTGGCTAGGATGGAAGTTGAACGGGATGATGATAAATTAATTTCTGATTCAGCTAGCAAAGCAATGCATGATGCAGAAGAAGAATACAACAAAGAGGATGAAGAAATGCTTATTAGATTAGTAAAAATTAGAAATGGGTTGTGGTCATGAGTATTAAGGTAGATAAAATCACTGATAATACAGATGGGTCGGCAGATATGGTACTTACATGCGATGATGAAACAATTGGGTTTCTAATTGAACAAGGAATGAGTGAAGTATATACTGAAATTAGTGCTAATGTGTCCACCCCGGATGTATTAGAACCATATTCGGATCGGTGCAAAACCCTAACATTAACTGATGAACAAGCGCAATTATTATTTCAAGTAGGAGCTGTTAGTATTATGCGGACTGAATTAGGCATAGATAACAAAATAGTAGCGTAAGGGTAGAACCTGTGTTATATATATTTACCATCAATCACATTGGTAACTAGATACGATGGCAAATTTATTTTGCCGTTCTCATATGCCCAGTCAACGATGATATTGGCTGGTATATCAAAGTCTTGTAATAACATACTAGTAATCGCTATAAAATGATTACCAATTGTTTTTCGTGTATGCTTCCAATACTTCCTTTCGTTATATTTTGAAAATTCGTGATATTGTGCTTCTGCACCACCTAGTGTTTGCCCATTCCATACCCCACCAGTAATCACAAATTTATTACACGGATCTGGGGTTATGTAATCAGCAATCCGATCTATGTCATTTTGGGTAAATGCGTAATGTACTGCCCATTCCCACGCGCCGGGAAATTCAGTCCAATCGGAATAGTTGGTGCCATATATAGAAGTAACATAATCCCATACCCGATGCATTTGCTTTGTGTTCCATATCCACGGGGTCAGTACATGAACTGGTGGGATATTAGTATTTAAGTCTGGGAATGCTAGGTGTATTTCTGTATATATATCATCTAACTTTTGTGTGGTATCCATATACGCTAGGTTATATTTCCCATTATGCTTGAAATCTGATTCGTTGCCAGGCTTCAGCATAAAATCTTTTGCATCAAATACTATCACATCTTCATATCGATCATCCATTGAATGCAATACTTTATGTAACTGTTGTTCATGGTGTCCAGACATTTGTGTTTTGATTCCGTGGTGTATTTCTATGTCCCACGAAGAATCGAACTGTTGGTTGCATATATGTTTAACTTCACTCCCTATATCAGATTGAGTATTTTCGTTTTCATTTTTACCATATATTATAGTGATATCTCGATTACCAACCCAATTCTTGTTTAGGCAATAACACATAAGTTTAAATTGTGGCAGATCATTATCATAAGTTACAGCTAATAATTTTGTTGACATTGTTTTGAATTCCTTGTATAATTGTATTTACTTTTAATAACCATACCATAGGAAAAATAATGAAAAGAGTACATACAAGAATCGGCAAAGATAGTGATGCATTTATTTACACAGTAGATAAATCCGGATACTTCTGTATATTGGGTGCTGTAAAGTTTAAGTCACAATTTATTAATGATGCATCAGCAGTTAGTCTGTTGCAATTCCTGAAAAAGCAACGTGGCAAACACACAGTTAAAGTACCTCTTGCGTTCATGGATACCATAGAAGCAGAAGCAGAATCTGCTAGATCGGTTAATAAATTGCCAAATTGGATGAATTAAAATGCATATTGATACAGCTGGAATAGAAGAAATGAATGCGCCAACTGAATACAAGATACAGTTGTGTTTTGTGTTCGGGGACTTAGATTCGTGTATTGAATTTGAGATCACGGTGGATGGTGAAGTTGAAGACAAAGCACACATAGTCCAAGAACTAATCTATGCTTGGGATGGGATTGTTGAAATGGAAGATGGGAGTATTGTTAATCTTAAAGAGTTTAAGCAAGCATTCGTTTTTAAAGCTGATGCTCTTGATAAACCAAGGAAAGGCCTTCGTATTGTATAAATAACATAACAATGCCCGGATAGCTCATCCGGCAGAGCAACGCACTTGTAATGCGTAGGTAGTCAGTTCGATCCCGACTCTGGGCACCATATAATAAAAGCATAGTAGAATGATAACTACTATGCTTTTTTATTGCGATAATCATATTGCATAATGTGATAAAGAAGTGTATAATACCATAACAGACAAGGAGAACTATGTTTAGACCAGTATTCAAGCGTAACCCAGAAGACCAAGTAGGTGTGAAAATATATACACCAGAAGAAATCAAACAGTTTTGTGAACATAATGATCGATATGACTATGATCTAGAAACTATTAACCAATTTCGAAAAGAAAAAGAAGAGAAAAAGGAGGAAGAAAAATGAAGATCGTTTGCTTTGGTGATAGTTGGGGTGCTGGTGCTGAATTAGATAGCAAAACTGAATTCCCTTTTGTTTATTGGTTATCACATCATTATAATTGCGAATATATTAATTATAGCAAAAACGGAATGTCATTAGGGTTAGTAACCAAAATGTTATTAGATAACAGTAACATAATATCTAGTTCTGATATAGTAACTGTAGTTATACCACCTGATGTCAGGTGGTATACAGAGACGGAGGGTAGGTGGAAGACCATAGGCAATTTTGATGGTGAATGGGAAAAATTTATGAAGACAGGCAAAACTAGCGAGTGGTTTATCTATCATCATAATCTTTTTATAATTAATATTATTATGGTGTTAAGATCAATTGGGTGTAAGTTCGTGTTGATGCACAATTATGGGCGATTGGAGATAAGGTATGATAATTTAATAGATGATAGATATATCTTATCAACCAAACATAGTCTAACTGATATGTTAAATGGAGATAATGCATTTGCGCATCAGTATGATCTTGAGATTGGTGATGATGGTCCAAACGCTACATTTAAAGGTAAGTTCTTTGACGGTAATTTACATCACCCCAATGAGTTGGGTCATAAAAAAATTGCAGAGTTGGTTATTGAGTATATGGAGAATGATAATGAAGATGATATTTAAATGGCTTAAACATAAACTAGGAACTCTTGATGACAAAAATACAATGGGTGACTCACCTGTGAGTACCAGTGACTTTCCTAACTATGGATTAAGAATTAATGTCCGTGCGGCAACTGGCGGCAAAATTATTGAGTATACTAAACGCGACAAACCACATGGAAATGGTGTAAACAAGTATGATGACCAAGTACGAACCGAGGCATATATTATCAGCGATGAAGAAAACTTTATTGAATCATTTTCTAAAATTACAAGCATGGAGTTAATGCGTTGAAATATTTAAAGAGAATCACAAAAAAGGTGGAAATGCTACTAGATTCGGATTTTGATATTAATGTGGATTTTACAGGGTCGGTGGATACTTGTGACTATTTCGATGCTACCATTAAATATAAACAAGTAATTTCATTGCTATCTCTTAGAGTATGTAACGATTTTTGTGAAATTGATATCAACGATGAGTGGACAAAGATGGATCATAATATATCTGCTGTTATGTTTAAACAGCTCGTGAATGTATATGTATTGCATGAGTAAACCAGAAGACCAAATACCTGTTGGATGGTACTGCTATACGATTGAATCAATAGAGAAAGAAACTGGTAGAATGCGAACGAATGTATGTAAGTACTGGTCTATCCGTGATGGTAAACCCAAACAAGAGAATGGGTATTGTGATTATTTGGGGCGGGGTGATTGGGAGATGGAGTCCTTTACTTTATTGTGGGATCAGGTGAAAGAATGCGGGGTTAATTGCAATAATGGACCAGGTGAACATCAAATAACCACTGATGGGTGGGATTGGTGTCAATCTTGTAAAGAATTACTAGTGTCTGCTGGTGAAAAATGTGGGATTTGCAAGGACAATGCAACTACACAGGCATTATACAATAAGAATATTAGCCAATGACAGTCACATACGAGAATGAACGACCGGCAAATGGATTATCTGGGGTATTAATTTTCAATATATCTGGTACCCCAATTTTTCGTGTATATAACGAAGACGCATCGGGAGAGTTTATGGATTATTACATATGGCATGATGATCTAGCAATAACCATTCACTCAGATGAATTAGCATCATTGTATGAAATAAATGATACCCATTCCGATGAAGGGTACAGTGTAGTTGATCATACATCGGCCGTATTGGATATCACGGTGAATGAAAACACATGTAGCATATGTGGGGCATTGTTAATGGCTGAAGGTAGCGATAGTTATTGTCCTAAATGTAGGGAACGTAACAAATGAAAGACCTAGACAAACTTAAAAAACATGTATCAGCATCAGCAATTGATGGCACAGGTACGAATTTAAATCAGATGTTAACCGATTTGGGATTATTTGGTGATCCGTTATTAACAAAAACATCATATATTGAAAGTTATTGGTATTGTAAAATAGATATGTTTGTTAGTGGAGACGGGATAACATTTGAAGTTAAATCAGACAATGAAAGCACACCTGATGCAGCAGTATATGGTTGCATTCGTAAGATTGTAACCACATTAGGAAAAATGGGAGGTAGTATATGAGGATTATGCAATGGCGTTAGTTAAGAAAGGTAAATTAAAATATCTATCATATATGGCATGGATTGGTGGAATTGCACTGGTGTTGTTGCATGGTGGGGTTTATGGGATAATCGGGTTAATTCTGGTATTATTAGGTGATTGGGTAGATAAAATAGATGGAGATACAGGATGGGTAGAACACGATACAAAAGGACAAACATAAAATGAATACAATATATGGGTTATTAACTATAGCAGCGGCAATTAGTAGTGTATGGGTTATTGGGATGATTAATACTGTTATCGGGGAACGTTATGATGGGTCACCATTGTCTAAATTAGCGTGTTTAATGTGGCTTGGTATTCCATATTTGCAATGGAGAGGATCATCTAGGCTATCGTTGGCTGAATACAATGATGAGGGGTATTGGATAAAAGGCAGTATAACTGTTATTTCATGGATGCTAATGTATTCAATTGGAACTATGTTATATTATTCCTCTATGTTCTTAGGAGTAGCATTATATGGATAAATTTGGATACCCAATGACATCTAAAGTCAAGGAATGGGATGATGGTACTATAACATTTGTTACACAATGTAGTTGCATGGCAGCCGACCATAATATTAATGCATGGATAACCACTAACAAAGATGCTGATATGCCAGGTATGGTAGAATTGCAATTTTTTCAAACTCTTAAAACTAAATGGTGGAAAACCCCTACTCGCATTCATTGGGTAAATAGTATACTTAACAGGATCAATGGCATTTGGGAATTGGCATTCAAAGGCTATATAGAATTTCATTCTGATTTTGTAGTGGATAGTAATAATATTGATGGCTTAATTGCTGTATTAAAAGAAGCAAAAAAGGAGATAAAGAATTGCAAGGAACAGTAGCAGACATAGTAATGGCATTTAGTGTAACGATAGTGATATATTTACTTGTGATCGAATTGCCACAAAAAGTTGTAACATTAAGGAGAAAGCACAGTGGGATCTGAAGAAGTTATTGATTTTTTATTTATATGCTGAGACCATTAATGTCAATGAAAAATGGCAAATATTTCTGCATATCTTAGAACATAGCAATGAAATCCAGAAGGATATGTTATATAATAGGTTAGCTGAATATAAAATAAAGGAAGAAAATCATGGGAATGTTTGATAGTTTTTATGTAGAGTGCGAAGGAACAGAACACGAGGTGCAAACTAAACGATTTGGAAAAATGTTAGATGCATGGCGTGTAGGGGATGTTATTAATCGTCCTGGTATTGGTGTGCATGTATTATTTGATGAACGATATTGGGATGATCATAACCACACATTGGAGTATGCATATGAACACGATAACGAAGATAACTGTGTTGTTTTTGTGGTAATAGTTAATGGGGTGTATGTATATTCAACCATTGAATTTGACTATTACATTGATCAGCATCTAAACGAAGATAAGGTAAGCAATGCAATTAAATACTTTACTGGGATTTGGGAGGATAGTTCACGGCATACTAGTGAGTATGTTAGTATCATTCGCAAAAAACAACAAGAAATAGCAACTTATCGTCGCCAGTTGCAAACAATTGAGGGATATATTAGGGAATATACAGCAGTTGGCAAGGAGCATGGATTAAAGCACAATATCACACGAATGCATTATCCAAAATTAGATTCGGTAAAAACTACGGATGACTTAGTTTCTGTTGTTAATGATATAGCTAGTAGTGCATTGGTACGTGGCAATACAGGTGATGATACTTCCTTGCAGTTTGAGGAAATTGATGTGCTTGCACATAATAGAGTATAATAGTCACTATGATTAATTTTACAAAGGATAACGGATGATATTATCAGACGATCCCGCATTAAGTATCAATCCTCGCACTGAGTACGTGAATGGTGCGTCAGTGGCGATTCCCTATATTTCATTAGTATCATCACCTGCTATTGATTTATTTAGTTTAAACGTAGCATCGCACGAAGATGGAGTATTGGCAGTACAAAATGGATCTATAATTACCAAACCGAATATGTTTCAACGAGATATACTGGATAATCCAACCAATGTGCCATTAAGAGATGCACACGATCATGTAATGGATGCGATTGATCAGTATATGATAGTTAAAGGGTTAGTGCTGTGAATAAAGAATTACTAGTGCGTGATTGGTTATTATTTAAATTCACAAAATCGCTATCAATGTTGGCAATATTAGTTGTGTCGGTAATAACATTACAGTATAATAATTTATTAGTAATGGAATCATTGATATTAATGATTGTTTATTTTATTGCAAAAAATTCAGTCTCTCGTATCCAAGATACCGCTAATTTAATGGGGTTTAATATTATTGAGTATATCAAACAGCAGGATCGCTAACAATGGAAACACTGGAAACAATGGTTATCACCGGACTCCAAAACATCAATGATGGATCACCTGCGCTGCACGTAAATGGGGTGTTAGATTTAAATGGTCGTGATTTAGAAGATCGCTTATGTATTATTGAACAATTATTAGGGTTGCCAGTTCGTGATGTTGATTTAGAGGTTAAATTTCCGCACCTCGTTGATATATACGAGGGATGTGTGGCTGAATTGGTTACTAGGGTCGCAGAAAGTACAATCTTGCATAAAAAATACACTGATGAGATTGAAAAAGCAAAGATATGGGAACGGTTATCCAAAGAATATTGAATATGATTAGTAGCTTGACAAATCAATGAAATAGTAGTATAATATTTGGGCAGACATTAGTTAATATAAAGAAATGGTTGTAGTTAAAGATAAAGATGTCTGACTAACTGCCTAGCTGAAAAGGTGAATCAACGCCATCTGATGTCGAAAGAGAGTGTTTAGTCAACACAGTTACATCGGACTGGTGGGTTTCTTATGACAATTTTAGTCAGAATAACCCTTAAAATAGTTTCAGCACTCAACCTCCACTCTGCCATCCGGGTGTATAAACTAGGATGGCATTTTTATAAATACCAATTGGTTGATATATAAAGGAATATAAAGGAATATAAAGGAATATAACGATGAAAATACAACCAATAAGTGATACGCATTGTGAGTTTTGGCGAAATGCCAATAATGCACCAACCATCCCACAGACAGATGCAGATGTAATTGTTTTGGCAGGTGATATTGATGTTGGTTATGAAAATGAAGTTAATTTCTGCAAACAACTAACACAAGATCATGGCAAACCAGTAGTATTCGTATTAGGCAATCATTCCTTTTATAATAAAAATATGGATTACATTCGCCAACAATGGTATGATAATGCTACTGTATTGGCAGATGAGGGTGTTCAATTTCTAGATGATGGTATAACATATGTGAACGGTGATACTACATTTCTTGGCGGCATTTTATGGACTGATTTTCAAGATTATAATAATGTAGCAATGGAGTATGCCAAACAACGAATGAATGATTTTCGTATCACCACAATGGATATCCAAGATTCATTAAATAGTGCAGAATCCACCAATGAACATATGCGTAATGCGGCTGATCGGGAAGAATATGGCAAATACTGGATAACCCCACGCAGAACCGTAGATGAACATAAGAAAACATTAGAATGGATGAATGTTGTTCTTAGGGACTTTAAATCCGAGAAAAATGTCGTAGTATCACATCATCTGCCTTCATATCTAAGTGTTCATCCATTATATGCAGGTGATATGCTTAATGCTGCATTCGTAAGTAATTTAGATAATTGGATATCAACAAAGGATATTACTTTGTGGTTGCATGGGCATGCACATAATTCAAGTGATTATATGATAGAAGATACTAGGGTTATATGTAATCCATTTGGTTATTTAAATACTGAAACAAATAGTAAATGTAGTTTAGATTTAGTAGTTGAAATCTAATTTATTGCAATTATATCATTATTATGCTACAATACATAAATGATAACACAAGACAAGTTTAAGCTACGAGATCACGACACTCAGTTAGAAGTGACGCTGAATACATTAATAGATCGGACAAATCAGAACACGGAATTATTGTCAACACTCAGTTCAAAGGTGGATGAATTGCTAAAATTACACACGGATGAATAGATATGAATATTACTGGTTTACTATACAATGATACTATTAACATATCAGCAAGTATCAATCTGATTAAGGAACGGTGTCCAGGCTTTGTATTTGAAGGTGATCCTGCTAAAGTAGATAACAAAACATTGTTATGGAATGCTTCTGAAATTGCAAATTGTTTGCCGACAATCGAAAGTATAGGGTTTTTAGAACAAGCTGTGCAAGTAGCATCATATTATGCTAGTAGGAAAACACCAGATGAAATTTAGAAAGTACAGTGGTATTGAAAACGGCTATCGTGAAGAATTTATAGATCATGTCAAAAACCATGATCAATTCAATAATGTGACTTGGGAAGTAAGTGAAAAAATTGATGGTAGTAATTATTCATTTGTTGTTGATATACTAACGAATGAGGTTAGACCGGCAAAACGGTCATGTATTACAGATTCAGCATTTTTTGGAAGTCAAGCAGTTTTTGAAAAATATAAAGATATTGCGTTGGCAATGGCAACCTGCATCAAGATAACAGGAATTGAGATTGATACTGTACAAATTTTTGGTGAACTGTGTGGTGAAGGGATTCAAAATAGGGTTTACTATGGTGAAAAAGATTTCAAAGCATTTGATATTAGAATCGAAACAACCGATGAGATGTCATTTTATTTAGATCCAGATGTAGTTAGAGATTACTGTACTGAATTTGGGATACCACTTGTTCCTATTTTAGCCCTAAATTTATCGTTTACTGATGCAATGTTAGTATCTCCGACTTTCAAAAGTACAATACACCAAGACTGGGAAGATGAAAACTTTGCGGAAGGCACAGTTCTGAAACCTAGCAAAGTATTATACCTAGGAAATGGTGGTCGTGTAATTATTAAAAATAAGAGTGAAAAATATAAAGAGAAATCAGATAAAAAGAAAACAAGAAAAACCCAATCTTGGTCTGATGAGATGAATGCTGTCTATGCTATACTTTCACAATATAATAATGAGAATCGTATTAGAAGTGCTATTAGCAAGCTAGGTACGATAACACAATTCGACTTTGGTTTGTTATTAAAGGCCGTTGCTGTGGATATACTAGAAGATTGGGGTAAAGAAAATGAGTTTTATCCGTTAGCTAAGAAAGATCAAAAGACAATTACATCACAATTAAATAAAGACGTGGCGAACCTTATTAGGGTGAATTTTTTGAATATTATAGATGGAAGATTTTAATAATGTTATTAGGAGAAAGAAGATGAGTGAACATATGTGGAATGTACCAATGGAACTATACGAAAAAACAAAAACCGTATCAATAACATTTGATAATTTAACTGAACAGGAAGCTAAAGCCGTAGTAAGTTGGAATGACTATTGGAGTTCATTGTGGGAGTTAGATCAATGGTTGCGCAATGAATGTAAGCACAATGATGAACTAACGGGTGACGGGTATGATGCGTATGATGCGGTACGTGATAAGATTCGTTCTATAATGGAAGATAATAATTGTTCATTAGAGGATCTAGATTAGTAAGAATTGGTCGGTTAAATAGGTGAGATTTTCAGGGACACTAAAATAATGAATTTATACGGATACCACACGACACCAGAGGCATTAGATGGCTATGGAGATAGGTTTAAAATACCAGAAGTTGTTTGGAAGAAGCGGAACTACCACCTTACATTATGAAAGACAACAGATGGGCAGATCAAGATAAGACTGGGTCATTAAATATGAGTTACAATAATGGGGTGTGATATACACGGTGCGGTGGAAGTTAAATCACTCAATAAATGGAAGTACGTTAGTGAATTAAAATGGCAGAATCGCGCCTATAAGATTTTTTGCAGGTTAGCCGGTGTCCGCTGTGCTGGTAGCATCGATGGTGCATCCGCTGATTATTTTATACCCGATGATGTTTCTAAAACCACAAAACACGAGTATGATGCATGGGGGTCTGATGCGCATTCTATTAAAACAATGCCGGCTATACAGTTCATTGATGCAGTAATCCAAGATAATGAACCATGGTATATTGAATCAACCGCTGAACTGATATGGGAATGGTTGGGGATAGACGAATTATTATTTTTTGCGAAAGGCAATACATTGGACGATTTTCGTGTTATAATATGGTTTGATAATTAAATTTAATATGGGATTGATATGACAGAAACAGAATATAATTTGTTTGAACAGTTAATGGTAGTTGATGATCAACAAGCTAAACGAATTGCTGAATTAGAAGCTAGATTGGAAGAATTAGAGAATAAGAATATACCCCTGTATTATCCGACTCCACCACCTGGTCAGGTCCACAAAGAAGGAACTAACCCAACTTTTAAATCTGCACCCCCAGTGTGCAACCAATGTGGAATGGAGTTTAACGGCACTACTGGATATGTATGCACTAATATGAATTGCCCAATGGGATGTGGACCAATAATTTGCTAACATGGAGAACAAAATCAGAATAACTAAACAAGATATACATCAACTACATGATTTCATAACAAAATTTGATTTTTATGAAAGCATTGATTTAATAGAAGATGAAGGGGCAATTGGATCAACCTTGCATGTCCAGGTAGAGGATAACGAAAAAGGATATAAACTAATCCGAAAATATGAAATTTCAGGTGTGGAGGATTGGTAATATGATTAGCTTAAAAACATTTAAAATTTGGATCAATGGAATGCAACTGCAACGAAAGGCTGATAAAGTTTTTTCAAATGCATTGCGTGAGTTAAATTCAGATAATTATTTTATTACTGGCATTGCTGAAGAATTTCAGCTAGCACAAGATCAGTTGTTGCATGATCTATTCGGTGACGAAATGGGAGAGGTAGTTCAATGGTGGTTATATGAGTGTGGTCCAGAAAATTCATTTAGAACTGATAAATTAGATCATATAAAACCATTGATATATGATGCGGCCAATAATGTAATAGCTGATCTTACTAAAATTGATGATTTATACAAATACATCACGGAGAATAACAAATGAATGAAGAAAATTTAATTTCATGGCTAACACTGTTAGTATTTGCATTTCAGGTGTTTTGCGCCTTTGTAATCGCCAATGATCCTACAATGTATGGATTATTGTGGTTCTCAATATCATCGATGTGGGGACTGCTCATAATAAAGGATCATATATATATAACCAGATGGAGAGAAAGAAGCGAATGAACACCGAACAATACAGTAACTTAGTTAGTGCTGAGGGCAGAAATGGTGATATTCATATTATTGCGTATGATACCACTTTACTCGAAACAGCAAAAGATCAATATCCAGAAGTGACCGATTGGCTGAGGAGTGATAGTTGCATTAAAGACAACTTCCCATCAATAGTGGATTTCACTGATTGTGATATGGATGATGATTTCGATTCGTTGGGATATCATATTGATGTGGATTAGAAAGTGAACAGATCAGCCCACATAGAAGATACATTAATTGTCTCGGTAGGCAAATCGATGTATGAGTGTGGTACTAAGTATGATCTTAATCCATATCCAATTATGTCAACAATGTGGGCTGAATGGAATATAGGTTGGTTAATCGGATTTTTAAATGATAAAACGTAAAATGAAGTGTGCTTGGTTTAAACCACACAAATGGGAAGATGTATATACACAGACGTTATACCAATTTTTAGGTGAAGAATGCGTCCGCGAATGGAGGGAATTTCGCTTTTGTACTCGGTGTAATAGTGTTCAACGTCCTGTGATTGGGGTATTCGAATCACTTACCAACAACGAGGCTGATATAGTTCACCGTAAAATGAAACTGGTCGGGAATAAGTATTATATCAACGAAATTGGTTCTACGGAGGGACTAGGAGATGAATAGGCGAGATTTCGTGAAATGCATCATAGGAACACCATTGTTAGCAATGCCATTTAGTGTAGATGTGTTGGCAACAGGTGGGAATATATGGATTGACACTATCACTGGGATAATTACAGTATCTACACCAGAGGGATATCTTTCACATGAATAAAACATATATATTAGTAGATTTTGATGGACCACTACTAGCAAGCAAATCATTATATACTCCACGAAATCAGTTAAAATTCCGTGAGGCGGATGGTATTAACACCAAGTTTGACGAATTCTCTGTTTGGGCTCATAATATGTGGGCAAAATATGGGGAAGCTACTATTATCTTTAGTACTAATTGGTGCATGCATAAAACTACCGAAGAATTAAAAACTATTTGTAAGAACAATGGGTTGGAGTTCAATAATAGATATGCAGACGATGACCATATTCTAACCCAGAGAAAATTAACATCTGGTCGTGGCAGTGAAGTATGGTGGACAATTGGTGATATGGCAGAAGAAGGTGATCGTTTCCTAATAGTAGATGATGATACATCATGTAAATATGTTGATAAATATGTCCAAACTGCTATAGACCCAGATTCAAACCCCGCAGGATATGTAAATTGGAGTAAGATGGATACACCACCACAGGTGAAATGGCTTGAAGTGGATACAACCGAAGGGTTGTCATTGCAAAATTTCAGAGATGGTGCTAATTTTTTGGGGTTTAATGAGTATGGGCTTGAAACATATACCCCATGGGATTATATGAACAAGAATGAATTTAGCAAAGAATTAAAAACCAAAGAAGAGAAAGAAAAACTTCAGAAAGAGATGGATATATTAATTAGTTGTATGATATAATTTAAAAGGATTTAAAATGAGTAAAGTAAAATGGGTAATTAAACGTATTGTTGGAATTGCTATATTCACAGGGATAATGCCATTCATGTGGTTGGTTGAGTGGGTCGTTGAAGATGAATCGACCGTCAACGAAGCAATGCAAAAAACCTGGGAATTCTATAAAGAAGAAGCACTGGGTATCAAGCCGAAGAAACGAGTTTACTAATAGTTAGATAAAATTTTGTTTTTTTGGCCATATCATTGATGGCTGATGCTGCGGGGTCACATCACTGGACGAATTATTTCTGGGCAGTAACTTGATGTATTCCAACACGCGATCTGATGTTGTTTGATCCATTATAATAACACCTTCTGATATTTCTATACGAGGTGAGTTTGTGCAGCCAACGAGGGTAAACAACATCAGGGTAATAATTAATTTCATATGTGTATTTATTGCTAATTATTTATTGAATGTGTATGTATTTTATGTTAACATAATATTATGAGCACAAAACAACCAATTGCAGAAAAGATCAGAAAACATTATAATTCAGAAGATGGTGAGTGGATTATACAAGCAGGCAAAATGAAGGAAGCCAAACTTCTTAAAGAAGCATGCGAAACAATCGAAAACCAAGCTGATCGGATTCGGGTATTGCAGAACAATGCTAACAATACTTGGACTGCAACGGCAAAATCACAGTCTAAATTAACTAAACCATACGAGGAAAAGATTAGCACATTAGCTACTGAGTTAAAATTAGAACGAAAACGAATCAGTGAGTTAAAAGAGGCATTTAAATCAGTGAATAATATATTTGAAGCAACATATTTCAATAGTGGGTTCTGGTAATGTCTAGAGTATTTTTCATATCTGACCTTCATATAGGGCATAAGAATGTCCATACGTTCAGAACACAATTTAGTTCGGAAGCAGAACATCGAGAATATATAGTGGACTGTTGGAATAGCAAAGTTACCAAACGTGATAAGGTGTATGTATTGGGCGATGCTGTGTTTACAATGGAAGGCATTGCTACTATTAATAGCTTACATGGTAGTAAGACACTAATTCGTGGCAATCACGACAATTTAGATACCACTGCATATCTAAAATGTTTTGATCAAGTTGAGGGTATGGTAAAGTATAAGTTTTTCTGGTTGACTCATTCACCTATGCACCCGGTAGAATTGCGTGGGAAAGTGAATATTCATGGGCATGTCCATTTTACAACGATTAATGATATCCGATATGAAAATGTATGCTGTGAGAACATCAGCTATACCCCTATTTCATATGATGAATTAATAAATAAAAGAAAAGAACGAGTTAAAACCTTTTACGGGGATGAGATATATAGGTATAAATATGAAAAGACTGATTAAATGGAAGAATGGGTTTAATATCAATATAACTACCAATAAGTCTATCGAAGTGGAATGGGATTATAGTGCATACAATGAATGGCTCTTTTTGATGTTTGGCACTAGGTCAGGCGATCACGCAGGGGTTGAATTTAGTTTAAATTTGCTCAAACACAGCATTGACATTAAGTTCTACGACCATAGGCACAAAGGAGAAGGGGAATGATAGGTGAGATGTTTAATCCAGCCGTAAAAGTTAGCGATACACTAGTTGCGGTAAATGACCACGAACCCACGCAACAAGAAAAAGATATATTAGATGGAGTGGACACCATTGATGACCACACTGCGGTGATTATATCAACGAGTTATGGTGTTGGATGGTGTGGGCAAGGAACTGATGCAAGGTTTGATCTGGGGCTAGTGGCACTTATTATAAAACGTGATGAAGTAGCAGCAGATAAACCAATAGCTAATCACGATCTAGTACTAGAACAAATTATTTCCTATTGCTATCTAAAGTGGGGTGAAGAATGTTTGGGTGCCATTAATGGATTAACTATTAAGTGGTTACCGGTCGGTATAAAATTTAAAATAGAACAATATGATGGAGCGGAATATATTATTACTGAAAATGATCTGGACTTAGTAGCATAATGGGTGTGAACTATCAAGAAGAAGCGATATGGATTTCAAATGGGTTTAAATGTGATAAGTGTGGCATTGAATACACCAACGATCATGACCCAGTTAAGTTATCCCATGAATTTGGGTATTTCAGTGAGCATGATTTACAGATGGTGGAAGCATATGTATGCGAAGGATGTTTTTATAACATCATAAAGGACATCAATGGTGCGGCATGGGATAATTATGGATGAGTTTAATATAACATTTGCAGATGCCGCACCTTGATAGAGGAAAATATATATCATAATCTATCAGAATACAGAATAGTATCCACCCAATCAATATGGAGCAATAAAATGACAGAATATACAAATATGGCAGAAGAAGTGACCACAATCACAAAAGATGATGTAAAACATTGGTTGTCTGCTAGCACAGCAATTGTCACATTTGAAAAAGCTGATGGATCAATGAGAGAAATGACTGCCACCCTTCAACCTGAGTATCTTCCTGAAACAAAAGAA